>ERZ778497.2256-NODE-2256-length-10417-cov-6.605289_pt1 | contig 10417 bp, 16 predicted proteins | sample MGYA00509938_ERZ778497 | MGnify/ENA primary metagenome ERZ778497 (study PRJEB29527, sample SAMN07138969) | mouse gut metagenome | material: feces | host: mouse | place: China:Nanjing | collected 2016-01-25 ... | reverse complement strand
TATACTGAATGAACTGGAGGCTGAATACCCGCGGTTCTTTTTCCCGCTTACTTTTCATCTATTGAAAGCTGTTCTTTTTCCTCTGTATAAATAGTGGGTGTGAAGCGATCCTTTTGTAGGTAGTTGTTCATTTTCCAATGAGTAATGACAATAACCCCGCTTTTAAACGGGATCACATAACCTTTTCTAATTAGCTCATCTAAACTTTCTTTGCTATTTCCTGTACTTCTGATAATCATGTTAGGTGAAGCTACAAACCCCTCGTCATCTGCTCTCATTCCTAAATCGAAATACAACAGTCTAGCCGGGATAGACATATCTAAGAACCTGTCTGTATTCACTGCGTCCAGGTTGAACATTCTTTTTTTTGCCATTTATGCACTCTCCTTTTCTTGACTTGCTTTTCTTTCGGGTGTTGCGTACATAATCATAATACCGCCCGTTTCACGCCTTATAGCGAGCCCTACAGCCTCTAAATTGTGCAAATCGGATTCTAAGGCGTTAATCCTCTTAATAACGCTTAACGGCTCCGAAATGAAGCCGTCTGCGTTTGCGTTTACTCCGAAATGAAAATAAAGTGCCTGTGTAGACAACGGGAGTTCTTGGAAAAGGTTCGAATTTACGACCTCTCTTGTGAAATTTCTCCTAGACATATCGGGAAGCTCCTTGATCGTTGTTTTCTTCCATAGCAAGAAGGGTTTTTCTTATTTCTGTTAGATTAGAAATGTTATAGCCTTTAAATCTGCGTTGAAAGTTCAATACTTCCTCTTGGGAATACATAAAATTTTTACCGGTCTTTGTTCCTTTTAATATGCCTTGGTCCTTGAACATTTGTACTTGGTTGCGGTGAACGTTCAGGATTTCCGCCACTTCGTCAGTGGTTAACATTTTGAGATTGTCTAAATACATGTGTTTTTTTGAGTAAATAAATGCGTGTGGAAATTAATATTTATTTACTATTCTCCTTTCTACTGTTCTGCGATTTCATCAATAATTTTCATGATTTTTTCTTTCTCTTCTTGCGGTAGTTCTTTACGGAACATTCTTGCAATGGTGTTTTCGCAAACGTCGTAAGCGTCCGCAATGCGCCAATAGGGAACCTTTTTAGAGCGTGCATAGTTTTTTAGTTCTTGATTTGCTTGTGTCATTTTTTTCTCCTTTCTGTGTGGTGGTGGTTGACTGTTCAAAATAACTCATTATATAATCTAAATGTAAACATCATTATATTAACTACCACCTATTTATATTGTAAATTGTCATTAATCGTTACGCAAACAAATTTATAATTGTAAATGATAAGGTTATAAGTTAGATAAAATATGATATTTAAGGAGTATATAAATGAAAGAACGATTAAAAGAACTTTTAGAGGAAAGAGGTATTTCTTATCAAAAGTTATCTAATGAAACGGGAGTTTCCACCAATACTATTTTTAAAATTATTAAAGGAAAATCTGAAAGCATTTCTACTGATACGCTTATAAAGCTGTGTAAATTTTTTAATGTGTCTACTGATTATTTTTTAGGGCTGAGTGATATTAGATCAACAGATTATGAAAATGCTGATTTAGCGCAAGAATTAGGGCTTAGTGTTTCTGCTGTACAAAACATTACTTCTTTAAATACGGAAGTTGAAAAAGGAAAATTTATCTCCGAAAAAATGGCTCTTGATAATTTACTTCAAAACAAAAACAAATTAATACGCTTTCTTGAGTATTTTTCTTACATGATAGCTGAGAAAAGCCACACTTCAGAAGTTATTCTAATGTTCCAAGCGGAAAATGATGTGATTATTCCACCTAGTCAAGGGCGACTTATTTATAGAAAATACATAGAAGAGGAGCTGACGGACACACTAATTTCAATTGCTAGAACATGCCCTGTCACTAAGCAAATGCTTATAACCAAAATAAAACTTCTGAAACAAGAAAGAGAACAATTAAAGCAAAATGAAAAAGGTAGAGCAAAAGATAATGAAGCTTTTTTTATCCTTAGCAAACTTTCAAGATTAAAAAACGAGTTGAAAGAATTAGAGTTTGAAAACGAATTTGACAAGTTGGATTTTGAACAACAATTAAGGCTTAATGATCTTTTATAAAAATAAAAGCCCCGCGCTACCAACACGGGACGGATGTAAATATAAGTTTCCACACGCATATTTACATCCTTATGTTACCACAATTCAGAAGCTACCAACAAACGAATTGTGAATGATATAAGGAGTTTTTAACTCCTTGAAATCGGTTATTTAATAGCATTTAGCAATTATAAGAATGGAGTTAAAAAATGAGAATAGAAAAAAGAGTTGCCAAAAGGGCAAAAAGCGGATATACATACCGCGTAAAAATTAATTATGTTGATGAATACGGGATTAAACAAACCTATTCAAAAAGTGGCTTTGAAACTAAAAAAGAAGCTCGGGCGCATGGTGTAGAAATTGAGCACGAACTTCAAACAAAAGGCGTTTTGCAAAAGGATACCCTTAAAACTTTGAATGATTGTTTCTTGGAATCTATGGAACTTGAAAAAAACAGTTTATCGCGAAATACCATAATTCATTACAATGACGTTTTTAAAAATCATGTCAAAAGTCAACGTATTGCTCAAATTCCAATTAATCGAATTAATTATACAATGTTGCAAACACATTTCAATCAGTTAAAAACATTAGGAAAAAGTTTAGTCACTGCACAAAAAATTATCTTTAACCGGGCTTTCCGACACGCATTAAAATGCGGTTATATTCAAAATAACCCAATGCACGACATTAAAGTTTCCTATAAGGAAAGGAATGTCGAAACACACGTTTTAACGTATGACGAACTAGAGAACGCCATAAGTTGCTTTCTTGATATGCGCGGAAACTTCAATAAATATTCCTACTGTATAGCCACTTATTGCGGATATTATCTTGGGCTTAGAATTTCTGAAATCTTGGCTCTCGAAAAAACAGACTTTGACTTTGAAAATAACGTAGTTACTATTTCTAAAAAGTTAGAATCTCGCCATTTGAAGAAATCCGAAATGTATTTAACCGAAAATATGAAAACAAAAGCGAGTAAAGCCGTTTTGCCACTTCCTGCACCGTTGAAAACAATTTTACTTGAATGGTTTGCCTTTGATCCTTATGACTTGGTATGTTGCGATGAATCAGGAGATTTTATTCATGAATTTGCCTTTGGAAGAGCTTGCAAAAAAATCGGTAATAAACTAGGGTTTTATTTTCATCCTCACTGCTTACGACAAACCTACATAACAAATATTGTACAATCGGGTTGTGATATAAAAACCGCTTCAAAACTCGCAAGACACAGTAACACACAGACTACCCTTGATGTTTATACCCATACAAACGAGGAAGCCAAAAAGAATGCAATTAACAAGGTTTTCGGAAACATTGACACCAAAAATGCCCCAAATTTAAAAGTATTCAATTAGGAAGCATTAAAAAAGACTTTATTTAAAGTGATATTTATAGCTTATAGCTTTAATGTTTCATATATTCACTATAGCTTAATTAACGAACAAGTATAATTGGAATGATTGAAAAAGGAAAATGGATACGATAAAATTATGTGAACCATTCGATGACAGAAAGGAACAAACTATGGCATTTGAATCATTATCGGAACGCTTGAACAAAGCGATAAAAAATATTTCCGGACAGGGAAAACTTACTGAAAAAAATATGAATGACATGCTCAAGGAAGTGCGCATGTCGCTGCTTGAAGCCGACGTGAATTACGGCGTGGTCAAGGAATTTGTTGAAAATGTAAAGCAGAAAGCGCTGGGACAGGAAGTGCTCGATTCGCTCAATCCCGGACAAATGGTCGTCAAGATCGTTCATGATGAACTGCAGGCTCTTTTAGGCGAAAGCGACGCCAAGCTCCATTTTAAAAAGCAGGGCATAACGAATATCATGATGGTCGGTCTGCAAGGTACAGGTAAAACGACAGCTTCTGCGAAAATCGCACGATTTGCCAAGGATAAGCTGAAAAAACGTGTACTGCTTGCTGCGTGCGACGTCATTCGTCCGGCAGCGATCGAACAGCTTCAGACGCTGGGAAAAAGCATTGATGTGGAAGTGTTCAGTCTCGGGGCGCAAACGGATGCGGTGACAACTGCCAAAAAAGCGCTTGAATACGCAAAAGAGCATCAGAAAGATCTGGTGATTTATGATACGGCCGGACGTCTGCATATTGATGAGCAGCTTATGGACGAGCTGAAGGAAATGAAGGAAATCGTGCAGCCGGACGATATCCTGCTCACTGTCGATGCGATGACCGGACAGGATATCGTGACGGTTGCCCGCGAGTTTAACGAACAGCTTGCGATTACGGGCCTTGTTGTAACAAAGATGGACGGCGATGCGCGCGGCGGCGGTCTGCTTTCTGTCCGTTCCATTACGGATGTGCCTGTCATGTTCGTTTCCAATGGCGAGAAGGTAGACGATCTCGAGGAATTCCATCCTGACCGGATGGCGGACAGGATCCTGGGCATGGGCGACATCATGACCTTTGTGGAACAGGCACAGGAGAAGATCGACATGGAGGTCCAGAAGCGGGCTGTCCAGCGGATGAATGAAGGAATATTTACTTTCAACGATCTTCTTGATCAGTTCGGCCAGGTAAAAAAGATGGGATCGATGCAGAAAATGCTCAATATGATCCCGGGCATGGGAAAGATCAGCGGCAAGATCGATGATGAGCAGGTCAACGGCAGCGTGAAGAAAAGCGAAGCCATCATTCAGTCGATGACGCCGTATGAAAGAGAGCATCCGAGCTGTTTAAAAGCGAGCCGCAAATCGCGTATTGCCAAAGGAGCCGGCGTAAAGGTCATGGACGTCAATCGTCTGATCAGCCAGGTCGAACAGATGCAGACCTTGATGAAGATGATGAAATCCGGATCCGGGGTTCCGAACATGAATATGCTGCAGGGAATGCAGAAAGGCGGCGGGGCATATGGTGCCAGCAAACATGCCGGATCGAAGAAAAAGAAAAAATCAAAATCAAAGAAAAATAAAAAATAGGATACTGTAAAGCAAAAATACTTGACACCATATTTTCCTTTTGCTAGAATAAGCCTGCATTAATCGAAAGGAAAATAAAATCATGGTAAAATTACGTTTAAAAAGAATGGGTAAAAAGGGACATCCTTTCTACCGTATTGTAGCTGCTGATTCAAGAAGTCCTCGTGACGGCCGTTTCATTGAAGAAATCGGAACATATGATCCGATGAAGGCTGATAATAAAGTGAAATTGAATACAGAAGCTGCGATCCGCTGGATCAAGAACGGTGCTCAGCCTACTGACACTGTACGTTCGATTCTGTCAAAAGAAGGCGTGCTTAAAACTCTTCACGAAGAAAAAGCCGGAAAATAATGACAGACCTTGAGAAAACGCTGTTTGATCTTTGTGCACCACTGGTCGATGACGAAAAATCATTATCAGTGAAAACGATGTCGAGCTCAAACGAAAACGAAATCTCATTGTATGTATATGCAAACAGTGAAGATGTTGCTCGGCTGATCGGACGTAAAGGTGTCATGGCGAGCGCATTGCGCCAGATGATGTCCATTGCATCCCGCAATGAAGACAAACATATTGCGGTAAAATTCGAAGCGTATTAGGATGCGGTAACGCATCCTTTTTTTGGAGGTATTTATGATTCAAGTTGCGAAAATTATCAATACGCACGGCCTGAAGGGAGAATGCAAACTGTATTTGTATACAGATGATCCCGGACATCGTTTTGAAAAGGGAAGAATTTTGTATCTGAACGAGAAAACGCCGCTGAAGGTCGTTCGTTTCCGGATGCAGAAAGGTCTGGGCTATGCTTTTTTTGAAGGGATCGATTCGATCGATGAAGCGGAAAAGCTCAAAGGAGACAGCTTGTATATCCGTATGGAAGATCTGCCTGAAACAGAAGAAAACGAATATTACTATCATGAGCTGAATGGCTGCACAGTAAAAAACGAGCAGGGCGAAGAACTAGGCACTGTCACCGATCTGCTCGAAACAGGAGCCAACCTCGTTCTTCGGGTCCGGAACGGGAAAGACAGCTTTCTGGTACCGTTTGTGGACGCCTTTATCAAGGATGTCAATGTAAGCGATAAAGTGATCGTGATCGAAGAAATGGAAGGACTGCGATGAAAATTACGGTCCTTACTTTATTTCCGGAATATTTTGACGGTTTAATGAATACGTCGATCATTAAAAGGGCGTATGAAAAAGGCCTGTTTTCTTTCGAAGCGGTCGACTTTCGCAAATATACGAAGGAAAAGCACGGTCATGTGGATGATACCCCGTATGGAGGAGGAGCGGGCATGCTTTTGATGTGCCAGCCGATCATCGATGCGATCCATGCGGTGCGTACAGAAAACAGCCTGGTCATCATGCTGACGCCGCAGGGAGAAACGTTTCAGCAGACAAAAGCCACACAGCTTGCGCAGGCAGACCATCTGATCTTTTTGTGCGGCCATTATGAAGGCTTCGATGAACGGATCCGCGATTATGTGGATATCCAGATGTCTCTGGGAGATTTTGTGTTGACTGGCGGCGAACCGGCGTGCGCGGTCATGTGTGACGCGATCATCCGTCTGCTGCCCGGAGTCATCAGACAGGACAGCAGCGACGACGACTCTTTTTCGAATGGTCTGCTTGAGTATCCCCAGTATACCAAGCCGTATGAATATGACGGAAAAAAGGTGCCGGATGTGCTGCTGAGCGGCCATCATGAAAATATTCGCAAGTGGCGCCGGGAACAGGCTGTCATAAAAACGGCTTCCTATCGTCCTGACCTGCTCAAAAAAGTAAAGCTCACAGAGCAGGAACAAAAACTTGTGCGTGAAATATTGAAAACAAAATAGCGATGTGCTATTCTATTTAAGAATGTGCTGGTTCCGCTGATCGTTTGAATCATGAATCTGAAAATGCACAGCATGAACAAGGAGGAAACTATGAATTTAAATTTAGTTCGCGAGATCACAAAATCTCAGCTGAAAAAAGACATTCCTGAATTCCAGTCAGGTGCTACGGTACGTGTACACGTAAAGATCAAAGAAGGCGACAAGAGCCGTATCCAGGTTTATGAAGGTGTCGTTACAGAACGTACTGGCGGAGGGATCACTGAATCCATCACAGTTCGTAAAATGTCCAGCGGTATCGGTGTAGAACGTAAGTTCCCGATCCATTCACCGATCGTTGATCATATCGAAGTAGTTCGCCAGGGTAAAGTTCGCCGCAACAAACTGCGTTATCTGCGTGGACGTTCCGGTAAGGCAGCTCGTCTTAAAGAAGTCAGAAAATAAAATTAAGCCGGTTTATCCGGCTTTTTTCATATTATAATAATAAAAAACAAGAACGGGAAAAGGAGTTTCTATGACAGAAGAAAAGAAATCATCGATCGGAAAAGAAATACTCGACTTTGTCAAAGTGTTTGTTGTCAGTGCGGTTGTCGTGCTGCTGTTTGCGAATTTTATCGCTCATCCAGTAACGGTGATCGGACACAGCATGGACCCGACGCTGGCGGATGGAGAATATGGATTTACAAGCGTGATCTCGGCCAGATTGTCCGATCCGCAGCGCAATGAGATCGTGGTCGTTACAATGACCGATCCGGAAACCGGAGAAAAAAGCGAATGGGTAAAGCGCGTGATCGGAATGCCGGGCGATACGATCGAATGTCGAAACGACGATGTATATGTAAATGGCGAAAAGATCGATGAGTCTGCATATATTGATCAGGAATATAAAGACTCGCTGCTCGAAAAATATGGATATTTCAATAAAACTCTGCAGACGACCCCGGAGAACCCGGAACCTCAGATCGTGCGGGACTGGGGACCGGTCACATTAGGAGAAGATGAATATTTTGTGATGGGCGATAACCGCCCGTATTCGAAGGATTCAAGAGATCCTTCCGTTGGTCCGGTCAAACGGGATCAGTTTTACGGGAAGGGAGTGCTTGTGCTGTTCCCGTTTTCAAAATTCGGCATCAAGTAAAAGGAAAGTGAACGGGCTTTCCTTTTTTGGCAAAGAAGCCTATGGAGTACAATAAACGAAAGGATGTGAAAATATGGCGCAGAAAAAAAAGACAAAAAAGAAGGCGCAGGAAAAAACCGATACAAATACCTCAAACATTAACTGGTTTCCTGGTCATATGACCAAAGCAAAAAGACAGATGGAGGAAAATATGAAAAAGGTGGATTTCGTGATCGAGATCCGTGATGCCCGAATTCCTATGTCTTCGAAAAACCCGATGATCGATGAGCTGATCGGCAATAAACCAAGACTGATCATTTTATCTAAAAAAGACAAAGCGGACCCGCAGAAAACAAGAGAATGGATCGATTATTTCCGGAATGACCATCAGATGGCTGTTGCGCTCGATCTGATCAGGGACTCCTACAAAAACACGATCATCGAAAGCGGGGAAAAACTATGTGCCGCTTTGATAGAAAAACAGAAACGCAGAGGGATCAATCCTCGGGCCCTGCGTGCGATGGTATGCGGCATTCCGAATGTAGGAAAGAGCACTTTTATCAATACTCTGGCAAAAAGAAAAGCGGCCCAGACCGGCGATCGCCCGGGCGTTACAAAATCGCTGCAGTGGATCAAGCTCGATAAGGCCATCGAACTGCTCGATACGCCAGGCGTGCTGTGGCCTAAATTTGAAGGAGAGTATGTCGGAGAGCGGCTTGCCCTGCTAGGGTCGATCCGCGACGAAGTGGTCACACAGGACGATCTTGCCTTTTACGGCTGCAAATGGCTCATGGAAAATGATCCTCAAGCTTTGGCGGCCGCCTATGGGATCGAACTGCAGGATACGCCCTATGATACGCTGCTCGAAATTGGCCGGAAAAGAGGGTACCTGCAGAAGGGTGCGGTAGATGAAAACCGTTTGATGCGGTCTTTTGTAAAGGATATCCGGGAAAATAAAATTGGAAGGATCACCTGGGAGAGCGTTCATGATCAGCCATCCGCTCGAGATTGATTACTGGAATTCCAGTGCCCGTATCGTAGGGATCGATGAAGCAGGAAGAGGTCCGATTGCCGGTCCTCTGGTGGTCGCAGGCGTCGTTTTCGATAAAGGCTACCGCAACGAAGAAATTGATGATTCCAAGAAGCTGAGCGAGAAAAAAAGGGAACGCCTCTTTGAACAGATTATCGAAGATGCGAAAGCGTATGAGATCCTTGTCGTCTGCGAACAGACAATTGATGCGCTGAATATATACCGTGCGACACAGGTGGCAATGGAGCAGATCGCCAAGGATCTGAAAGGGGATCTTGTGCTGACGGATGCCATGCCGCTCCGGAATTATGACGGATCGTTCGTGGCGGTAGTAAAAGGGGATCAGAAATCGCTTTCTATTGCTGCGGCAAGCATCCTGGCAAAAGTGACCAGGGATCACTGGATGTTTAAGCTGGATGCGATGCATGAAGAGTACGGTTTTAAAAAGCATAAAGGCTATCCGACAAAACAGCACATAGAAAATTTGAGCCGTTACGGCGTGCTGGATATTCACCGGAAAAGCTACGGACCGGTGAAAAAGCAGCTCGAAATTAAATTATTTTAAAAAAAGGTACAGTAAAGACGGATTTATTCGTATATAAATACTATGAAATATAATTACAGACTAGCTATTTTATTTTACAGTGTTTTATATGGCGGCGACTGGGAATCGATTGCTTCGGCAATAAAGAACAAGGAACCGTATCAGATCCTGAACTGTCCTTTTCATTTTGTGACGATTGGCGAAAAGGAGTATCCTGCGTGCTTTTATGATCTCGACTGCCCGCCGTGGATCGTTTTTTACATAGGAAACCTGAGCCTTATCCATGAGCGGGCTGTGGGCGTGGTTGGCGCAAGAGAGTGTTCTGAGGAGGGAAAAATAAATACTCGTGCCGTCGTTAATGTATTGAAAAGAAAATATGTGATCGTATCCGGTCTGGCGAAAGGGATCGATTCTTTTGCTCATGAAGCGGCGCTGGACCAAAAGACGATCGGGGTGCTGGGCTGCGGTATCGATGTGGTGTATCCGAAAGCGAACGCAGCTCTGTTCGAACGGATGAAAAAAGATCATCTGATCCTTTCGGAATATCCGCCGGGAGTCAAGCCGTACGCAAAGCATTTTCCGTGGCGCAATCGCCTGATCGCGTCGATCGGCACGTGTCTGATCGTGATCGAGGCGGGCATGAAAAGCGGGACGATGCTGACAGTCAATGAATGTCTTGATCTGGGAAAGGATGTCTATTGTCTTCCTAAAAAATTCGGCGAAAAGAAGTTTCCTGGGTGCAACTATCTTATTGCCAATGGCGCACAGATCATCGCTTCGATCAAAGATATCCAGGAAATATAGCGGAAAATAAAAAATCAAAAAAAGTATTGACAAAGAGGAGGGGAAAGGGATATCATGA
>ERZ778497.2253-NODE-2253-length-10427-cov-3.793193_pt1 | contig 10427 bp, 9 predicted proteins | sample MGYA00509938_ERZ778497 | MGnify/ENA primary metagenome ERZ778497 (study PRJEB29527, sample SAMN07138969) | mouse gut metagenome | material: feces | host: mouse | place: China:Nanjing | collected 2016-01-25 ... | reverse complement strand
CATATAAAAGAGTTCTTCTGTGTTCCCCTTGTAGATGTCTTCTTTCAGATCGTTCAAAATGTCCATAACGATAGACTTTATATCCTCTTGATAAGCTTCCAAGACTGGCGCTTTCAAAATCTCCGCGCAGAAAAGCAACACATCATCGTAAGTTTCCTTTTTTATCTGTCCAAGCTGAAACTCATTTACAAAATATTCAACATATTGGCAAACCACATGTCTGACTTTTATGATTAACTGCGGGTCACTTATCACTTTTCTCACCTCATATTCCTGCCTGTACTATTATTGCGATGTTTTCTCTGCTGTACAATCTGGTACAATGCATTTCTTACAAGTTCTAAATATTTTTCCTCATAAGCCCGAATCCCTGTCAGCCTGTTACAATACATATGAATAATAGAAAAAACAATATTCTCTCTGCTATTTGTGTTTTTCCCCTCTCCTATCTGACTGTCCATTTTTTCTGCAAAAGAATTTAAAACTCTTTTTTCCTGAATATGTTCTTCCATGATATCCAAATATTCGCCTTCTTTTTCATCCAGTACCACCTGCACATATTGAACATACTGCCGGCTCCGTTCACGATACTCTTTTCTATACTTATTCTGAAATTTCAAGGTGTCAATTAAACAGAACATATCGTCTAAATCTTTCGTCAGATTTTTTAGAATAAAAGGAATTCCAATCATATATACTTTTTCCAGTTCTTTTTCATCGTCCAAAATGCTGCTACGAAGAAGCTTCTCCACGGTTACGGAATCTTTGAAAAATATCTGTTCACAGGAATCAATCAGCTCTTTTCCTCCATATCTGTTGATTTCTCTGAAATATGTATCAAACATAACGTTATTAATCATTTCCATGTCCATCAGTTCATGAATCCACTTATTAATTACTCTAAGAGACATATATGCTGTTACTTCATCTTTACATTTTATTCTGATTCTCAAATGGTCTCCCTGTTCATCAAAATAGCGCAGGAAAAAATGTTCGGAAAAATCAAGTTTACTCAAAAGTTTTGGAAGTTCTGTGCCAATAATCTCATCTCCGCGATGTCCAATTCCATATAATTTAAAATAAATCCAGCCACTTTCGCAAAACGTTTTTCTTCTGTCAATTTCACACAGTTCAGAATTCCTATTATAAGTCTCGGATGAAGCACGGTTCTGATCACTATCCAAAACACTGAACACACATTCGTTAATATAATTCCTTTTCTGGTAATCCTGCACTATCGCACCGTCAATCAGGCCTTCCTCTATTTCAGAAAACTGAAGTTCTTTTTTTCTTTTAAATTCATTATAAAGTATATGTAGAAATTTCTCCTTGTCTAAATTCACAATAATCCTATTATCTGCTGATGCATAATATAGCATTGAATCCATCTTATAAATCTTCCTGCATTCTTCAAGCCGAATTTTGAATCTATCATAAAAATCTCCTGAAAGATCTGTTTCATCAAGTATCCACATCCGCGGCAAAACAACAATACCCTCTATTCTTACCCTTGGAAAATGCTTATATCGTAATTGCGAGGGAAGATATGCCAGACGGCTTAATGGACAACTATTATACTCCTTAGAGATTCCCAGTAACAATCTTGTTATTTTATTATTCAACGTTGGGTTCAGCATATTATCCGCAATAAACCTCAGTTTCTTTCCCAACAGTTTCGACCATGCATATATACCGTTATCGTCAAGGCCAATGTATATATCATCAAGCTTAATCTCGCTGTTCTCATCTTCTGAATGAGTTCCAAGCGTCAGACAGTACTTACAATTTCTTTTTGTGTTCAGGACATTACTCAGTGCTCCAGATGTTTTAAATTCCCTAATTTCAACATTCTCATATTGGCTGTGATTATCTTCGTCTTTTCCATACATTTGATTGTATTTTGCAAATTCATCCGGCGTGAAACACTCCGAAAATCTCTGTGCCATGGAGCCCGCCCGGTCAGATCCGAAATTGGGACCCACCCATAGATTATATTCCTCGTCTTTATTCATAACAAGAAGATTAATATCAAATGACCCGACTGATACAGGCTTATACTTTAGATTATAAAAATCCGTATCAAAAAGACAAATTTCCTTCTCCTGATTCATGAGTGCCTGTTGAATTTTATTTTCTATAATATGTAAAACTTCTTCCCCGCCGTTTGTCCCTATCCTGCTTAAGTCAACAAGACTGCCTCCGTCAAATCTGTTGCTATCAATAATCTGCCTAAGAGGAACTTTAACGTTTTCTCCATATACCTCCATGAATTTCTCTTTTAATGCATGTGTTGCATCAAAATCAACGGGAATCTTATACAACACTTCTGCCAGCTTTTCGATCTTTTTCTGAATGCTTCTGTCCAGTGTATTCTCCACATACTGATTACCTGTATTGAGGATAAGGTAATTTTTGTCTTTTTTAATTGCGCTCATTTTTTCATAGATTTCTTTGAGTACTTCTTCGCTTTCTTCTTTACAGTATTTCTCAAGCAGCTCCTGTATCTTCTTCAATTCAAATAAATAATGTCCGGAATATTTCATCTCATCCAATTTATGAATAATATATGTCAGCGAATCAACACAATACGCCGGCACGCGCAGATCCGAAATCAAAAACTCATTTTCTATCATATCGTTCAGAGTCTTCTCAACCACCGTCTCTGGAATTGTCCTATAAGATTCTTTGATTCTCTCAGATAATTCTTCCAAAGTTACAAAATCTGATGCCACAGATTCCAACAGATCTGTAAGCGGTGTATGCCGGATACTCTTTTCTTCGATAATCTTCTTTTCACTCTCCGCTTTTCCATGACTGGTAAAATACAAATTTTTCACCCGGTCGCCGCTTATATAGCACAAAGGATTATATCGGACTTTTAGTTTCCCTTGTATCTCGTCCTCCTGCTCCAACATGCTCACAATCTGATTTATCCAATTATTATCAACACGCAGATCCAAAATCTGTTCCCCACGCAAAAGACTTGTACTTTCATCAAATCTTCCTATTGCGACAGACGCAAAATATCCATACGGAGTGGGCCGTCCCACACTCCGCAGAAAATATTTCAGCAATGATTCTGTCAGATTCTTATATTTCTTTTCATCCACGGGTTTATTTACATAGCTTTTGTAAAGAGTTGGACTGGCAATCAGTAATGCTTTTTTGAAAAAACTATCCAACTCTTTATCCTGACGAATGAATTCATAAATATCCAGTCCCTGACGCTCATATTTATCAAAGTATTCTATTGGCAAATTAGGTGTCCTAATCATATAAAAATCCTGACATTCTGCTTTCATCTTTTCGTCTCCTGATTCATTTTATTTTTATTGCACCTGTATCTCATACAGTTTTTTATATGTTTCATTTGATTTCATTAATTCTTCATGCGGACCATTTCCCGTGATCTCCCCATGTTCCAAGACAATAATTCGATTTACACTTCTGATCAGATTATTAAATTTATGTGCAACAATGATTCCTTTCTTTCCATCCAAAAGCTCCTGATACAACAACGCTAACCGCTGTTCAGATATCGCATCCATCGCTGCATTAGGCTCATCCATAATATATAAATCTGCATTTTTACAAAATGCCCTTGCAAGACCAATCTTCTGCCACTGACCGATTGAAATTTGTTTCCCATTGTCAAACCAATAGCCTATCTGACAATCCAGTTTTTCATCTGTTTTATCAATTAACTGCTCCAAATCAAATTTCCGGCAGATTCTTTTTAGCTTTTCATCATCATCTATTACGTTCAGATTTCCATATGCAATATTCTCCCTGAATGTTGCCTCATATTTGTAAAAATCCTGAAATAATGTAGCTATTTTGTTAAGTACAGATATCTTATTAATCCTGCCAAGTTCCACTCCATTAATCAAAATCTCTCCCTCATAATCATCATAAAACCCCATTATAACTTTTAAGAGAGTCGTTTTTCCGCTTCCATTCTGTCCTACTATTGCAATCGTTTGGGCGCCGTCAATTTTAAGATTAATATCTCTCAGCACATAATCTTGATCTTCTCTATACCTGTAATACAAATGCCTGATTTCAATACATTCAATTTCTTCAATATCCATCAGAGCATCTTTCTCTCTGATTCCTTCCTCCGGATAATCCAAATATTCTTTTAACTGGTCAATATACATGCTTTCCTGATTCATATCGGAAAATATCTGCAGTACAGACATTACATGTGTCTTCACTTGCGTGATCGTTTTCATATATGTCACAACATTTCCGATCAAAATCTCTCCTGCATATCCACAAAATACAATATAAGCGAATATGAGTCCATCCATAATTGTTTCAAGAACTGTAGCTCCGCCCAATTGTACGATGCTTTTTTTCTTCAGTCTTAAATCTTCCTTATTAAACTGTTTTTTATACTCTCTGTACCGTCCGATAAAATGCGAGAACAAGTTATAAATTTTCAATTCCTTATATGCTTCCCCATAAGTAAGCACATGCTGCATGTACCAACATTTTCTCGAATCATTCGTGCGCTTTCTTATCACTTTAAATGTTTCCAAATTCATCTTCCTGTTTATACAGAATTTGACAACAGGAATGATAAGAATACACAGCATGATCCAAATACGGAACCTGACAATAATCAACAAATACGAAACTGTTGTAATAATACTGGAAAGAACACCCGTCAAAAGGTCAAAATATGCCAACAATTTTCCATCCGCTTCATACTGCGCCCTGCACACCATATCGTAAGTCTCACTGCTTTCAAAACTTTTCAGATTCAATCGGGACGACTTTTGCAACACCTCCTGATTTAAATGCAGATTATAACCTTGCGCAAATCTGTATTTATAGTAATCCAAAAAGTACCCGATCAACATCTGAAACAAATCAATTCCAATATAAATTGCCGCAAGCGTCAAAAGTATCTGCAGGCTTCTTCTTTCCTGCAGACCGTTCATAAGACTTTGTGATACCAGCGTAGATATCGGAGAACAGATGCCCGTTATAACTGTCGCAGCCCCCATTGCAAAAATATACTTATGATCAAATCGAAAAATTGATTTTAATACCCAGATTATATTATCCATTACATTTGTTTTCTTTTTCATATGCATCAATCCATAAATAATAGTTTCCCGTAAGTAAGATTACTCGTCATACTGTTGCACAGCGCCAATATTGTTCCGGCGCTTCCATTCAACAAAGAAAAATCCTCACGGTATCCCTCTTCCTGCATTTTCTTTCTATGCTCTCTCAGCGTGATCTCCATGTTTCTCTTTAGGTTCACAAGACACCTTTCATCCTGACTTTCCAGAAAGGCATATGTTTGTATCGTAATCACACTCCCATATCCGTGGCATACGATTGGGCTGGATAGATTGTATTCCTTTGCGGGTTGTGCTAAAATATCCACCAGTTTATCCAGATAATACGCATATTTCATCGGCTTTCTTAAACACTTTGCCGTCTTCATTAAACTGCGGACAATCCCCAGATTCCCATAACACCACCCGGCATTCTCCGTAAGGTCAGCGCTCGTTTTGCTGACATAGCAGTCAACCGGCAGTCTTCTTGGGTAGCGGACAATCCCATTCTCCTCCACACATAATTCCTCATACAGTCCGAATAATTTCCATATTGCTTCCTCCAGATACATTTCCTGAATTCCTTTTCTCTTCGCCTTTGCCAGCGCGACGAGCGGCCCCGCGACTCCATGTGCCGTTCCAAAATTGATATGGCCCTGCTTCATTGTCTTTTGTTCTATTGCAAGAAACTGTTGTCTTCTTCTTATATGATAGCGAAGAATATGTTTCCCCCAATAAGAATAATCCCCTGACAAATAAATCAAAAATCGTATCAACTCCCGCAATTTCAGCTTTCCCTCCGGTTGGTTCACTATTTCCTCACAGTCCAGCAGATAATATACCACACCTGCAATTCCGCCCAACATATCGTATGAATCAAACGAAAGCTTCCTCTGTTGGAACAGCTCTGCTTTTTGACATGCCTGATCTAATAAGAATCTATTCAGCAATTCCGAAGTCTCTTTTAACTCTCCTGTTCTTCCCATGATCTCATGAATGGAAAACGTAAGCATTCCCAGTTCACTGCACATTCCCTTATCATAGGAACCAAAATGGGTATTCAGAGTCTGGCCAATCTGTTCCACAAGCTTTTGTGCCATTGACTGGATGACTCTTTCGTCTAATTCCAAATCCTTTTCTAACATCATCTGTGATAGAAAAAAAAGCATTTGAATATATTCCTCACACTGATCTTCGAGGTCATGCCCATTGATATACCGTATATAATTCTGTATTTCTTCTTTGATCTCAGACTTCATGCACATCACCCCTGCATTGTAATTTCCTAAGGTTCAGCACTTCCTGAAAAGTCTCGCACTCTGCCATCCCGGAATCATACCAATATTTAATCTCATAGGATTCATCTTTATACTGTTCCATATCCGCATTAACATATCTTTCCTTTGTATACTGAAACAATTTTTCTAAATCACCCGTGCTTTTATATTGCTCCTGTTCAGAAAATGCTTTCACGATATTGGATACAATTCTTTCTACCACTTCCTCCTGTCCTAATCCCTCCAATGCCACAACCTTATACTCTCCGACTACATTACACCCCATATGCGAAAGAATCTTCTGCAAATAATAAGTAACAAATTCCTGCCCGCTTTGATCCGTTACTGTCACCACAATCCCAATTTTTCCAGAAAGCTGCAAAGTATGAACCCAAGATCCAATCCTGTCAAGAAACGTTTTCATCGCACCGGACACATTATTCAAATAGACTGGCGACAGTAAAACGATTAAATCTGCTTCCAGAATTTTTTCCCTGATACACCCCATACTGTCCGCCCGGTCCTGCGGACATAACCCTTCATCAAAACATTTTCCGCATCCCCGGCATTCCTGCACCATATTATCTCTGGCTGTATACAATTCCATTTCTATATTCTTCTCCTGCAACACTATTTTCAATTTTTCTCCCATGCAGATGCTTTTTGAAAACGCAGACCGGCTTCCCGCATAACCAACTACTTTCATACCCTTCCCTCTTTTCTGTATTCCTTTGCAAGAAGGAAAAACAACATAATAATTACAGCAATAAACATCATAATATAGTCAAAAGAGCTTAAAGCGCTTACATCAAAGGGGTTTATACTTTCAGCCGCATCGTTGCTAAGCATCTGATCAAATGCTGATGCCGCCTCATTATTGACCCCATGAAGCAGAACACAGCACCAGATATTTTTTGTCTTCATATACGCCCATCCAAAAAATACTGCCAATCCAACGACATCCAACATACGCACCGAAACAAGCAATGCAATCCCTTTCCACTGACTCGGTTCATATATCGTGAACCATAACGGCATATGCCACAGCTCCCATACGATTCCCAGCAAAATAACACCCCTGCGCTTCCCAAAAATATGTTGCAACTTTCCCTGCAGACACCCGCGCCATGCATATTCTTCTCCTAAGAAACATATACCGCTCACCGCCAAAATATTGACCGGTACAATCAGAAGTTCGGAAGCTATCTCACCTATCGTATTCAAAACCCCGGCCTGCATAATCAGCGGAAGGTTATCTATCTGTCTAATGGCTACAAATACCAGATAAATGCCAATGACTTTTTTAAAATTTTTAAACGGATAAAATTCCTGCCCGTCAATCATACTGCACAAAAAAAGAACGATGCCCAATCCCCCGCAGAAAATCGACATCGTATTATTCGCCGTCTCCCCGGATATTACTTTTGCCGAACATAATACCATCACTGCGGTAATTCCAATAAAAGCTATCATATAAAGCCACTGAAACCACCTGCGAATTTTCCGTTCACAGATCATTCTTCCCAATACAATACCGAAAGTTGGAAGAATCATCATGTATGTCCCTAAAACATTATACGATGTCATGATGTCTTCATTTCCCTCCGGCCGCACCCATGGAACAAATAACCACGGCAGTCCATAAGCTACCGCTGCAAATGTCACAATTTTTATTTTATCTGTTTTTGAAAATAAAACTGTCTTCATATTCACATCTTCTCTTTCTCTATGATTCTTTTTTATAAAAGAGCGCAGCAGAATGCCGCGCTCTTACATTTTTAGATGCACTGAGGATCAGCCGCAACATTTTTCCTCTTGCAGCATATCGCTGACCTCCCTGTTGTCGGTGTATCAACAGATTTGCACTTGTTCTTTAGTGTCATTTTAGATACTATAATCACAGTTCTTGTTGAAATAGCTGATACTCCATTCGTCTCCGCTTCTCCTTTTGACGCTACATTCCTTAAATCAAGATCAAAGTCTTCAAAGTTACCCATAGTTGTTCCTCCTTTTTGTTTTTGATTGTTTCGGAATTCCTTTGTAATTACTTTTTTAATATATCATTTATTTTATATGTTGTCAACTATTTTTATTTATTAAATCAAAATATATCTTTTTTTTATTTTTATCTCCTTTTTGTATGGACATATTTTCTTTTTTATGCCATAATTATATTATCTAAACAATTATGATAAAAAGGTGGGGTTTTATAATGAGAAAACGATTTACAAAAAAACAGCTGGATGTGATGAAGGTTCTGTGGGAAAGCGATGCGCCACTTATTGCATCCGATATTGCCAGGAAAGAAGATGCACTGAATATCAATACCGTTCAGGCATGTCTGCGCTCGCTGATCGCGGACCATTCGGTGAAAGTGGCGGATATCGTCTACAGCGGCACGGTGCTGACCAGAAGTTATACGCCGGTCATTTCCCGCGATGAATATTTTGGAAGCACATGTACGGATATACTCGGGGACGGGCAGAAATCTGTGTTAATTGCTTCATTGATTGATGCCGAGACAGATCCGGACGAATTAACACATTTGGAAGAGATGATAGCCAGACGTAAACTTGAACTTGACAAAGGAGAAAAATAAAATGCAGCTTACATTTGGTCCTTTTTTTACTTGCTTTATCATAACGCTTTTTCTCGCTGTATACCTGTATATAATCACACACCACACATCCGTCTTCCACAAGCGCACGATACAATTTTCATTGATTGGTATACTTATTATCTTAATCCGTATGAGTATACCTTTCAATTTCCCTTTTACCTATTCCTTTCAGTCTTATCAGGTTCTGCCAAGGATGGTAGAATTTACGACAGAAAATATTGCTGACAGTCATCTGCGCGTGGATACACTGATATTCATCATCTGGTTTGCGGTTGCCTTTATTTTACTGATCCGGCTCCTGATCCAGTATATACAACTGCATCATATGCTTTCTGCACTTTATATTGAAGACCAAAGCGCATACGCTCATTTATTCGAGGTCTTACAGGAGCACCTTGACAAACCGATACGGATTGCCCTTGTCCCGGCACCTGTTTCTCCGGCCATTACGGGATTATTACATCCAACCCTGATCCTGTCCGATGGCCAAAGCTTTTCTGATGCAGAACTTAAGTACATCTGCCTGCATGAGATTGAGCATTATAAAAAATTTCATCTATGGCTTGGGTTTCTGATGGAAATCGTCTGCCGCATACATTGGTGGAATCCCTTTGTACAGTATTTGAAGAAAGAATTTACGCTCTTTCTGGAACTTTCTAATGACTTTTTCCTCATACAATCTAATCCGAAATTCAGTGTCACGGATTATGCTGAACTGATTGTAAAAACCGCAGAAAGAATACAAAGTGCCAGATTCACAGAGCCAAACCGCATGATGCACTTTGCCGTAAATGATACTTCTGTATTAAGCACACGGATCCACTTTATCTTAAACAACCAGAAAGATACTTCTCGTATCAGACATGTGCATGGGTATCTATGCCGTACAGTCATATCTGTCATGGTCATATTCTCTGTTTTCTGCGTTCCCGAACCTAATTTTCGGGATTTATGGCCAGTAGTAGACGGTGCAGTAGAACTTTATGAAGGCAACGCTTATATCATAGACCACGGAGACAGTCAATATACCGTTTATCACGAGGGACAGTATTTTGGTGATATGGACTATATCCCTGATGACTTAAAAAAATTACCGCTTTACAAGGAAGGAGACCCAATTCATGAAAACAACTAAAACACTATTCATTACTTTGATCTGTAGCTTTATCTTTAGTCTGGCAGTGCCATCAGCGATATCTTTTGCTGGGCATCCTATTTTTTCTTTAGATGTCTGTGCTGCTCCTAACGCTGCACCTCCAAAAATCAGTCCGGCTTCGGACACTATTGTTTGGAGATATAAGACTGTAAACGGCGTCATGTATAAACGTAAATATAATCAAACAACAGGGCAATGGATTGGCAAATGGATTAAAGCCTGATTTTCTAAAATAAAAAAAAAGGAATGTGAATGAGCGCTAGTACTGTATCTGATCAGGTTAATTTGTAAAATAAATA
>ERZ778497.2248-NODE-2248-length-10443-cov-5.100789_pt1 | contig 10443 bp, 9 predicted proteins | sample MGYA00509938_ERZ778497 | MGnify/ENA primary metagenome ERZ778497 (study PRJEB29527, sample SAMN07138969) | mouse gut metagenome | material: feces | host: mouse | place: China:Nanjing | collected 2016-01-25 ... | reverse complement strand
CCGCGCCTGCTCTTTGCCTGTTCCTGCAGGAACTTCCCAGCCCGTGATAAAAACCCATATTCCATAATGCCGTCTCCTTTCTTTTATACCTTTCTCAATGCACGATCCCAAGCCCGGACAGAGGCCAGACCCGGAGCAGTATCTTGCCGATTATCATATCATTGCTCACACAGCCCACCGCTGTATTCCTGCTGTCGATGCTGGTCGCTCTGTGGTCTCCCATCACAAAGCACCTGCCGTCCGGCACCTGATAGGGAAGTGTAATGTTGCAGTCGCCCAGCGCCTTTTCACTGACATACGGCTCATCCAGCAGTACATCATTCACGTAGACATTTCCTTCCGAGTCGATGTTCACCCAGTCTCCCGCATATGCAATGACCCGTTTGACCAGGATATTGTTGTTATAATAAAACGCGATGATATCGCCGGTCTTGTATTTATTTCCGTTCAGCGCCACTACGATGTCTTCATCCTGCAGCGACTCCGTCATGGAAGTTCCGCTGATCTGCAGAACCGGAAGCAGCAGCACCGCCACCAGTACCGCCACTGCCGCAACCACCAGCAGGGAGAAGACCGTACTCTTCAGTACCTGGCCGAAGCTGTTTTTATACTGTTCCCTTTCAAGCTCCGCTTCCAGAAGTCCAAGATCCGGAACCTCAAGCTTTTTCTCACTATCGCTCATGTAAATCCCTCTGTATCATGAATTTTCACCTATCTGAACAAAGCCCGCAGACGAAGAAGAACCTCGGCAGCCGTGCCGTCATCTTCCAGTTCTCTCCACTTGTCGCCCTGGAGCACCTTCATCTCTTCTTCCAGCTCCTGAATTCTCTCATCTTTATGATTCAGACGCCTCTTCAGCCGTTCCATCATGGCATCCTTCGCGTCCAGCTTCTCCTTCAGACGATCCTGGCTTTCCCGGGAGCCGGTTCTCTCTTCTTCCAGAATCTGATCTTTTTCGTTCAGCCGTTCTTTCAGCTTCCCGATCATCTCATCCTTTTCGTCCAGCTTTCCCTTCAGGCGCTCCAGGCTTTCCTGAAGCCCGTCAATCTCTTCTTTTTTTTCACTCAGTTCCGCATCAAGCCTTGCAGCTTCCTTTGTCTGCGCAACCAGCATCTGCAGAAGATCCTGCCTCCGCAGTCTCCGCAACTCTTTATCTGTCATGAAAAGCCCCGTTTCTGAAATCCTGTGATTACCACATAATATCTGTTATGTGGTAAATCCGCTTTCCTCTCTTATCGTCCTGCATCCACTATAACAGAAGTTCTGTCAAAAAGTACGTCAAAAACAGTGGAAAAAAACGGTAATTTTTATTTTTTTCACTGTCTGAAAGATGTCTCAGCAGGATGTGGCAGAATCTGTACGATCCGCACTACATATTATTATAATCGGCATTTTTGTGGGAAAGATAAGATTTTGCCGGAAAACAGTTGAGAAACAAAAAAATACCACATAACAGATATTATGTGGTATTTTCATATTAAAAGCCCAAGTCCGTTGATCTGCTGTTCCTGTTCTTCACAGCTGATGATCGTATAGATCCGGGTTGTATTAATACTGGAATGTCCCAGAATGTCTGCCAGATGGCAGACATCTTTTTCCGCCTTATAATAGGTAACTGCAAACAGATGTCTGAGATTGTGCGGAAACACCTTGTCCCTGTCCACTTCTGCATCCTCGCAGAGCTTTTTCATGGAATGGAAGATATTACTCCGATCCAGCGGTTTTCCGTTTCGGGTCACGAAGATGCTTCCGGACCGGATATTTTCCGCCCGGACATAGGCGGTCAGCTCCCGGCACAGTTCTGCAGGAAGCAGTACGATGCGGGTCTTGCCCTTCAGAGACACCACAGCCCGTCTGGTATACAGCGCCTCTACGGTCACATAGGGAAGTTCGCTGATCCGGATCCCGGTGGCGCAGATTGTCTGTATGAGCATGCCAAGCTGCCGTTTTCCGTGGCGCTGGGCGGTCTTGACAAGGCGGATATACTCTTCTTTGGTCAGTTCCCGTTCCTTCGTCCGAAATACATTTTTCTGTACTTTGAAGGATTTCACGCTGCACCCTTCGCAGCCTGCCGTCCGCAGAAAGCAGTTCACTGCCGCCACTTTGGAGTTGGCACTGGTGACGGCATACCTTTCTGCCAGCGACTCCTTATAGGCGATCACTCTGTCTTTTGTGATCTCACTGCCCTCTCCCAGCTCTTCCAGAAACTGTTTTGTATCCCTTAAATATTTCTCGATGGTTGCCTGGCTTTTTTCTTCGGTTTTCATATTTTTCTTAAATTTCAGGAGCATCTCTGTCTGGTTAATCTTCTGTGTCATTATTATTTCCTCCTATTTGTAAAGTCTGCATCCGTTTTTTGAAATGCATAAATGAATTCTAATATTTTTCATGTCCTGTTATCCACATAAATCAAGCAGAAATAGACACTTTTCTCATTTTTGTATATTTATATTCATTTACAGTTGTATTTCCGAAAACTGTATGCTATAATCATTGCATCTGGAGAATCTTCTGAAATCCATATGTCTGACACATATCAGGGTGTATCACCGTATTTCAGAATAAAACACATAGCAGTCAGAATATGGATAGGATACCATACCTGACAGAAGGAGGTACAATGGGCAGGAAAGAACACCCGTTTGTATGGTATTATAATAAAAATCTGCATTTTGCAGAACTGATCAACGGCTGGCTGTTCCGTGGGAGTGACCGTCTGACTGCTGATGATATTTCGGATTCGGACCGGAGAATTCTGACGCGGAAGGGACGGAACCGGTACAAGGACCGGTTCCGGGACCTCTGCAAGAGCATCGACGGCGTGGTCTTCCGGCTGCTGATCGGCGTGGAACATCAGGAACATGTTCACTATGCCATGCCCGTACGGATCATGGATTATGACAGTTCTTCCTATTCTGTCCAGAAGGATGAGATCAGCTGCCGGCACACGGAAGCACAGGATCTGAAGGAAGATGAATTTCTCTCCGGCTTTTCCAGAACGGACCGGCTGATCCCCGTTGTATCTCTGGTCCTTTACTGCGGTGCCCGGCCATGGGACGGCGCCCGGCGGCTGCATGAACTTCTGGATCTTGACCGGTTCCCGCAGGAACTGACAGAGTATGTGACGGATTACCGCATCCATGTTCTGGATATCTGCCACACCTCTGACGAGCGGCTGGAGGAATTTCCTCCTGATATCCGCACCATGTTCCTGTTCATCAAGTATAAGGATGACCCCGATACTCTCATGAAAAAGCTCTCGAATGCGGAAGATGTATGCAGGGACACCTGCGAAGCGATTGTTGACATGGTCGGTGAACGGCGGCTCAAAAAAGTCATGCCCCAAGAGGAAGGAGCGAAAGTCTGTATGTGTAAGGCAATTGATATTTTAATTAAGGATGGCGAAAAACGCGGCGAACTGCGTGGATTTGAGCGTGGTACTGCACAGGAACGGAAAAACACAGAACTGCAAAGAAAAAATGCGGAGCAGCAAAGAAAACGGGCCGAAAAGGCAGAAGCACGCATACGGGAACTGGAACGGATGCTGAAGCTCTGAATCTCCTGATGTTTTCTGCACGGTTCTGCATTTCGGCAGTAAATATTATACAAAAGCAGGCTGCAAAAATGCTCCGGTAACTCCGGAGCATTTCCTGTCATATCCAAATATATAAAATTCTGACTGCAACAGGCTAAAATTCAAATACCGCAACCCCATACGGTGACAGCGGATATTCCACATAGAATTTCTGTCCGTCGCACTCGCCTTTCTTTGCCTCATAGATCTCCGGCTTCTTCCGTCCGTTTCCGCCGAATTCTTCTGCATCACCATCCAGCACCAGCCTGTATTTCTTCTTCCTCGGCACACCTACCCGGTAGTCCGCACGCTCTATGGGAGTGAAATTCACAACGAACAGCAGATTCTTCCGCTTCGTCTTACTGTAACGTACAAAACTGAAAATGCTGCGGAAGCAGTCATCCGCATTGATCCACCGGAAGCCGTCCCAGCTGTCATCCTGCTCATACAGACAGCGGTACTTCTTATACATATGAAGCAATGTCTTCACAAAGTTCTGCATCTGCTGATGCCTGTCCTCTTTTAACAGGAACCAGTCCAGTTCTCTCGCTTCGCTCCACTCCTGAAGCTGGGCGAATTCGCTGCCCATAAACAGAAGCTTTTTGCCCGGATGGCCGAACATAAAGGCATAACCCGCCCGCAGATTCGCAAACTTGTCGTCCAAATACCCCGGCATCTTATTCAGCATGGAGCACTTCAGATGCACCACCTCATCATGAGACAGCACCAGAATATAGTTCTCACTGCAGGCATAGCTCATGGCAAAAGTCATCTTGTTATGATTATCCTTCCGGAAATACGGATCCAGTTTCATATATTCCAGGAAATCATTCATCCATCCCATATTCCATTTGAACGTAAAGCCAAGCCCGTCCTCCTCCGGATCCTTTGTCACTCCCGGCCATGCGGTGGACTCCTCCGCAATGATCATGGAGCCGTCCTTGCGGCCTCTGATGATGGAATTCAGATGCTTAAAGAACCAGATCGCCTCCAGATTCTGGTTCCCGCCGTACTTGTTCGGGAGCCACTGTCCATCCTGCTTTCCATAGTCCAGATACAGCATGGACGCGACCGCATCCACACGCAGCCCGTCAATGTGGTAATGGGTCAGCCAGTACAGCGCATTGGCAATCAGGAAATTACGGACTTCCGACTTCTCATAATTGAAGATCTTCGTTCCCCAGTCCGGATGCTCTCCTCTGCGGCTGTCCGGATGCTCAAAGAGCGGTGTCCCGTCAAAGTTGGCCAGCCCGTAACCGTCTCTTGGAAAATGCGCCGGCACCCAGTCCAGTATTACGCCAATGCCGCGCTTGTGGAGGTAATCGACCAGATACTGAAAATCCGCCGGTGTGCCATGACGCGATGTGGGCGCAAAATATCCGGTCACCTGATATCCCCAGGAACCGTCAAAAGGATGCTCTGCAATCCCCATCAGCTCCACATGGGTATAGCCCATATCCTTTACATATTTGGCAAGCTCCACCGCGAATTCCCGATAGTTGTAATATCCGTCCTCTTCCTCATCGTGAGGATGACGTCTCCAGGAGCCCGGATGCACTTCATAGATGGACATGGCCGCTCTCGGGCCGTCCCAGCTTTTGCGCTTCTCCATCCACTTCTCATCGTGCCAGGTAAAATGATCAATGTCTGCTACAATCGAAGCATTCCCCGGGCGCTTCTCCGCATAAAATGCAAACGGATCGGCCTTATACAGATATTCTCCCGACTTTGTCTCAATCAGGTACTTGTACATGCTGCCTTCCTTCAGTCCCGGAATAAACACCTCATAGATTCCAAGCGGCTCCAGACGGGTCATCTTATATCCGTCGGTTCCCCAGCGGTTAAATTCTCCCACTACGCGTACATTTTTTGCATTGGGAGCCCACACCGCAAAATAGACTCCCTTCTCGCCGTCTGATTCTGCCGGATGTGCGCCCAGTTTTTTATAAATCTCATAATGCGTACCTTCGCCAAACAGATATTGATCCATATCCGTCACTGCGCACCATGGCTTCTTCGCTGCCGATTTTTTAGCTGTCTTCTTCCCCATAAGTCTTCTCCTCTGTCCGGAGCAAAAGCATTTTGCCCGAATTCTTTTCTAAATGATACACCCATTTTATCATATCCTGCTGTATTTTCACACCCCAAAATGCAATTTTATGGTGATTTTTCATAATCAGTCAATAATAAAGGCGCTCAAACCTCCCGTCTGAACGCCGTCGTCTTTAGTCGAGGTACGATGTCCGCTTGCGCGCCGACGGAGCACCGCCCCCATTGGAAAGTTACCAAAACCATTCACTCTATTATCGGAATGAAAAACCCCGGTAGAACTTTTATGCTTATACTATAGCAGATAATTGTGTACAAATTATGGGAAATCCGTAAAGAAAGCATAAATTCCCATACAGAATTTTCATAATTCCTTCATCAACCCCCGGTACGTATCCTGCATAATACAGACCGCTGCCTATTTTGCCAGCTCCCGGAGTTCCTGCATAAGTTCCAGATCCGACTGCTGCACTTTAATGTTCGCAGTCACCGGGCTTTCCCCCGGCCTGGTAACCTGTATCTCTATGACCGTGCCTTCTTCAATTCCTTTTGCAAATACCGCTTTTAAAAAAGCGACAAATTTCGGGTGGTTCTCTGTGAACCGGTTTTTGGCGCTCATGATCTTCATAATAGATGCCGGATTCATATGATGTCCTCCTGTTCTCGTGCTGCATCCGCTCAGGAAATGTCCTTCCGGGCAGATGCTGTTTTATTTTTCAAATCGGATTTGATCTGCGTGGAGCTGATCTCCGGAGTCCTCGGCAGATAGATGACCTCTGCGCCTTCCTCCTCCAGAAAATCGAATTTTCCTTCCCAGTCATCTCCCATCACAAAGGTATCCACATGATATTCATGGATATCCGTCCGTTTCTGTTCCCATTTGCTTTCCGGAATAACCAGATCCACATAGCGGATGGACTCCAGAAGCATTTTCCGCTCTTCATAAGAAAAATAGCACCTCTTCTGCTTTTCCTTCCAGTTGAACTCATCTGTTGACAGCGCAACGATCAGGTAGTCTCCCTGCGCCTTTGCCCGGCGCAGAAGATTAATATGCCCATAATGCAGCAGATCAAACGTCCCGTAAGTAATCACTCTTTTCACAGTTTTACCTCTTTTCCTTCCTTAGTCCCCAGACTCCTGCCTTTCTTCATATACGGCAAATGCCAGATCCACCCCCGGGACTTCTTCCGGGGCATACAGCATTCCCTCCGCATACATGTCCCATCCTCCGGACTGATAATACAGAAAGTCTGTCTTCACCGCACAGTCCGGATTTATGATATTCACCTGAATCCGATATTCCTGTTCCCGGTCAGGTACGACTCTTTCAAAAGAAACCGTACAGGCATCCATACATGGAGCTGCCGCGCCGACAATCTCTCCATATGCCACTGCCGTGCCTTTCTCATCCAGAATCTTCAGCTCATAGACGGAATCATTTGCCCCGCCGTCCCAGTTCGCCACCCAGATGTCCACATGGTCAAACGGTTTTTTCGTCCGAAAAGTCTGTGTAAATCCGTCCTGGAGCACCAGGCTTTCACTGGTCTCCTGATCCTGCAGGACGGCATACTCCCTTACAGGCGTATTGCTTCTGTGCACTGCCCACACCGTCACTGCCGCCGCTGCTGCCATGCCTGCTGCCGACAGCTCCGGCAGGAAACGAAATCCTGGACGGCGCTTTGCCAGACAGCCAAGCCGGTCCGCCGCCCAGGACATCCCGTCTGCCGCCCAGACCAGAAGCATGAGCATGAACGGAATACTGTAGGCAGGATCCACTTCCCAGATCAGATAGAACAGATAGGCCCCGCAGATATTGAAAGCAAAAATATCCAGAAAGCTGCTCCGCCCGCGAATCCCACAGATCAGAAGTCCCAGAAACACAAGCCCGGTCAGCATTCCGTGATAGGCGTGTGCATACACGGCCAGATAATCGCTTCTGCCTCCATTCACATATTTCTGTATCCATGAGGTCTCCCTCATGGTCCGGAACAGAGAATAGTAGTCATCTGTCCCGTCCGAAAACGCAACTCTTAATTTATTCCGAAACAGAGTCAGAAGCCCTCCGGGTCCCATATCCTTCAGCCGCTCCTTCAGCAGCGAAAAGTCCGCATCTGCCCGCTCCTTTCTGGTGGCAAAAGAGCCTGTATAGGCATCGTCCGCACTGTTATACTGCCCTTCTCCCTGCGCACTCATCATCACCCAGTGGATCGCCGGATATCCGGTTTCCGACGGGTCAAACCCGGCAAATCTTCTCTCAGCCTGTCCGTAGACTGCCAGCGCCAGTACAATGCCGGACAGCGCCGCAAGGAAACTCACCGCTTCCTTTGAACTGCGGATATTCCGAAGTCTGAGCACTGCGTAGATTAAAACAGACGCTGCAGTAAGAATCACCGTTGCCCGGATCTTATATCCGAAAGCCAGAAGTATCCCCATAAGAAGATACAGAAGCCACCGTTTCCACAGGCGGCTCTGGGCTCCTGCCCGGTCGAACATCCAGACTGCCCCCACGGAAAACGCCAGCGATATGGTAGAGGTGTAATACATCTGCCCCAACAGATACCAGAGCGGATTCACCAGAAGCAGCAGAAGCAGAAAGAGTCCTGTCCGCCTGGAACGGTATTTACAGACCAGAGAGAACGTACCGGCAAGCCCTGCATTCATAAACACCAGATTCACAAGCTTTACAAACTCCATCCAGTACGTTCCCGGAATCCTCAAAAGGACTGCCAGTTTCAGCCAGAGGCAGGTAAACAGGCAGAGCGGTATATTATTCGGATATTTCATAAAATACTGCTTATAATGGGTCTGTGCAACCGTATCCCGGTCCAGCAGCATCACCGCCGTGTCAAAGATCTTCAGATGATCCTGCCGAAGGGACGTCCGGACCATGAGAACCATCAGCACCTGCAGCAGTATCATAAGCCCGAAAAGCGCCGGCACCGCCGTGTTCCAGTGTTTTTCCAGACAGGATGCCGCTTTCCGAAAGACGCCTGCAAACAGCAGACATAAAAGAAACGCAGTCCCCAGCAGAAAAAGCAAAACCATCTTCCCGTGAAGCATTTTCTGAAGCGCATCCGCATATTTCAGCGTGTCCAGCGCCCCGTAAAATATATAGGCGCTCATGGGAAGCAGCAGCAGAAACAGCAGCACTTGGACAGCCTTTCTGCAGCCGTCCCAAAAACGGCTCCTCCCGGTCATTCCAGTCCTTCCGGCAGCAGAATCTCTCCGTCGAACACTGTCACGGCAGGTCCTGTCATATAGACACAGTTATCTGCTTCCTTCCATTCGATCTCCAGTTCTCCGCCCAAAAGTTCCACCGTCACGTTCCGCCCGCTGTAGCCGTTCAGATATGCCGCAACAACGGCCGCACAGGCGCCTGTCCCGCAGGCCCACGTTTCTTTCGCCCCGCGCTCCCATACACGCATCTCCATCCGGTCTCTGGATAACATGCGGATAAACTCTGTGTTGGTCCGCTTCGGAAACCGTTCATGCTTCTCGAAAAACGGACCGACCTCCTCCAGCGCAAAGTCTTTCACCGGCGTGTCAAGGAAAATCACCGCATGGGGATTGCCCATGGACACGCAGGTCATCCTCCATTCCCTGTTGCAGACCTCTATGGGTTCCTGCACGACCGGTTCATGGTCCGACTTTACCGGGATCCGTTCCGGAGACAGGATGGGTTCCCCCATATTGACCCGGACCTTTGCTACTTTTCCGTCTTCCGCCGTCAGCCTCAGGTATTTGATTCCTGCCAGCGTCTCAACAGAGATCTCGTCCTTATCGGTCAGTCCGTAATCCCTCACATATTTTCCCACACAGCGGATCCCGTTCCCGCACATCTCTCCTCTGGAACCGTCCGCATTATACATGTCCATCCGGAAATCCGCCGCATCCGAATCTTTAATCAGAATCAGTCCGTCAGAGCCGATTCCAAAATGCCGGTCACTCACAAACCGCGCCGTCTCCTCCGGATTTTTCAGTTCCTTTCCGGTACAGTCCACATAGACATAGTCATTACCGATTCCCTGCATTTTCGTAAACTTCATATTGCAGCCTCCTTGCTCCCTCCTGTCATGGCAAAAGCCTGACGGAAGCGCCCTTGCTTTTGTCTTACTATAGCAATTGAAATTCTCTTTGTCAAGAAAGCCCCTTCCTGCATAGTCTATTACAAAGAAAGGAGCTTAAAAAAGATGAACAGTTGTATCTGGATTTTACTACTTTTATTCTGCTGCAACGGCAGCAGCGGATGCGGCAGCAATGGATGCTGCAACAACAGAAACCGTATCAACAACTGCTGCAATCATAATGGATGCAGCACGAACGGGTGCGGCGGTCATGGATGCGGATGCGAAAGCAACAGCTGCGAAAACGATAACTGCGAATGTGGCTGCGGCGCGAACAGCAACGACGGATGCGGGTGCGGCAACGAACAGCCGGTACGCCCGATCATGCCGCCCCCGCCGCGGCCCCCAAGACCTCCTTACGAAGATTGCGGATGCGGTAATTAAGATTCCCTGCTTCTGCTGCTGGTCTTTTGCATCATGAAGACCAGCAGCGGAGCGCCAAGCATGACCGGATAGGCATAACGCAGCAGGGCGGCGGGGCCCAGAAGACATGTGAACAGGTAGCTCCAGAAGGGAAGCATCCACAGAAGCTTTCCATATTCTTTTTTATAGCATGCATACAATGCTGCAAAGATCATCAGCCAAGTATAAATGCCCATGGACAAGAGTTCCCGGACCACCGGGATCCGGCGAAAGGCTGTATCCGTCCCGATGGCAGCATAATAGTTGTAAAAAACCGGGACAGGCTTTGTCATG
>ERZ778497.2246-NODE-2246-length-10446-cov-3.687903_pt1 | contig 10446 bp, 9 predicted proteins | sample MGYA00509938_ERZ778497 | MGnify/ENA primary metagenome ERZ778497 (study PRJEB29527, sample SAMN07138969) | mouse gut metagenome | material: feces | host: mouse | place: China:Nanjing | collected 2016-01-25 ... | reverse complement strand
CATAAAAATTAAATGGATTCTCAGCAGCAACACCTGTGATGATTGATTTTAGAGTATTTATAGTATCTAATTTAAATGCCTGATAATATAATAAGGGTGTTGTCGGAAGTGAAATTTCATCAATATTGCCAAATCCGTAATACTCCCAAATTGCCATTAGTGGATATTTTAAACTTTGATACCCCTTTAATATTTGCAATGCTTGTGTTGAAGGATATTTAGAAGATGCCTTTTTGAACACTTCCATTGTCAAAACATCCACAGTAGCACATAAATTTCCAAATTCTTCTCTTGAATAGGGGAAATCATCTAATAAAGAATATTTGTCCATAACCTTATAATGTCTGCCAATACCCAAGAAGACTTTTATAAAACCATGAAGCGTGGGTACTGTATATCCATGTCTCTGTGATAAGGTGGTAGGAAAACCTTGGAAAAAGAAATGGGAATAACAGCCCCACGCATATACGTGGAGACCATTACGACCTCTCTTGTTTCCTGTGGATCTAAGTTTCCTACGCTTTTATCACACAAGTAGAAGACATAACGCCTCGATATTTTCAATATGTCTCGAAAAGAGTTGCCTCAATCCAAGTACAAAAATCTGTGATAGTCGATGCCATATCACGGATTTTTTTTGATTTATAATTTAATACTTCTATTCTGTCTCGGCTTCGGCATTCCGATGGATTCTCTAAACTCATTCATCTTCTTTCTGAACCAGTTCACCTTTTATCCCGACCTCCTTGAACTCGCACAGTCTTCTGATTATTCCGTCATTGAAGCCCAAACGTTCACGCAGAAAGTTTATCACGGGCATCAGCTTCTCCACATACGGAAAGTAGCATCTGACAAAATCTGTAAACTCCGACAGTTTGCGATGCTGTTGTTCGCAAGTATTTCTTATTTCCTGTATCTGTTCGGCTTGTTGCCGTTCCCGTTGTCGGGCTTCGTCTTCAAGTTCAAGGATGCCTGCCGTGTTCAGCCTGTGGGCAACTGCTTCATCTATGCCGTGAACACCATCAGGGTATTCGACAAGCCCTCTGTTCAGATGTGTTCTTGTCAGGTTTGCGTTTTTAGGTATTATCTTTCTCTCTATATGGTCGGACTGCGTGGTGTCCGATGTACCCCCTTTGTCTTATTAATGTCCAGTGAAAAACATCCCATATCATTGCTGTTTTTGCGATTATCGTTATGTTTCTTCTCTCTGCTTGTGGCATCGGTTCAGAGGGTTTCCAAAGGGAAATCCCTTTGGCTCAATAGAGTGTTTTAGCGTTACGGAGTAATGCGTGAAGAAAACGCCCTATTAAGTTATGGTATTGCTGTCTAAATACCTTTAGAAAAACGAACGTGTATATTACAGATGAAATCCCCCTTTCTTTTTTCTGTGGCTCATCCGCCTTGCGGATTGGACTTGCTTTTAGAAGGAGTGGCAGATTTTGAGAACCAATCTGTTGAATTACTCTGACGAACGTAAGCAAGCCGGCAAGGAGGCACACATTGATGCAATATATGAAAGTGTGCAGAAATTATTTTTAGCGTATTATAAGATTTTTCCAAAAACAGAGGTTAAATTTGCGGAGAAAAAATTCTCAAAACGATTCAAATGGAAATTCTGATTACAAACGATGACGGATATCAGGCAAAAGGCATCCGGACACTGATAGAGATAATGCGCCCGTTCGGACGTGTGACCGTCATTGCCCCCAAAAAACACCAGTCAGGAATGTCGATGGCCGTCTCCCTCGGACTGAAACAGATAGCATACAAGGAACTTGTCCGTACGGAAAACTATATGGAAAGCTATCTTGACGCGACTCCTGCAAGTTGTGTGAAATTCGGGCTGAACACCTGCTTCCTGGAGAAAAAGCCCGATGTGGTAGTCTCCGGAATCAATCACGGGTCCAATGCCGCATCGGCATCGTGCTATTCAGGTACTCTCGGCGCAGCCTTTGAGGGAGCATTGAACGGTATTCCGTCAATAGGAGTATCTCTTGACACTCTCAATCCAGACGCGGACTTCTCTGCAGTAAAGAAATATTTTCCGGAAATCTTCCGTATGATAATGGGGAATCTTCCTGAGAAAAAAGGAATAATATACAACGTCAACTTCCCTGATATTCCTGCAGAAGACATCAAAGGCATAAAGACAGGATACCAGGGACAGGGCATCTGGATCAAGGAATTCAAGCCATGGGATCCGGGACTGCTCGCACATTACGGAATAACTCCGGAAATGCTCGGCCAAAGTTCACAGACAGAAGCGGAAGACGGAGAAGAGATGTACGTGATGACAGGAGAATTCGTGGATGACCCGTGCAACACGGCTGAAGCAGACCACAAGCTTATGCAGCAGGGCTATATATCAATAACAGCCCACAATATCGACAGCACAGACTACGCAGAGATCGGACGTCTCAAGGAAAAGGGGTTCGAAAAAGAGTTTTGACATAATATATGAAATATTACATCATTGCAGGTGAAGCATCAGGAGACCTCCACGGCTCAAACCTGATGAAAGGAATATATGAAAGCGACCCTGAAGCCGAAATACGTTTCTGGGGCGGGGATATGATGATGGCCGTCCATAAAAATTTTCAGAACACCTCTTCCCAAACAAGCGGGAATTATTCAGGACTGGTCAGGCATTATAAGGAAGGCGCGATCATGGGCTTCTGGGAAGTTCTCAAAAATGCAGGAAAACTTCTCGGCAATGTCAGATCCTGCAAAAAAGACATCATCGCGAACAATCCCGACGTCATAATACTTATAGACTACCCGGGGTTCAATTTCAAAATAGCTGAATTCGCCCATAAAAGAGGTTTCAAAGTCTTCTATTATATAGCCCCGAAAGTCTGGGCTTCACGAGAGGGCAGAATAAAGAAGATCAAGGCATACGTCGACAAGCTCTTTATAGTGTTCCCTTTTGAAATACCCTACTTCGAATCAAAAGGAATAGATTTCATCTACAAAGGTAATCCTCTTGTCGATGCAGTGGACAACTCTCCCGCGATGAATGAGAGCAGAGAAGATTTCCTCAAACGCAACAATCTGGATGACAAGCCGTTCATCGCTATGCTTGCCGGTTCCAGAAAAGGTGAGATAAACACTATGATGCCTGTCCTGAAAGAATTTGCACACAGGATGCGCAGCATCCCTCAATATAAGGACTATCAGTTTCTTGTGGCAGGAGCACCGGCAAGGACCATTGAGGACTACTCCCCTTTTCTCGGACCTGAAGACGACTTCATAAAAGTTCTGTTCGGGCAGACCCAGCACATAATACGCAATGCGGAAGCGGCAGTAGTCAATTCCGGAACGGCTTCACTCGAGACCGTCCTGTTCGGCACTCCTCAGGTGGTGGGATATATAGGAAGCAGAATCACCTATATGATAGCCAGGCATATCGTCAAGATAAAATATATAAGCCTCGGAAACCTCATTGTCGACAGACTCGCTTTCAAAGAATTCATACAGGACGAATGCAATGCCGAAGCTCTGGTACGTGAAGTTCGTCTGCTTATTGAGGACAAGGCCTACAGAGGCAAAATGCTCAGCGAATACATCGTAATACGCAATCTTCTTGGAGGCGCAGGGGCTTCCGCATCAGTAGCGCAGGCTATGATTTCAGAACTGAAAGACAAAGTCTGACAATACAGGGCACAGTAATTGTTTTTGTTGAGATATATAACGATAGATCATTAATGTATTACTCATCAAAAATTACTGTTATGAAAAGAATATTACCTCCAATAGTCGGAGTGGCAATCTGTTTTGTACTCGGACTTGCAGCAAGCTTTCTGCAGGCAGGAGCCATAGCTGACTGGTATCCTTATCTCAACAAACCGGCAATCACTCCGCCAAATTGGGCGTTCCCGGTAGCCTGGGGTATCATCTACATACTTTCCGGAATATCCGTAGGACTCGTATGGAACCGGGCAGGCATATACCGCAAGGACCTCGTAACATTATGGGGCGTACAGCAGGGCGTAAACTTCCTGTGGAGTATATTGTTCTTTACAATGACAAACCCGTTCCTCGGACTGATAGCCATCATCATACTTGACATATTGGTAGGATGGTATATGGTAAAATCCTGGAATATAGTACGGACTTCTTCAATCCTGTTCATCCCTTATGCCTTGTGGCTGATACTCGCTACCTACCTTAATGTATATATATACCTCTACAATTAGAAAGAAGAGGGGGCTGACTAAAAAGCATTAGTCAAGCCCCTTTTTCCTTTTTTCAGTGAGCCCAACCTCGAACATTGTTTCCAAATATCTAATTCTCAGAGAGTTATTCTGACTTTTTAGCCGGTTTATCTTTTATATCGTGTCCGACTAGATCATCAGCAAAGTAAAGCCAGTCCATTAAATGGCGACCCTCCCTCTGTAAATCACTAAGTATCAAACACTTGTAAAACAGTATGACATTTAAAAGGTATACTGTTTTGCATACACCTGGAAATCAATAGCTTACAAGGAAAGGGTCTTGACGGTACTGACACTGTAGCGGCGGCAGAGGGCATCCAGGTTCTCGCCGCTGAAGTTGCGCTTAAGTACTTTGCGGTCCACGAGACGGACCAGTTTGTAGACTTCCATAAATGATAGGTTTTATGGTAAACTTTTTTAGGACGAGACACAAAACACGAGCAGGAAGCAATTTTATAAAACACACAAAATCAACCACTTAAACAAACCGAACCTGCTTTGCCCACTTAAAAACATAGGGGCAAAGCAGGTTCGGTTTCCATAAATCATTGTCCATCAACTAATTGACAAATACACCCCTGCTCGTGATTTGTATGATGCCTGAAGCTAAGCCTCGTTACTAAAGCACCTCTCCGAGCGTCGGGTGGGAATGGATAATGGCACGGAACTCTTCAAGTGTCGTATGCCGGGAAATGACTGCCGTCATTTCTGCAACAAGGTCAGCTGAATGAGGTCCATAAATATGGCATCCTATAATTCTCCCTGAAGATTCTCCGGAGCTTTCACTGTCCAGTCCCTCAGTACCTACGATGATTTTGCAGAACCCGTCAGTCTCGCCGAGACAGACAGCCTTGCCGTTGGCTCTGAAAAAAGACTTCAGACAGATGTATGGAATCCCCTTTTTTTTGCACTCATCTTCAGTCAGCCCCACTGATGCTGCTTCAGGCATAGTAAACACTGCAGACGGCATAACTGAAAGATCAATCATATCTGTCTTTCCGCAGATATGGTCCAACGCCTTTTTACCCTGGAATACAGCAGCATGCGCAAGCATCATCATTCCGTTTACATCTCCTATGGCATATACCGTAGGCGATGTCGTCCGCATATCTGCATCCACCCTGATACCTTTGGCAGAATATTCCACACATGCCAATTCAAGATTGAGTCCCTCAACATTAGCTTTCCTGCCGACAGCCATCAGAACCTTGTCGGCCGCTATAGTCTCAGACTTTTCCTTCCGGAGATAGTCCACCTCCAATGAGCCGTCCGGATTTTCCCGGATTTTCTGTACGGCAGCCTGAGTGATGATTTCTATTCCACGCCTTCCGAGGCTCTGTCTGAGCCTTTTGGCCAGATCACTGTCAAACCGTGGCAGGATTTCCCTGCAATATTCCAATATCGTGACCTTGCTTCCGAATGCAGCAAACACGGAGGCGAACTCAAGCCCTATCACCCCTGCACCTATCACACAAAGCCTTTCCGGCACAGCATCAATGTCAAGCATTTCCTTTGAGGTCAGTACGCCATTGAGCCCGCATCCCTCTACAGGAAGCCTTGCAGCAGAAGAACCTGTCGCTATGATGATGTAATCCGCGGAATATTCGGTACCGTCAGGAGTGACCGATACGGTATGGGAGTCTACCAATGAAGCCTTTCCTGCAACGAAAGTGACAAGTCTGTTTCTCAGCAGGCCCTCAACACCGGTGCGAAGCTGTCCTACAATCTGCGTTTTCCGCTCCTGCACACGCCGGAAATCTATGGAAACATTGTCCGCATTGACCCCGAACTCACCGGATTTCTTAATGTTTTCAAACATTTCAGCACTACGGCATAGGGACTTTGTCGGTATACAGCCTTCATTGAGGCAGGTCCCTCCTACCTCACCGGATTCGATAAGAATAGTCTCTATACCTCTTTCTGCCGCCAGGAGAGCGGTTTCATATCCTCCGGGACCGGCACCTATTATAATGATTTTCATTTTGACAAAGATTGAATAATCAGTTCAGCGAAGACAGCATCCTGAAGGTAAGGACAGGCTGACGAGCGGCAGATGTTTCATCCAGACGCCGGACAGGGGTCGTATGCGGAGCGGTCTTCAGTGATTCAGGCTCCGTCAACGCCTCCTGAGCTATCCTCTTCATTATGTCTATGAAACCGTCCAGTGTCTCCTTGCTTTCAGTCTCGGTCGGCTCTATCATAATCGACTGGTGGAACAGCAGAGGGAAATATATGGTCGGTGCGTGGAATCCGTAATCCAGCAGACGTTTGGCCACATCAAGCGTTGTAACTCCGGTACTCCGGTCTGCAAGACCGTCAAAGACGAGCTCGTGCTTGCATACCGTATCTATAGGCAGCCTGTAAAAGTCCTTCAGGCTCTCTTTGATATAATTGGCTCCAAGGACCGCAAGCGGTCCGGCCATCTTTATGTTCTGCCTGCCAAGCATAAGGATATAGGCATACGCACGGAGAAGAACTCCGAAATTGCCTGTAAAACCTGAAATCTGCCCTGCAGGCATAGATTCAGCCGATACAGGAGCATATCCGCAGACATTTCCCTGTACATAAAGGCTTCCGTCGGAATTTTCACAGACTGACGGTACAGGAAGATAAGCGGCAAGATGCTCCGCCACTCCTACAGGACCGGCTCCAGGACCTCCGCCACCGTGCGGCGTGGAAAACGTCTTGTGAAGATTGAGATGCATTATATCAAACCCCATATCACCAGGACGCACCACTCCAAGAAGAGGATTCATATTTGCTCCGTCATAATACAGAAGCCCTCCACATCCGTGCACCAGGTCCGCAATCTCCCTGATACGGTTCTCAAACAGGCCGAGAGTGTTCGGATTAGTCATCATAATACCGGCAACAGTATTGTCCAGCAAAGGTTTGAGGTCCTCCACATCTATTGTTCCGTCGGCAGTTGATTTAACCTGTACGACCTCCAGGCCGCATACAGCCGCACTCGCAGGGTTTGTGCCGTGCGCACTGTCGGGCACTATCACTTTCACCCTTCCTGTATCACCCCGGCTGATATGGTACCGGCGCATTATCATAAGCCCGGTAAGCTCACCATGTGCACCGGCAAACGGATTCAGAGTAAACTCAGCCATACCTGTGACAGCCGACAGAGCCTTGCAAAGATCCCTGTACAGTCTCAATGCCCCCTGCACCGTAGAAGCCGGCTGAAGGGGATGTATTCCCTTGAAACCGGACATAGAGGCTATTTCCTCATTGATTTTCGGATTATATTTCATTGTACAGCTGCCCAAAGGGTAAAACCCTGTATCAACACCGAAATTCATATCGGAAAGATTTGTATAATGGCGTACGACATCAAGTTCGCTGACCTCAGGAAGAGCAGGCTCTGTACCTCTGCGCAGATTTTCAGGAATGGCAGCCGTTGTCTCCTGATAAGGGCTGTCGGGAAGAGAATATCCGCATCTCCCCTTTCGGGAAAGTTCAAATATCAGTTTGTCATAGTATTTCATACTCAGTACAGCTTCTTAATGATTGATACCATATCATCTATTTCCTGACGTGTACGCATCTCCGTAACGCAGAAAGACACATATCCCTCCTCTGTGGAAAGGGCCGTAAAATAGCCTGCATCCAGGAGAGTCTGCTGAAGCACTGCGACATCAAGATCGGTATTCACAACAAACTCCTTCAGGAAAGGACGGTCAAAGACAGTCTTAAAATGTCCTGTGGCAAGAAGACTTTCATATAGATAATGTGCCCCTCCGTACGAAAGGTCATTGACTTTCCTCAGGCCCTCCGGCCCCATAAGAGACAGATAGACAGTAACGTACAACGCCATAAGCGACTGGTTGGAGCAAATGTTGCTTGTCGCTTTCTCACGGCGTATATGCTGTTCACGCGCCTGCAGGGTAAGTACGAATGCACGTTTCCCGTCCACATCCTCCGTCGCTCCGACTATCCTTCCGGGAAGTTTGCGGACATATTCCTTGCGGCAGGCAAGAAATCCTACATACGGGCCGCCGAAGCTGAGAGGTATGCCGAGAGTCTGGGCATCTCCGCAGACAATGTCCGCACCCCATTCTCCAGGGCTTTTCAACACTGCCAACGATGAAGGGTCACTGTATATCATAAACAGAGCACCGGCAGAGTGTATTGTCCCGGCAAAATCCGTAAAATCCTCTATGATTCCGTACCTGTTGATTCCTGGTACCAGAACCCCTGCCACATCACCTGTCCCGAGTTCGCTCTTTATCATCGCCAAAGATGTCACTCCGTCCTCGGCAGGAATAAATCCAAGGGATATACCGTTGTATCCTGCGTAGGTCTTTACAGTATTCATCACCTGCGGCAGGAGCGTTTCCGATACAAGTACACGTTTTCGCTTCTTGGAGGCGGCGACCGACATGATCACCGCTTCCGCGGCAGCCGTGGCTCCGTCATACATAGAGGCATTTGAACAATCCATACCCGTCAGCTCCGCAATCATACTCTGATACTCGAATATATACCTCAGAGTCCCCTGGGATATCTCAGCCTGATAAGGAGTGTATGCCGTCAGAAATTCCGAACGTGAAACGATATAAGGGACTACAGAAGGCGAATAGTGGTCGTAGGCCCCTGCACCGCAAAATATCTTCAGTTTACGGTTGCAGGAATCAAGATTTTCAAAATAGCGTCTGACCTCCATCTCGGACATTGCGTCCGGAAGATCAAATTCACCGCGGAAGATGACATCCGAAGGGACGTCCGAATATAATTCATCCAGAGTCCTGACGCCTATACGGTCCAGCATTCCGGCGATATCATCTTCGGTATGAGGAAAATATGAGAAAGCCATATTATTCGTTCTGACAGAATTCTTCATACTGCCCGGCATCCATCAGCGCATCGAGTTCAACCTTGTCGCTTATGGAGACCTTGATTATCCAGTTGGCGAAAGCATCCTGGTTCAGAAGCTCCGGATTGTCCTCCAGCTCCCCGTTGATCTCAACGACTGTCCCTGAAACAGGTGAAATAAGGTCGCTTGCCGCCTTTACGCTTTCTACCGCGCCGAACTCCTCGCCCTGTGAGACTTCGTCATCGACTTCAGGCATATCCACATAAGAAAGATCGCCAAGAGCATTCTGCGCGAAATCCGTGATTCCTATCAATGCGATTTCACCTTCAACCTTAACCCATTCGTGTGACTCGCTGTAAAGGAGTCCTTCCATTGTTCTGTTCATAATGATTATGTTTTAAACTTGGTTTATATCACTCAGTCCCGGCCGGATACAGACAAATCCGTACCACTTACCAGGCTCAGCCGTTTATTTCTTATAATGTGTTTCATAGAAGCGTTTCCTGCATACCGTCCCGGGAAAGGTCTTTTTGCGGATACGGACTTCAACCTTTGTTCCGAGTTCAGCAAACGGCCTGTCGAGCATAGCTACGCATACGCTTCTGTCTGTTGATATTGAACGGTATCCGGTTGTGACAGTACCGACCTGGACCCCATCTGACTCCACCGGGTATCCGGCTCTCGGTATTGCCTTGTCGTCCAGCTCTATGCCGACAAGTTTGCGTGAAATTCCGGCTGCTTTCTGGGCAGCAACCGCATCTTTCCCTATAAACTCATCCTTGTCAAGCTTCACAAACATCCCGAGTCCTGCCTCTACAGGAGTAATGGTATCGCTGAGCTCGTGCCCATAGAGAGGAAGCCCGGCTTCAAATCTCAATGTGTCGCGGCATCCCAGCCCGCAAGGTTCAACCCCGGCTTCAAGAAGAATATCCCATATTTCACAGATAGCCATACAGGAGCAATATATTTCAAAGCCGTCCTCTCCTGTATAACCGGTACGGCTGACTATCATACGGTCACCTTTCCATTCCATCTCGGCATAAGTGTAGAAGCCGAGTTCCCTGACTTTGTCCAGGCCAAGAGCCTCCACAGCAATTTTTTCCGCCAGAGGTCCCTGAAGGGCGATCTCTCCCCACACAGCTGAGGCATTTTCAACCTTTACGTCATATCCTTCCGCCTGTGAGCATATCCAGTCATAGTCTTTTGATATGTTGGACGCATTCACCACAAGAAGAAAGTGTCCGGCTTCAAACTCTTTATAAACAAGCAGGTCATCCACAACAGTTCCCTGAGGATAAAGCATCATCCCGTAAAGGACCTTGCCGGGATGCATTCCCCTTATGTCATTGGAAAAGATATGATTGACAAATTTTTCCACATCAGGCCCGCTGACGAATATCTCCCCCATAT
>ERZ778497.2241-NODE-2241-length-10460-cov-4.468909_pt1 | contig 10460 bp, 8 predicted proteins | sample MGYA00509938_ERZ778497 | MGnify/ENA primary metagenome ERZ778497 (study PRJEB29527, sample SAMN07138969) | mouse gut metagenome | material: feces | host: mouse | place: China:Nanjing | collected 2016-01-25 ... | reverse complement strand
TTCAGGATCACGGTATTTCATTATGCACGGAGGAGTCTGCGGCACCCCATTGTATTCTGTAGCAAAAAATGCCTGTTTCCTCTTGTCCTGCTGTTCATACCTGTCATACAGATACTGAGTAGGCCCGAAACCTCCCCAACCGCCTCCGGCCGTAGGGCCACCTACATTTCTCGGTCCCCAATAGCTTGACTGAAGGCTTCCTTCAAGCCCCCAGTTGCCGGAATGCCTGAACTGCACCTCAAAAATATTTTCTATTTCTTCATTCTTGTGGGACGGGTCAAATATATCGGCATAATTATCATACAGAGAATATTTTCCGATTACCTGATTCAATGCTCCAAGAGCCTCATCTGATTTTCCCCACTGAAGATAGAAACGGCCCAGCAATGAATATGCAGCATATCTGGTTGCACGTCCTTTATCTCCAGGCTCATCCCATTTGACTGGAAGTACAGCAGCAGCCTCACTCATATCCTTGACGATCTGGGTATAAACTGCATCGGCACTTTCTCTTGGCTTGTGCAGCGCATCAGGATCAACGGAAGTTTCAAGCCACATAGGAACGCCTCCATACATAGCAACCAGGTCAAAATAATATATAGCCCTCAGGAATTTGGCCTGGGCGATCATACTTTCACGTTCTCCCGCCGGAACAGGAGCATCAGCCGGCATATTGATGATTGTATTCGCCCTTTTTATACCGTCATAGCACCATATATAATGTTCCCTCAGAAACCCATGCGATGCTGAAAACGTATATATTTTCAGTTCGTTATATGCAGCCCATCCAAGATCGAAAGGCTCAACCTCATCTGTTCCGAAAGCATTGAGAGTGATAGACTGTTTTCCCACAAACACGAACTGCAACATACCGTATGCACCGGAAAGCGCCTTGTTCCAGTCATCTGATGAGGAAAACGAATTTTCCGGGGTAAGAGAACTCTTGGACACTTCATTCAGGAAGTCACTGCACGAAGAAACAGCAAGAGCACAAGAGCATAATATCAAATAAAAATATTTTTTCATAACAACTGTCAATTTACAATAAACGATTAAGCCGGGAAAAATCAGAAAACAAGAGAAATTCCTCCTATGAAAGCTCTCGCACCAGGATATGTGTTTGTCGTATCCCAGGCCTCGACATCATATCCAGTAAAGGAAGTGAAAGTATACAGGTTCTGAACAGAGGCATAGATTCTCAGACTTGAAGCCCCGAATCCTCTTGTAACACGTGAAGGAAGCGTATAACCGAGCTCAAGATTCTTTATCCTGAGATAATCTCCTTTCTGAAGGTTGGCATTTGTTCCGTCACCATTGGCATAAGGACTTCCTATACGCGGAGCAGGATATTTATTGCTCGGACGGTCCATTGTCCAATAGTTTTCATAATAGTCAACGCTCATATTTCCCCATACATTGTATGAATTCTGATACCTGAGAAGACCATTGTTGATAAGATGTCCACCGGCATAATTGAGGAAAACAGTCAGATCAAATCCGGCAAATGAAAGGGTATTGGCAAATCCTCCATAGAACTGAGGCGTACTATATCCGCAGAATTCACGGTCCTCTCCATTTATGACACCGTTATTATCTTTATCATATATTTTTCTGTCTCCGGGAACACATCCGTATTTGGATGCCTCCAAAGCCTCATCAAGCTGCCATATACCTTCAGATTTCAACAGATAGAATTCGTTAAGAGAATGACCTACGAAAATCCATTTTCCGACATCCTGCTTTCCGTTGTACAGTTCCACCACATTATTATGGTTCCAGGTGAAATTGAACGAAGATGTCCATTGGAATTTTCCGGTGTTTACATTGACTGTATTAAGAGTAAACTCAATACCTTTATTGTCAAGCATCCCGACATTTGTAAGAGACGACACATAACCGGACTCATAAGGGAGAGGCACTGTCCACAACAGGTCGCTTGTCCTTTTCCAATAACCTTCGACTGTTCCTGAGAGCCTGCCTCCAAAAAATCCGAAATCAACACCCACATCCACCTGATTGGCTTTTTCCCATGTAAGATTTGAATTCGCGATCGTGCTGTAGACAGCACCGGTAGCAAGATTTCCTCCGAATACATAATCGTTGAAATATCCTCCTTCGCTTACAAGAGCGGAGAACTGGTAATCCCCTATATTCTGGTTGCCGAGACTTCCGACACTTACACGCAATTTAAGGTTGTTGACATTCTTCACATCCTTAAGAAAACTTTCCTGTGATATTCTCCAGGCAAAAGCGACAGAAGGAAAAAATCCCCAGCGGTGTCCAGGAGCAAAACGGGAAGAACCGTCTCCACGCATCGTTACAGTAGCAAGGTAACGTTCATCATAATTGTATGTCAATCTTCCATAAAAAGAAGCAAGAGTGGACGCCGAGGCAAATGAAGAGTTTGGTCCATGGTCTTCCGCGCCACCAAGATTATTGTATTTAAGAATGGGATTCAAACCTTTTGACTCTGCCGTACTCGTCTCGTATGTATTGCGTGACGCTGAAAATCCTCCCATAACAGACATTTTATGCTTTTCGATTTCAAAATTGTATGTTACCGTATTTTCAGTCTGCATAAATGTACTTAGATTGGACATTATGCTTGCACGTCCTTCTTTCGGATAATGCTGTCCCATACGTCCGTCCTCATATTCGTTGACACGGAACGATGTATAGTTTACAGAATTTTCCGATCTGACAAACAGATTTTTCAAAGGCTCAGCCTCAAGATAAGCCGAACCGACCGCCATAAGCTTCTTGGTCTTCTTGTCAAGCAGCTCAACTATGGCCACCGGATTCGCCTTTGTATTAAGAAATCCATCAAAATACTCTCCGTCAGAAGCATAGATTGGAGCTGTAGGCTGTGAAGAGACAGCACTGTGCATAGTACCGTATCCTGAATCAGCCTCTTCATTTATATTGGTAAGATTTGAATACACTATATTGAACCTTGCTCCGGCCTTCAGCCACGGTTTAATATGAGAATCCATATTATAACGCAATGAAAGCTTGTTGAATGAAGAATTCTTTATTATACCCCGCTGATCATACCAGTCAACTCCAAGATAATTGGATATTTTGTCCGACCCTCCTGATACGGAAACATTATAATTCTGGAAACTTCCTGCCTGCGTCACAGCATCCTGCCAGTCCGTTGATTCTCCGCGGCTCAAAAGAAGAAGTTCTTCCGTTGTCCACTGGTAATCCTGCCCGGAAGCAGTCACAAGTTCGTAATACTGCCGGGCATTCATCATATCCTGCTTGTTGAGCATCATCTGGGCACCGGCGGAAGCACTGAAGGAAACACGTCCACGTCCTTTTTCACCACGTCTTGTAGTCACCAGTACGACTCCATTGGAACCTCGTGAACCATAAATGGCGGCAGAAGACGCATCTTTAAGAATTTCAATCGATTCAATATCCGATGTAGAAAGGTCCTGCATTCCGCTCATAGGCACGCCGTCCACTATATAAAGCGGAGATGTACCTGCATTTACGGAACCTGCACCACGGATTATGACTCCTGCATCAGCACCCGGTTTAAGATTGCCTGAGGTTACCTGTACTCCGGCAGCCATCCCCTGAAGCGCACTTGAAGCCATTCCTACCTTTGTGTTCTTAAGGTCATCCGTCTTTACGGAAGCGACAGCACCCGTAAGATCACTTTTCTTCATCGATCCATATCCGACAACGACCACATCATCAAGGAAATATGTATCAGACAACATTATTATGTCTATATTCTTTGTATTTTTTACCTCAACTGCCTTATCCACCATTCCCAGATAAGAGAATAACAGAATGTTTCCTACGGCTGCATCAATCGTATAAATTCCATTCCTGTCAGTGATGGCCCTTATATCCGTTCCTTCCACTGTCACGGAAACGCCTATCAGCGGTTCTGAATCGGATGCCCTGACCGTTCCTGTGACTTTTATATTCTGCGCTGACAGCTGCATTGCACACAGCACTGAAAACAGCAGCAACATATATCTTTTCATATCTTATCGGTTATTAATGTTATTAGAATTGACGTACGGCAAGTGTTCCTATAGCCCAATTTTCACGGTCAGCATCACCTGTCACCACATTTTCAGCCTCATAGAAATTCACGTATTGCATCGCCCATATATACTCACTGCTTTTGACCTCGCAGGAAGTCCAATAATTATTGGCCGGTATGGCAAAACCTTTGGCAGCAATATCGGCTTTTACCTTGAACAATTCTACAAGTTCATCCGTTGACGGAAGGAACCAGTCATCGTAGGTTATTCCATCCTGCTGTGAAGAAAGACCTGAGCACAGCTCGGCAGGAGTTTCGTGAGAATAGGCATAAACAGATTTTGCCTCATTATCCTTTTCAACAAGAGATGAAGTATTGCTCTTTCCTTTGTATAATTCAACAGAGGTATTGGCCGTATATGATACAGGAAGTCCTTTACACCAGTTCATTGCCGCATCACCCAACGCATTTTTATATACGACAAGTCCGTGAAGCCCGCTGTCTGAGGTATAGTATACTATACCTCCTGCAGATTCGGAAAAACGCTCAACAGGTATGTCCAATCTGCCTATATTACCTACACGGTTGTCACGGACCAATGTTATCGTATTGATTCCATAGCAGTATTCAGGGACAGTCACTGTCAGCGAACCGGAACTGTAAATGCCGGAAACTTCTATCTGTGTATCTGCAGGATATGAAGATGACTCAACACGTATTTTGTCTCCGTCAGCAATCCCGTCGGCTGTGACGACAAGAGACCCGCCCGGTCTGACTGTCGGGGACGACAGTTTTATATCATTCAGGAGAATAACGTATGCGACATATAATTTTTCAGGAAGTACAGTTGTCAGACCATTTCTTGTAACGGAAACCTCATAATATCCTCCGGCATTCTCCGGAAGACGTACAACAACCGAATAATTGTCAGCTTTGACAATCTCTGCTACAAAATTCCCCCCCCCATCCAAAGAGGAACAGGAAATAATGTCTTCTGCACTAAATCCTCGCCCCATAATTGTAACATCTGTGCCAGGAATAGAATTGCTTTCCGCCGGCATCACTATATTTTTCAACACAGGAGCAACAGGAACAGGTTGCGAGGGAGCCTTATCGCAACCGCAAACTGCCGATACAAGACATATCAAGACAGCGAAAAAGGTTAGTTTCCTCATAAAAAAAATATTAGTAGTGTTAATAATTAGTTATTCTTTGAAATTGTTCACCTCATCCAGAGTCGGGACTGAAGGCTGGGCACCCGGGCGGGTCACCGAGATCGCTGCTGCATCTGTGGCAAACCGTACTGCATCTTCGAGCTCCCGGCCGCCGGCAAGAGCAACGCACAGGGCTCCGTTGAATGTATCTCCGGCCGCAGTAGTATCCACAACCTTCACTTTACGGGCAGGTATCATTTTCACTCCGTCCCGGCTGACTATAGCGGAACCTTTACCCCCAAGAGTAACAACGATATTCTTCACTCCCTTGTCAAGAAGAACCTTGGCATTCCTGACGAAATCATCTTCCGTACCGCATATCCTGCGGCATTCAGCCTCATTCGGAGTAATCATATAAAGCTTTGACAACAGGTCATCATCCAGACAAACTGCCGGAGCCGGGTTAAGAATCACCTTCACACCAAAAGAACATGCGATATCAACAATGTACCGCACTATATCCATAGGTATTTCCAATTGCAGAAGAACAATTTCAGCAGTACTGATTTCCTCCCTGACACGGTCGACATCATTTTTTGTCCAGGAATAATTTGCCCCGGGAGCGACGACAATGCAGTTCTCACCGGCTTTGTCCACTGTCACAAGGGCAACCCCTGAAGCAGAATCTTCTTCACGCATAAGATACTGCGGAGCAAAACCTTCTTCCATAAGCAAACTGAAGACATTGTCTCCAAAGAAATCTTTTCCCAACTTGGCAACGAAGACTACATCTCCTCCAAGTCTTTTTGCTGCAACAGCCTGATTCGCCCCTTTGCCTCCAGAAGCTATCATAAGGTTATTTCCCATAACTGTTTCGCCAGACGCAGGAATATGCTCTGTCTTTACAACAAGATCGGTATTGCTGCTGCCGATAATGACTATTTTCCCCATACTGAACATCTGATGATGATATATTAATAGTTTATAAAATTGAATGTAAATCCTATGTCATATCCTGTTTTCGTTCTGCAATGTATATATTAAAATTTAATGAGACCTACCGTTTTGCGAAAAAAATTCACGTTTTCGCATTGATTTCCGCACAACTTTACATATTTTTGCGCAAGACAAAAGCATTTCACCTATGAAGACGACACTTAGTACAATCGCTGAAAACAGCGGATTTTCCAAGTCCACTGTTTCAAGGGTTTTAAATGGTACAGCCGACTCCAGCCGCATTTCACAAGACACAATAAACAAAATAAAAAAAGCTGCCGAGGAATGCGGATACACCCCGAATCTGATTGCGAAAAATTTGCGCACCAACAAGACACATACAATAGGTCTTCTGGTACCCTCCATTTCCAACCCGTATTTTGCGGACATAACCAGTGTAATAATTTCAGAAGCCAGAAGACTCGGCTATACAACGATTGTAACAGACACTATGGAAGATGAAAAAGTGCAGAACACATCAATTTCCACACTGCTGTCCAGACGTGTCGACGGAATAATAATAGTTCCTTGCGGCAATGACCCTACTTTTCTTGAACAGACCAACAACCGTTATATTCCCATAATACTTGTCGACAGGTATTATGAAAATTCAAAATTGCCATACGTCGTAACCAACAATTATCAGGGAGCATATAATGCGACAAATCTGCTGATACGCAATGGCCATAGCGACATAGTCTGCATACAGGGTCCTCCCAATACGACACCCAACAAAAGAAGGATTGACGGATATATGCACGCATTGAGAGATTCAGGGATTGAAGACAGGGCACAGATTGTCGGAAACGACTTTTCAATACAGAACGGTTACCTTGAAACCAAACTGCTTCTGAACAACCACGAACGCCCGACTGCCATATTTGCATTAAGCAATACAATCGGGCTCGGAGCAATCAAAGCAATAAGGGAAGCTCAGCTGAGCATACCTGATGATATGTCACTAATTTCATTTGACAACAATATTTATCTTGACTATTTCGTCCCTTCAATCACAAGAATAGGACAGATGGTGGATGAAATGGGAAAGATGGCAGTCAAGCTCCTGCACGACAGCATTTCAAACAAACGTGCAGTCAAATCCCAGATAGAGCTGTCTCCGGAAATGGTAATGAGAGACTCTGTCCGTCCTCTTATACAGCAATAAAGATAACATCCCCAAAAATAAAACCATGGAAACTTGTGCCGGATGCGCCGTACATAACCCACAAGTGTTACCAGGATTGCCGGGCTTGCCGAATCCGGAAATATTTTCATAGTCGATGACTGCAGAACCTGAAAACACAACACCGTGTTCATCAGGACACAAAGCCATAATCATCAGTAATTTACAGCACAGATTACGTTTTATCATAACAATATCATCAATTTAAGAAATACAGCCTGTAAAGATACGAAGATGCCGACGCTCCCCACAAATCAGAAACGTCATCCTATTACATTTTCCGATAGCAGCTATCGGAAAAAAATGCAACCGGCCGCAGACTGGACAAATCTATTGTAATACTTTTGCGCCACAATTCTGAAAAGCGGAAGACAAACCAAACGAATTTTATAATAAAGCAGTTATGATGAACATTCTTAGCGTATCCGCTGCCAATCTGAGCAGCTTTGCCCCTGCAATAGTATGGGGATGCCTTGCCATTACTGTCATATCAGCAATGATATACAGCGTCCACGACAAATTGAAGGCACTCAACAACAGGCACCATTACATAAGCTGGAACGGTGACGAAGTATCGGTCACCACCTGGAATAACGGACATAATGGAGTGTCCCCTGACGGCGTACCTTTCTACGACACATCTGCAGAAGAAAATGACCCAAGCGAGACACACGGGCACAATGGTACAGCCACAGCAGCATAGCATACACGAGCATCTGAAAGAGGCCAGCTCATTCATCGGCAACTATGCGGCCATATTGTACGCATCCGGAGCCACAACAATAAGAATAGAGAAAAATATACTAAGAATGGCCGGAGAATGGCGTATGCACGCTGAATTCTCAATACTTCCGACAGATATCATAATAAGTCTGTGGAGCGAAAACAAGGAACATTCCTACAGCACAATAGTCAGGATACCGGAAGGAGCCATCAACTACAGGACGGTAACATATCTGAGCTGTCTTAGCAGAAGAACGGCTCAGAAGCATCTTTCAATTGATGATGCACGCTGCATAATGCAAAGGATAACCGGATTCAAACGGCTGGACAGCCGTGCCGTGCTGTTTCTTGTCGGAGCTGCCAATGCATCATTCTGCAGACTTTTCGGAGGCGACCCGGTATCTATGGCAATAGTATTCGTTGCCACGGTAAGCGGATTTTTCATAAAACAGAGACTGACGGAGAAAAAATGGGACTACAGGATGGTCTCATTGGTCTCCGCGTGCCTTGCAGCTATACTGTCAAGTTCAGGATTCGTGTTCGGATGGGGAGAAACTCCGGAAACCGCACTTGCCACAAGTGTGCTGTTCCTTGTCCCGGGAATACCTTTCAGCAATGCTGTCAGCGATCTTATACACGGACGCTACATCTGCTCGCTGAGCCGTTTCTGCCAGGCAATGATGATCACCGTAAGTCTGTCGCTCGGACTGTGCCTGGCATTTCTGATCCTTAACATTAAATTTTATTGATGAATATTTTCTTTGAACTGCTGGAAGATGGTATATTTGCCTCTATTGCAGCAATAGGGTTCGCCAGCATAAGCAATCCTCCAAGGAAAGCTTACCCTTTCTGTGCAGGAATAGCCGCTGCGGGACATATTACAAGATACATTCTGATGAATTTTGCCGGATACCATATCATTCTGTCAAGTTTTGCCGCGGCATTTGTAACAGGTATAATATCACTGCCTGCGGCAAGACGTATAAAGTCGCCTGCAGAATGTATTTCATTTCCGGCGATGCTGCCTATGATTCCGGGAATGTACGCATACAGAAGCATACAATCCCTGATAAAGTGCATAGAAAGCACTGCCGAGCCGGAATTTATCCACTATATGTATATGCTGAAATTGAACTGGACGACCTGTCTGCTGACAATAACGGGTATGGTGCTCGGTGCGACGCTTCCCGTTTTCATTTTCAAAAAATTTTATTTCAAACAGAAAGCCTGATGGAACTCAGACAACTGAAATATTTCGTAAAAGTGGCGGAAACACGGAATTTCTCCGAAGCAGCCAGAACATTGTTCATCTCACAGAGTACACTTTCACAGCAGATCAAGCAGCTTGAGGAAGAAATCGGGGAACCTCTGTTCATCCGTGACTCCAGAAGAGTAAGACTGACAGATGTAGGAGAGCAGATACTCCCGTCAGCAAAGAAGACACTGAGAGAAGCAGAATCCTGCTTTGACAGAGTATATGATGTACGAAACCTGAAAACAGGCACATTGAATATAGGAGCGACATACACTTTCAGCCCCCTTCTCAAGGAGACTGTAATCGAATTTATGCGTCTGTATCCGGAGATAAAGCTCAACATATTCTGCAAGTCTATGGAAGAGCTGATGGGAATGCTTGAGAATCAGGAAATCGACATTGCCCTGTCATACAAACCGTCAGAGCACTACGACAGTATCGAGTCACACATCCTGTTTGACAACAATCTAAGTATAATCGTCAATGACAAGCACGAACTGGCCGGCAGGAAATCAATGCGGCTTTCTGAACTTGAAAAATACAGGCTTGCTCTGCCTGCAAAAGGCCTTCAGGCCAGAAATACATTTGAAAAACTCATAAGCGGCAACAATTTCCGTTTCAACATATCACTTGAGATAAATGAGATCAATGTTCTGCTGGATCTTGTTTCAAGCAGCAGGATAGTCACAGTCCTGTCGCAGGCTACAGTCAGACATCACGCGGGATTGAGGACAATCTCCCTTGAAAACCCGGACTGCTCAATGGAGGGCTCCTATCATTTCCTTAAAGGGGCATACAGAAAAAAGGCTGCGAAAGAATTCCTCCGTATACTCATAGAAACCAATTCCTACAGCCAGTCGGTACAGATGATATTCGACTGATTCCCCATCCCTTGTCCCCTTCCTGGCTCCCCTGTTCCTCCGGTACGTTCCCGTGGCCCTGGGCACCGGACATCTCCGATGACATCCCGCCCGGAGGCGTCTGTTGCGGTCCGGGCGTGCCCTGGGCATCATTGCCGTCCCCAGCGCGGCGGGGCATCCGGTAGGCGGCGGGCGGTCCCCGGTGCCGGTACTCTGCGGTACGCGTCAGGGGGCGTATATAAAAAAGATTCCCCGGCCGAGTGTTTCGACCGGGGAACCCGAA
>ERZ778497.2208-NODE-2208-length-10561-cov-11.136303_pt1 | contig 10561 bp, 8 predicted proteins | sample MGYA00509938_ERZ778497 | MGnify/ENA primary metagenome ERZ778497 (study PRJEB29527, sample SAMN07138969) | mouse gut metagenome | material: feces | host: mouse | place: China:Nanjing | collected 2016-01-25 ... | reverse complement strand
CGATGTGACGGCTTCCGATGATGCTATAATGATTATTCCGGGGAAGAATTCGGTTGATGAAGTTTCGCGCTCAAATGGCTCTATCGACATCTCATTGCCGTCAACCGACAATAGCGCCGTGTAATGTATAACTCCTCGGTCAAGCACCGCATGAGCGAGATAACGCTTCATAATCCCCCCTATTATTTCTTTCCGTTACGGTACTCCTTTACATTACCTCGGAAATAGGTGCTTGGGGAGAATCGCGAACGCACAAGCGATATACTGTCGAGATACACGCTTTCGCCGGGGATGGGGTTCATGGAGATGTTGCCATAGATGTATTTTGCCGTCTTAGCCGAATCGGTGACAAGCTTCAATTCATTCCATCCATCCTGGTTGACCAATGATACCATGTAATCGCTCGTACCGTCGGTATAGTCGACAGCCATCGTCCAATTGATTGTCGACAAGCGGTTGTTGGCGTAGAAACGCCAGGTATATACATCGCCCTTCTCCCAGTTCTCATCACGCGAAAATGAGAACTTAACGTTGTCAACCGGCTCTCCGTTGAAGAAATGACGATAAGGCACCTCGCTCCATGCATCAACCGAGTCGCCCACGACTGCAAGATGCAAACGCTCGCCGCCCGACGACACATCGGCATTCTTGATGTCCTTTTCAAGCTGTTCGATCACGCCGTCGTAGATCTCTATGTACTTCTCGACATTGTGGCCGTACCACACGAGCGAAGTGTCGACCTGCTCGGCCGTTACGCCGTGTTTGGCATATATTGACTGCTTGACAACCTTGCGCATTGAGTCACTGCTGTAGGCCGATCGGTTAAGGTCGATTACGCTCTCACCCTTGTGTATGTCGACAAGCAGTGATGTCATCTCCTTTGGCCCGATTACATAGTCGGGTGTGCGGTCGCAAGCCTGAAACATGGAGCCTGCTATCGCAGCGATGAACAATGTCTTGAATATTGTGACAAATCGGCACATGGGCAAGTGACTCAGCGGTTATTTGTTATTACTATCATTCGATTCGGCAATCTCTTCCGACTTGTGAGGCGAAGAGAGATACTTGGAATAGAATATTATCAACACGAGGATACCAACGGTGATAGCGGCATCGGCGATGTTGAATATCGGTTGGAAAAAGAGGAAATGGTCGCCTCCTACAAAAGGCATCCATTCAGGCCAATAGAAGCTGAACAACGGGAAGTAAAGCATATCGACCACCTTGCCGTGGAACAAGGCCGCATATCCGCCTTCGGGAGGAAACATCGTAGCCACCTCGGGGGGATAAGGATTGTTGAATATCAATCCGTAAAACACGGAATCTATAATATTGCCGGCCGCTCCTGCCGTAATCAGCGCGAAACACACTATATAGCCGCTCTTGATGTAGGATTTACCCTTTATACGGCATATATAGATGATCAGTGCCGCTACAGCGACAATGCGGAACAGGGTGAGAAACAGTTTGCTTCCCACCTCCATTCCGAATGCCATACCGTTGTTTTCTATAAAATAGAGATAGAACCAATCGGCTATTTTGTACTCTTCACCAAGATAGAAATGAGTTTTAATCCAAATCTTGAAAATCTGGTCGATTAAAAGTACGCCGATTATAATGATCGTTGCGAGCCAGCCTTTGGACAGCTTCATCAAATTTATTGCTTTTGTGTTGTTTTGTTGTTCTACTTTTTGCTGTTTTGCTGCTTTACATCGATGCTCAATGTTGCATGGGGAACAGCACGAAGCCTCTCCTTGGGAATCAGCTTGCCGGTTGCACGGCATATCCCGTAGGTTTTGTTCTCGATGCGCACGAGTGCAGCCTGAAGATGTTGAATGAACTTCATCTGACGCTGTGCCAATTGTCCGGCCTCCTCTTTTCCCAATGTACTTGCGCCCTCTTCAAGCACCTTGAATGTGGGCGATGTGTCGGCGGTGTCATTGCCGTCATTGCTCATCACGTTGGCTTTCAACAGGTCGTAGTCGCGCTGTGCCTTTTCAAGCTTGGCGAGAATCAACTCCTTGAATTCCTGGAGTTCTTCATCGGTATACCTTGTCTTTTCGCTCATGGTTGTAGTGCTTTTAATTATTTTAGGTTTAGTTGTTCAGTTCTATGAGTACCTTGACTTCGGTTCCGTCAATGTCGAGAACCTCGGCCGCAGCATCATCGGCAAGTTGTGCCACTTCCAGTGAGGTGGCAAGTACTTGCTTGGCTATATAGTCGCCATAGGCCTTGATTGCCTCCTCTGTAGCCGGATCGGGAGCAAACGTGAGCTTGATTTTGTCGACAATGTCATAGTTGCGTCCCTTACGTATGTTCTGGATGCGGTTCACTATGTCACGTGCTATACCCTCGTTGCGCAGTTCGTCGGTGATTGTCACATCAAGAGCGACGGTTATATTGCCGTCGTTGGCTACCTGCCATCCGGGAATGTCTTCCGATATTATTTCAACATCGGCAAGCTCAACCGAAGCCTTGACACCGTCGATGTCAAACTCCATCGAGCCGTTACGTTCCAATGCGGCGATATCGGCCTGTGACATGGAGCTTATGGAGGCGGCAACGCTCTTCATTGCCTTTCCGAATTTCGGGCCGAGCTTCTTGAAGTCGGGTTTAACGCGTTTTACGAGCACACCTTCATCGTTGCCTACATACTTTATGGTCTTTACGTTTACCTCATTGAGTATCAAGTCGGCCATCGACTCTATCATCTCCTTCTGTGCTTCATCGAGCACGGGAATCATCAATGTCGACAGCGGCTGACGCACCTTTATATTGACCTTGCGGCGCAATGAAAGCACCATCGATGTTATCTCCTGGGCCAGCTTCATGCGTGCTTCAAGATTCTCGTCGCTTTCTCCTGCCTCGGGGAAGAGTGCCAGATGCACCGATTCGGTCGAGCCTTTGGTGACCGAAGTCAAGTCGGTATAAAGACGGTCGGCAAAGAACGGCGATATGGGAGCCATCAACAAGGCCACGGTTTCAAGACAGGTGTACAGAGTCTGGTAAGCCGACAACTTGTCGACATCCATCTCGCCTCCCCAGAAACGCTTGCGGTTAAGACGCACATACCAGTTGCTGAGATTGTCATTGACAAAGTCGTTTATGGCACGGGCTGCCTTGGTGGGCTCATAGTCGTCGAGAGCTTCGTCAACCTCACGAATGAGCGTGTTGAGCAATGAGAGAATCCAGCGGTCTATCTCGGGACGCTCGGTCAGCGGAACCTGCGGTGCGCTGTTGTCAAATCCGTCGACATTGGCATAGAGTGCAAAGAACGAATAGGTGTTGTAAAGTGTCGCAAAGAGCTTGCGGGCAGTTTCCTTGACACCTTCCGAGTCATATTTCAGGTTATCCCATGGCGATGAGTTTGCTATCATGTACCATCGCAACGGGTCGGATCCGAATTGCTCTATCGCCTCAAACGGATTCACGGCATTGCCGAGTCGCTTTGACATCTTGTTGCCGAAACGGTCGAGTACAAGACCATTGGATATAACAGCCTTATAGGCAACCGAGTCAAATACCATTCCTGCTATTGCATGGAGTGTGAAGAACCATCCGCGTGTCTGGTCAACACCTTCGGCTATGAAATCGGCCGGATAGAGTTCACCCGAATCAAGTCCCTTCTTGTTCTCAAAGGGATAGTGAATCTGGGCATAGGGCATCGCACCCGAATCAAACCACACATCGATCAGGTCAAGTTCGCGGTGCATCGGTTTGCCTGAAGGCGACACAAGCACTATGTCGTCGACATAGGGACGGTGAAGGTCGATTTTCTCGTAATTGGCCTTGGTGTATTCGCCGGGCACAAATCCTTTTTCCTTATAGGGATTGGCCGACATAACGCCAGCGGCTACAGCCTTCTCTATTTCATTGTAAAGTGTTTCAACGCTGTCGATGCATATCTCCTCGGTGCCGTCCTCGCTGCGCCATATGGGCAGAGGTGTGCCCCAATAGCGGCTGCGTGACAGGTTCCAGTCCTGAAGATTTTCAAGCCACTTGCCAAATCGGCCGGTGCCTGTCGACTGCGGTTTCCACTTTATTGTTTCGTTGTTGGCCATCAATGCTTCACGAGCCGATGTTGTGCGTATAAACCAGCTGTCGAGCGGGTAATAGAGCACGGGCTTGTCGGTTCGCCAGCAATGAGGATAGTTGTGTACATGCTTCTCAATCTTGAATGCGGTTCCGGCCTGCTTCATCTCCATACACAGGATTATGTTCAGGTCTTCGCTCTTTGATGCGGCAGCTTCGTCATACTTACCGTCGACATTGAATTTCGGGTCGTAGGCATTCTTCACATAGTCACCTGCATGTTTCTCGTAGGCGGCTACATTGACGCATTTATCCACAAATTCAGGAGCGCACTCATCGATTGTGTAATATTTACCGGTAAGGTCGACCATGGGGCGTGTTTCGCCTCTGCGGTTTATCATAAACAGCGAGGGGATGCCGGCAAGCTTGGCAACCTTGGCGTCATCGGCACCGAAAGTGGGCGCGATGTGTACGATACCCGTACCGTCTTCAGTAGTAACGTAATCGCCGGGGATTACACGGAACGCTTCAGCTTCGAGTTCAACAAACTTGTCCTTGCCCACTGAAAACACCTTTTCGGGATTGGCTGCAGCGTAATCCTGTACAAATCCGGGTGCATTGGCGTCGATGCGCTCAACGGGCTTAACCCAGGGCATAAGCTGCTGATAGTGCATTCCGAGAAGATCGTTGCCTATATATGAACCCACTACACGGTAAGGCACAATCTTGTCGCCGGGCTTGTACTCGTCAAGCGGCATTTCGGCTCCTTCAGCCTTAAAGTAGGCCGAAAGACGCTCCTTGGCAAGAACGGCGCTTATCTTCTCTCCGGTGTAGGGATTGTAGGTCTGTACGCACACATATTCAATCTTCGGGCCAACGCACAGTGCAGTGTTTGACGGAAGTGTCCACGGTGTTGTGGTCCATGCGAGGAAGCAGGGAGTACCCCATTCTGTCATTTCGGGACGCGGGTCCTCGATTTTGAAAGCGGCGGTCACCGTAGTGTCCTTTACATCGCGGTAACATCCCGGCTGGTTGAGCTCATGGGTGCTGAGGCCGGTTCCTGCAGCCGGCGAATAGGGCTGTATCGTATAGCCCTTATAGAGGTAACCCTTCTTGTGAAGCTGACTGAGCAACCACCACACCGATTCGATATAACGGTTGTCGTAGGTGATATAGGGGTCATTCATATCGACCCAGTAACCCATGGAGTTGGTAAGATTTTCCCACTCCTTGGTGTACTTCATCACTTCGCGACGACAAGCGGCATTATAGTCATCTACCGAAATCTTCTTTCCGATATCTTCCTTGGTTATTCCGAGTGCTTTCTCCACGCCGAGCTCTACGGGTAGTCCGTGAGTGTCCCATCCGGCCTTTCTCTTAACGTGGAAACCCTTCATCGTCTTATAACGGCAGAAGATGTCCTTTATGGTTCGTGCCATGACATGGTGGATGCCGGGCATACCGTTGGCCGAAGGAGGGCCTTCATAAAAGACAAAAGAGGGACAACCCTCGCGCACCTTCATACTCTGCTCAAACAGATGTTCCTTATTCCATCGGTCGAGCACTTGACGATTGATATCTGAAAGATTGAAACTGTCGTATTCGTTAAATTTCTTTTTCATGTAGTGGACTATTAGTGCTACTTAAAAAATTTTTGCAAAGTTACAATAAATAGCTGCAATGTGAAAGTCATTGACTGTTTTTTTATTATATAAGGTGTTATTTTGGAATTTACAATAAAAAAGGCGCGACATCCTGTTGAATGTCACGCCCCGTAATCATTTATCTTAGCATCACTTGGCATGCTGGTAGAGATAACGCTTTATCGACCGCTTGGGCGTCTTTTCAAACTCTTCGTTATAGAGTTTCACCTTGCGGATCTGTGAATAGGCCGGCAAATCCTTATTGAGAGCCGCTATGTTGTCGTCCATTATCTTGCTGAGCGCATCGGTGTGGATGCCCTGCTTGGTTGCGAGCTCGAGATCGGGATATATCAATGCTGCCAATTGTCCGTCGCTGTATACTACAAGCGATTCGGCCACATATGGCATATTGTTCAGTTTCTGCTCAATCTCCTCGGGATATATGTTCTGTCCCGACGGGCCGAGAATCATGTTCTTGTTGCGGCCCCTTATGTATATGAATCCGTCGGAATCCATAGTGCATAGGTCGCCCGTATTCATCCAACCGTCCTTCATCACGGCATCGGTAGCATCTTTGTTTTTGTAATATCCCTTCATTACATTGTCGCCGCGCACCCACAATTCGCCAGGTATATGCTCGGGATCGGGTGAATCGATGCGGCCTTCCATTCGGTCGACAATCTGTCCGCACGAGCCGGGTCGCTGCTTGTCCCATTGAGCATAAGCGACAAGAGGAGCACACTCGGTCATGCCATATCCCACAGTATAGGGGAAATTGATGCGACGGAGGAATGTTTCCACATCCTTGTTAAGCGCGGCACCGCCAATGATTATCTCCTGTACATTTCCGCCAAATGCGCTCATGAGCTGAGTCTTTATCTTTTCAAGCAGTCGGTCGTCTATTACGGGAATGTGCATCAACAGCTTCATCAACGGCTTGTCGAGCAGCGGGAACACCTTGGTCTTCACTATCTTCTCGATAATCAGCGGAACCGTCACGATCAATTTGGGACGCACCGTGGCAAACGCCTCAAGGATAACCCTCGGCGAGGGCATTCGGGTAAGGAAGTAAACGTGACAACCCTTTACCAGCGGATGCAGCAGCTCCACTATGAGGCCGTACATGTGAGCAAGCGGAAGCATGCACACTATCCCATCGCCGGGATTAAGGAAGGTAAGACCGTCGATTGTAAACTGGATGTTGCTCCACAGGTTGTTGTAGGTCAACATGACGCCCTTTGAGAATCCCATCGAGCCCGAGGTGTAGTTTATCAACGCCAATTCATCCTTCTTCTCCTTGTAGTAGACGACATCATCGGGAGTGAATCGCTCGGGATACCTCTTGCCGAATATCTCGTTGAGATGCTCTCGGGCATTGGTAAGACGCTTGTTTCGCGACATTATAATCGAATAATCGTGAAGTCTTATTACGCCCTCAAGACCGTTCATCGAATCGGGGTCGAGATTCTCCCATATTGCATCATCGGTATAGAAGAGTTTTGCCTCGCTGTGGGTTACAAGGTGATGTATGTTGTCGGCCTTGAATTCATGCAGAATAGGCACGGCCACAGCTCCGTAGGTTATTGCCGAAATGAATGCGACAGCCCACTGTGAAGAGTTCTTGCCACACAAGGCAATCTTGTCGCCTCGTTTCACCCCGGCCTGTTCATACAGGAGATGAAGCTTGGCGACTTTACGCGCTATGTCGCGATATTGAAATGACACTCCGTTGAAATCGGTGAGAGCAAGCTCTTCCCAATTCTTTCGCACGGAGCTTTGCAGATATCCGTTTAATGTTGTTTCCATACAATATATAATTGAATGTAATCATAAATGGTTTTACAAAAATAGCTAAAATTAGCAATCAAAGGAAATAAATCATTAATACCGGAGCAACTAATCAATGTGATTTGCCATATTTTTTCATCAATCGCTCGACAATAATTTCATCCTTTACCTCATAACAATTGCTGCATATAGGCCAACATTGATGCGGCAATTCAGGATGTAGCTAATTTTTTTTGATTTATGCGAATTTAATAAATATTTTGAATTCATTCGCGACATTATGGGGTGAAATCGGGTTATACGATGCATTATCTTTGTCGAAAAATAGAATTGAGATATGGAAACATCACACAACAAGCGAGGCACCAAGTTTAAATTTGACAAGGAATGGACCGACGCCATTATACGATTACCAAAGCACTATCAGGATGAGTTGTACAATGCAATCGAGGCTTATCAGCGCGATTTGACCGTAATTGATGTAAGCGAAGGTGTGCCCAGAGCCATCTTCATGTTGATAATGCCTACAATACGCCGCCGATATATAGCACGACAAAACAGCCGCATGGCACGCGAACGAAAAAGAGCGGTTAGAAGCTCTGTCATGAAAGAAAAATCGTCAAAAATTCATAATTCTACCTATATTTGCAGTCCCGAGCCGGAAACTGAACCGATTGCGGCAACCCCGCCGCAGATAGCCAAAGACACCAACAAAAAGCGACATCGAAACGCACTGAAAAGGATCAAGCGTCACGCATCACGACGCGACAAATATTTGCCTTCGATTTAACAAATCCATGAACAGGAGTGTTATAGCTATATCAACTCAACATTTTTATTTATGGATAAATTCAATGCCTTGACAACTGTCGATGAAATGTTCATGGACATGGCGGCCGAGTTGGCCGAAGTCAATGTCAGCGAAGGAGGAGGGCCTTTCGGTGCAGTGATAGTGCTTGACGGCACTGTCATTGCGACCGGAGTGAATTCCGTGACACGCGACAACGACCCTACAGCCCATGCCGAAGTGAACGCCATACGCAATGCTTGTGCAGCCTTAGGGACATTCAAGCTCGACCAATGCGTTGTGTATAGTTCCTGCGAGCCGTGTCCCATGTGCCTTAGCGCACTCTATTGGGCAGGCGTGAAACGCATATACTACGGAAACACCAATGAGGATGCCGACCGAATCAACTTTAGTGACAAGTTCATTTACCAGCAGCTCGACAAGCCGCCTGTAGAACGCGCCATACCCTGCATCCATGTCAATAGCAAGCGCGCTATAAAAGCATTTGAGATGTGGGCCGACAAGAATGACAAAATCACCTATTGAACAGGTCGCCCTGCCTGATGCCTTTGGCTTTGAGATAGGAGTTGAGCTTGTGGGTGAACTCGTAGTTTTTCAATCCCCATTGCGGAGAGATCAACAGGGATGCAGGCGACTGACTCGTAAACCGCTCTATTGCTATGGCGGGATTCATCCGTGCAACAATTCGCGAACATAGATCAATATATTCATCGACCGTGTAACCGGGCACAGTGTACAGCCGAGCCTCGAGGTCGCGTGCAAGTTTCGTGCCCTTTATTATCTGAAGCTGATGTAGCTTAACGGTATCGACGGGCAATTGCGACACTGCGTCGATTGTCGACATGATGGTGTCATCGTTCTCCCCGGGAAGTCCTAAGATGAGATGCAGCCCTACCGGTATTCCGGCATCGGCAGTGCGGTTGACGGCATCAACGGTGTCGTTCCATGAGTGGCATCGGTTAATCAGCTTCAATGTTGAATCGCACGACGATTCAGCGCCATACTCCACCATCACAAAGTGACTCTCATTAAGTCGCGACAGGTAGTCAAGCAGTTCATCGGGCATGCAGTCGGGCCGGGTTCCTATTATCAATCCGTCGACATCGGGCTGTGCCAGTGCCTCCTCATAGAGAGCCGAAAGTCGGCTTATTTCAGCAAATGTGTTGGTATAAGCCTGAAAGTAGGCCAGATAGCGCATCGACGGATATTTGCGGTTGAAAAATCGCTTCCCTTTCTCAATCTGTTCAGCTACCGACAGCTGCGGCTTGCAATAGTCGGGATTGAACGTTTGGTTATTGCAGTAGGTACACCCTCCCCTGCCCACTGTGCCATCACGGTTAGGGCATGAGAATCCGGCGTTTATGGAAATTTTCTGCACCTTCCCGTCGAAGTGTTCGGCGAGAAAGTCGGCATAGTCACGATAAGCTTCAGCCATGGGGAGCAATCACAGGCGAGTAGCCTTATTCAGTAGATAGGCGTCGAGCAAAGTCATAGCCGCCATTGCATCGACCACGGGCACGGCGCGTGGCAATACACATGGATCATGGCGACCACGTGCTTTCAGCGTCACGGGATTTCCCGAATCGTCAATCGTCGGCACCTCTTGCAGCAATGTGGCCACAGGCTTGAACGCAACTCTGAAATATATGTCTTCACCATTGGATATTCCGCCTTGTATTCCGCCGGAATTGTTGGTTGTAGTCGACACTTTTCCGTTGGCATCGGAGACAAAACGGTCGATCATATCGCTGCCTCGGTGGCTTACACCGTCAAATCCCATTCCATATTCAAATCCTTTCACGGCATTTATGCCGAGCATGGCTGCTCCAAGCATTGCATGCAGCTTGCCGAACACCGGTTCACCGAGTCCTGCCGGCACACCTTTTATGACGCAGGTGATAATGCCGCCTATGGTGTCGCCTTCGCCCTTTATTTTGCGTATCAGCTCCCGCATACGTGCGGCCATTTCAGCATCGGGACACCTCACGTCGTTGCTGTCGATTGTCGAGAGATCATATTTTGTATAATCGGCGGAGAGCGACCAGTCGCCCACAGACGATGTATAGGAGTGTATGCTTATGCCGAGTCGCTCAAGAGCCTGCATGGCAAATGCACCTCCCACCACGCGGGCAATCGTTTCTCTTGCCGACGATCGGCCGCCTCCCCGATGGTCACGCAACCCGTACTTTGTGGTATAGGTATAGTCGGCGTGCGACGGACGGAATGTGTGGCGCATATTCTCATAATCGCTTGAATGTTGATCGCCGTTCTCGACAATGAATCCGATAGG
>ERZ778497.2205-NODE-2205-length-10582-cov-3.880498_pt1 | contig 10582 bp, 6 predicted proteins | sample MGYA00509938_ERZ778497 | MGnify/ENA primary metagenome ERZ778497 (study PRJEB29527, sample SAMN07138969) | mouse gut metagenome | material: feces | host: mouse | place: China:Nanjing | collected 2016-01-25 ... | reverse complement strand
CATTTCCCCACCCAGTAAGTTCCGAGGCCATACCTCCGCACTCATCCTCTGCCCATTCAGGCAAACCGATTCATTGCTCAAATCAAGGCCCACATGCAGCCACTTGAAACGGTCGACTTTTGTCTTTAATGAACAGTAAGAGTATGAGCCATTCTGCCCCATTCCCAACAGCAACTCACCATAACGGTCTACACACACCGCTACAGATGTTCCTGCCATGTCTCTGATTCCCATAAAGGCAGCAGTATCCGTCGGATAAGATTCCAAAGCAAACCATCCGGACAACGACGAAACCTCTCCTTCCGCGGTGGTTTCCATCCAGGTGGAATAGCCGTCTGTACGAAGGGCCTTACCTTCGACTCCGGCAACAAATTCCGGTATTTCCTTTATAGTGTACAAATTCAACAGTGACTTGCCGTCACTGGAAAGTAAGGAGTCCTGCCCGTCAAACGACCATGTTTTTTGAGCAAAAGCTGCATTCAAAGAAAGCAATAGACAGCCCAATATAGAATAGGCAAAGTATTTCATAATAAAAGATTGTTTAAAGAAAGAGGGGGGAAACAAATGTTTCACCTCCCTTACGTTTCTATTTCAAAATACAACTAGTTGAACGGAGCATAACCGGGATTCTGTACATACTTACCTCCCGAGAATCCGTATTGATTGTTCGGAACCGGATAATACTCATCCTTTCCACCCGTAAAGTGCGCATTGGCATAGTAAATGCGATTGTCTGCCTCCGCAGCGATGTACTTGTTCATGGTTGTTTCCACTATGCCCCAACGAACCAAGTCAAAGAAACGTTCACCTTCCAAAGCCTTCTCCAGACGTGTTTCCCAACGGAGGGCCTGACGGGCATAATCCTGATTCCATACATCAGCAGGATAAGGATTGACAAGATAGTTGGCCGCATTGTGGGAATGGTCGTTGAAATCCTTTACATAGGCGCTGTTCCGGGCACGATTGCGTATCCGGTTAATCAAATCACGGGCAGTTTCGAGTCCATTGCCTTCATTGAGTTCAATAAGAGCCTCAGCTTTCCAAAGAAGGATATCCGCGTAACGTATAATCTGCCAGTTCAACTGTGAAGCCCCCCAAGGCCATCCATTAAACATATCACTACTTTCCGGAGAAACCCAAAAGCGCTTCGCACAATTATAGCCGTAAGTTTCCTTATCACGCACCCATCCTTCACACGGTTTGTCCGGGTAAGTTTTCCAAGTTATATTAGGACGGCCCACAACAAAATCAAGACGCGGGTCTACATTGGGAGTCGTGTTTTGCAAAGTATAAACACCATTGTTCAGTACCGCCCAACTATAATCAGGCTTTGACTGATAATTAAAATCGGGCAAACCGTTTGCATCTGTCTGGTAAGCATTGATCAGGTCTTGGCTGGGCAAGAAGAAACCGTCGCCTCCGTAAGGGCTGCCTCCGCCCGGAGAATTCAACAGATTGCTCCAGTTGATGCGGCCGGCACTTTCGGTACCGTCATTCATGGAATATTGGATGGCAAAAACAGACTCTTTACCGTTTTCATTAGCTACCAAATCCAATCCCTGGAAATCGTCAAGCAAACCGTAACGGTTGCTGGCAGTCACCTGGTCGCAAAGCGAAACGACTTCCCTCAGCAGCTCTTTATTGATGGAAGTTACGGCATGTGTAGTCTCATCTTGCTGATACGCCTGGTACAGCTTGATTTTAGCCGCATAGGCCAGTGCTATGTATTTATGAATACGCCCTACCTCCGGCTGTGATGCAGGAAGCTGTTCGGCAGCATCAAGCATCTCCTTGGCCAGCATACTCAGAATCTCGTCACGGGTAAACTCATTGTTCGGAATATCCGGATATCGGGAAATCTCAACGTTCTCGTCAAAATAAGGTATCTTGTTGAAAAGCCGGCTCAACTCAAAGTAATAATGGACACGAAGCACTTTCATCTCCGCAATGCGGGATACACGCCCGTTCACCTGCTCGTCTGTTGCAGCATTCAGTACGCGCAATGCAGAGTTACAACGCTGCACACTGCAATATAGATGGTACCACTTGCTGTCCAGAAATCCATTGGTAGCATCCATATCAAATGTCTCCATACGGTGCACTTCATTAAGGTCACCGACACCGCCACCGCCTTTATAGGCATTGTCCGAACGCACCTCACCATAAGTCCAATTGGAAGTAGGATGACACCATACACTCCAGCTCTGTCCCTCGGGACCACCCAAAGCTGCATACGCAGCATTCACCAAAAGGTCGGCACCTTTTGTAGAAGTCATAATATTTTCGTTCAAGCTACCCTGGGGCTTCAAATCCAGAAACCGGTCTTCATTACAACTTGCAGTCATCAGCGCTACTGCGCCAAGCATATATAAATGTTTCAATTTCATGATAGTATAGTTTTAAAGTTTAGAAACCAAATGATAATCCCAAAGAGAACGTACGGGGCAACGGATAAGGATAGCCCAGACCTTCAGGGTCGGCACCCGTATAACCGGTAATCGTAAACAAATTCTGAGCCTGGAAATAAATGCGCGCATGACGCATCTTCATCTTGTCGAGAACTGCTTTAGGAAGCGTGTAACCCAATGTCAGGCTTTTCAGCTTGATATACGAACCATTTTCAATATAGAACTCGGAAACCTCGTGCTCATTGTTGCTGTTAAGGGTGGTCAAAGCAGGTACACTGCTATTGTAAACACCTGTCTTTTCAAAATTCTCGTAGGCATGCATGGCATCGAGCAGGCGGGTAGAGTGATTACCGGTCCAGCATTGGAACAAATCCGTATAATATTTGGAGTTGTTATAGGCATCACGAATCATACCGTTGAAGAACATGCTGAGGTCAAAGCCTTTCCAAGATGCCCCAAGATTCAGACCTGCAATCACTTTCGGATTGTCAGAACCCAACCATACACGGTCGTTCGTATCAATCGTACCATTACCGTCAGCATCCACGTATTTGATACGTCCTACTCCGGGAGCGCCAAACCGTACATTATATTTGGATTTATACTCATCCACCTCCTGCTGGGTACGGAACACTCCATCTGTCTTGAAGCCCATCCATGAACCGAACGGTTGGCCAACCAAAGTCTTGTCAACACCATTACCGCCACCATAAGTATAGTAAATTTCTTCCGTCAGCTCTGTCACCTCATTTTTGTAGTATGAAAGATTAAATGCTACATTATACTGGAAATCCTTCACCTTATCATTCCAGGTCAATGCCATCTCGAAACCTTTATTGTTCATCGTACCACCATTATACCAGCAGTAACCACCCTCGCCAATGACAGCAATATACGGTTTCTCTACAAGCATATCGCTTGTCTTCTTATCAAAATAATCGAGAGAAGCACTCAGACGTCCGTTCAGGAAAGCGGCGTCCACACCGATATTGAGCTGCCTTGTACTCTCCCACTTCAAATCAGGATTGGTAGACCTCACTTTGTAACCACCGGGAGCCAAAGTTGTTCCATCACCGTTCATGTTGTAGCTTGCATCCTTCAGACTAATCAAATATTTTGTGTAGGGAGCTTCATTATCAATAATATCGTTACCGTTGATACCCCATGAAGCACGTAGTTTCAAATCTGCCAACCAATTTCCGGTCGCTTCCATAAACTTCTCACTCGAGATGCGCCAGCCTGCCGACACTGAGGGGAAGTAATCAACATTATTACCCTTTGCCAAGCGGGAAGAAGCATCACGACGCACCGTAACAGAGGCCAGATACCGTCCTTCATAATCATAGTTCACTTTACCGAAGTAAGACACCATGCCATAATTGGAAGCACCGGCACCTACATTCTTACCGGCAGTCACACCGTCGAGATAAATATAATCTTCATCTTCTATGGCCAGTCTCGTACCATAACCGAACATGGATTCCGAATGGTTCTTCTTGGCCTCTGTACCAAGAAGTGCAGTCAGATTGTTCTTTCCAAATGTTTTGCTATAAGTCACGGTATTGGTCCATACCCAATCCAGCCTTTTGTTGGATGATTGAGTCAGCTTATTGACCTCATCGCGTGCCCATGCCGGCTCAAAGGTTTTGTTGGTTTCATCATAATAGTTCATACCGAAATTGGTTTTCAGCACCAAGTCCTTTATCGGTTCAATTTCAAGGAAGGCATTACCGAAAATACGCCAATAATCATGCTTGTTCCGCTTTTCATTCTCCAACAGACGCGCCATGTTTGGGGCATCACCCAAAACATCATTGATGGCATCGTTATAATCGCCATTCTCATCATAAACCGTCTTGGCAGGATGCTGCTTGATGGCATTCTCATCTACACCGGCCGGACTGAGGGTCTGCGTCCAACGATTGACGGCAACGTTCTCGCCTATGCGTAAGCGATTGTCAAGATAATGATAGTTGGAACTGATACGGGTATTGATTCGCTGGAAATTCGTATTCTCTACCAAACCATCGTGGTCGAGATAGTTCAACGCCAACGAGAAAGCCCCATTGTCAGAACCCTTTGAAAGCGTAGCACTGTAATTCTGCATCAAGGCAGTGCGGTAAACCACATCGCGCCAATCCGTATCAACGGCATGTACTTTAGCTCCATTCAGGCCGATGTAGTCCTGAAGTTTGGGAGTTGCACCATTACCATATATTTCGCTGCTTGGCGTAGCGCCATTATTGGCATACTTATAAGCTGACCAGTAAACCTGCCCCCACTCATCAGCATTCAGCATATCAAAACCACATTGATAGCCCTGCAAAGTCAACGACATATCAAAATCCACGCGGGTCTCCCCTTTCTTGGCACGCTTGGTAGTAATGATAATCACACCATTGGCAGCCTGCGCACCATAAATGGAAGCGGAAGCGGCATCCTTCAACACCTGAATGGATTCTACATCATTGGAAGAAAGGATAGACGAGATGTTTTCACGGGTCATCACCCCGTCGATGACATAAAGCGGAGAGTTGGCATCGCCACGGAAAGAAGACTTACCACGTACCAATGTAGAGGTATTTCCACCGCCCGGCGTGCCGTCAGTGGTAATGTTCATACCGGCAACACGTCCCTGCAAGCTCGACAACACATTCCCCGTAGGAATATCCGCTACATCCTTCATCTTGACCACAGCCACCGAACCGGTCAAGCTGGCCTTTTTCTCGGACATATAGCCGGTCACCACTACTTCATCAATCAACTGGGAATCTTCCGTCAACTCAATGCGTAAAGTGGACTGGGCCTTTACTGTAACGGTTTTATATCCTATATAGGATATGGACAATGTGGCACCGGAAGCCACAGACAGCGTGAAGTTTCCGTCAATATCCGTAATTGTTCCATTACTGTTGGAACCTACTTCCATGACAGAAGCACCGATAATGGATTCACCACTCGATTTTTCAACGACAGTACCTTTTACCTGAACTTGCTGGGCAAAGGAACAGATGCCCGCAAAGAGAAGCACAATTAGTGTGCAAAGCCTGAGACTAATGCTTTTCAACATATCTATTAATTTAAAGTTAATAATAAACCAATTCTGCAATTGAGTTTTGTGTCGGCAAAATTAAGCGATACCGGCATTTTAGCCTATAACAAATGTTACGAAAGATGGAACTTTTGATACATCCCCTTTCCAAAGGTATTCTACGCGTGTTTTTTGATGAATAAACTTGAATGATTATCCGTAATATTCCCCCATGATACTTTCCACATCACGGCATATCAGTGCTAAAGGGAAACAGGATACGTGTATAAGTCTGCCGGGAAGGCAGTATAGGGAAGATATGATTAAAAGGCTTATAATATAGCATTAAAAGGCTTATAATATGATATTAAAAGCCTTTTAATCATACATCACTATGGGAACGAGGTTGGCAGAGACGGTGAAAGAATAAGGATGAAGCATGCAAATAACCAATTACGGGAAGAACCGTTCCGCACACCGGTATCCTTCTTCATAAAGCTCCCTCAGCTTCTTGATGTCACGTTCGATGCGGTCTACCACTACCGGCTTCTGCGGACGAATAACAACGATCTCTCCGGCGGCTTCCATCCGTTCCACCTGCTCCAACTGCCGGTTATAGACCATGCTGCGGCGATTGATGGCTTCACGCAATAGCGGATATTTCCTATATATAAAAGGTGGAACTTTCGTTCCCTGAATTTCCTTACGGTACCCATGATTGCGCGTCAGCACCACCACATTATTGGTAAATCCATCCTGACGGGCACGCATCAAAGGGATACTGTCCACTATACCTCCGTCCAGCATCGGGATGTTGTCCACGTAGGCAATGGGACAGACAAACGGCAGACTGCTCGAAGCACGCACAATATCAATGACGCGCTCCTTGTTCCGCTTCTCCTCAAAGTAGTTCGCTTCGCCCGTCTCGCAGTTGGTGGTCACCATCACATAGCGTTCGGGGCAACGAAAGTATGCCTCGTAGTCGTAGGGAAGTATGTGTTCCGGAAACTCCCGGAACAACAAGTCGAAATCCATGATATTCCGTTTCTTCAACAGATACTTCAACCCGATGTAATTGTATTTTTCCAGCAAGTCGATATTGCTGTACTTGGCACGCCCGCGCTGACCGGACATATAGGAAAGTCCGTTGCAGGCTCCGGCACTGACGCCGATGGTATAGGGAAAGCGAATGCCACGGTCCATAAAGCTGTCGAGCACACCGCAAGTGAAGACGCCGCGCATGCCGCCGCCCTCCAAAACAAGACCGCTACGGTCGTCGATACGTATCATTTTCTCCATAAGTGTCGGAATTAACGCTCCAAAGATAGCTTTTGTTTACGATATTCTACCTATATTTGCAGCTGCAACTATAAATCTATAACATTTTAATCATGATGAAGAAATCAATACTGATTGCCGCATTGGGTCTGCTGAGCGTAAATGCCTTGGCACAAGACACTCCGAAAGAAGAAGGTTTCGTCTTCACCACCGTGAAGGAAAACCCCATCACATCCATCAAAAACCAGAACCGCGCCGGTACATGCTGGTGCTACTCCGGACTGGCGTTCATCGAATCCGAACTGCTCCGTATGGGCAAGGGCGAGTACGACCTCTCTGAAATGTTCATCGTGCACAACACCTATCTGGACCGTGCCGACAAGGCAGTGCGTACACACGGCGACATCTCCTTCTCACAAGGCGGTTCGTTCTATGACGTTGTATATGGCATGAAAACCTTCGGTCTGGTTCCCGAAAGCGAAATGCGTCCGGGCGTGATGTATGGCGACACGCTGAGCAACCACAACGAACTGACAGCCGTATCCAACGCTGTAGTGGCTGCCATTGCCAAAGGAAACCACCGCAGCCTGCAAGCCGACAAAAACAAGACTCCGCTCTGGAAGAAAGCCATTGCTTCCATCCACGACATCTATCTGGGCGAACGTCCCGAAAAGTTCACTTACAACGGCAAGGAATACACCCCGAAGTCTTTCTATGAATCTACCGGGCTGAATGCTGATGACTACATCTCACTGACTTCTTATACCCACCATCCGTTCTATCAGCCGTTCATCCTCGAGATTCAGGACAACTGGCGTTGGGCTTCTTCCTACAACCTGCCCATCGACGAACTGATGCAGGTGTTCGACAATGCCATCAACAAAGGTTACACCATCGCCTGGGGTAGCGACGTAAGCGAACAGGGCTTCACACGCGACGGTATCGCCGTACTGCCCGATGCCGAAAAGGCGCAGGAACTGAGCGGTTCGGACATGGCACACTGGCTGAAGATGAAACCCGAAGAGAAGAAACTCAACACCAAGCCTCAGCCGCAGAAGTGGTGTACACAAGAGGAACGCCAACTGGCCTACGACAACTGGGAAACTACCGACGACCACGGTATGCAGATTTACGGTATCGCCAAAGACCAGACAGGCAACGAATACTATATGGTAAAGAATTCTTGGGGCAAAGCCGGCAAATATGATGGCAAATGGTATGCTTCCAAAGCATTCGTACGCTATAAAACAATGAACATCATTGTGCACAAGGATGCACTGCCCAAGGATATTGCAAAGAAACTGGGTATTAAATAAGAATAAGGGCATTCTTAAAGAAGAACACTTAAAATAGAAAAGGGAAGCATGCCGGTTTTTCGGCATGCTTCCCTTTTTTTCAGATTATTTCCCTACATTTGTCACCTAAACTGACTATAACTATTATGAAACAGCTCCTCTATCTGCCCCTCTTCCTTCTCTTCTGCCTCCTTGCAGCAAGATGTACCGACGAAACTGCCACGCGCCGCCTCGCCATGCTCGATGCAGCCGAACGCCTGCTGCCGACCGATGCCGACAGTACCTCCCTGCTGCTTGCAGGCATCCCCCACCCCGAAGAACTGGGCAACCGCGACTTTGCCAGATATTGCATGCTGTGCGGTCGTTCCACGAACTACACCCATGCAGACACTCTTTCCGTCCACCAATGGAAACGGACACAGAAGTGGATAGACAAGCACGGCTCACCCGAAGAACGGGCACAAGTGGGATTGTTCTTAGGACGTGCATACGTCGAAGACGGAGAATGGGATTTGGCGATGCAGACTTATGCGAAAGCTTTGCATTATGCCAAGGAATACAAAGTGTATAATGTGGCAGAATATATATGAACGTATATGGCAGACTTATATCGAGAATATGATGCACCTGAAAAGATTATAATGAAATACGCAGAAGCCACTTCTTTTTTTAAAAAAGCAAAAAATCTAAAAAGCCAAGCTTATGCAATGAAGAATTTGGCCACTCAATACGCTTTTGTTGATTCATTCTCACACGCAAAGAGCATTATGAAACAAGTTGATTCAATAGCCGGTTTATTAAATATTCAAAGATTGAATTACAACATAGCCAACGCATACGCTAATATTTATAATTTACAAAAACGTTATGATTTAGCCGAAGAGTATTACAAAAAAGCGATAATGCTCAATTCTCACCAAGAAGTAAGAGATTCCATAGGCTTAGCCCATGTTTATATGGCTTCCGGCAAATATGATTCTGCAAAAGAACTAGTAGATAAGATATTCCCAAATGATTCTATGGATTTTGTCTTGAACCATATCTATGCCAATTTTTACAAAGCCAAAAGAGATTACCAAAAAGCATTTCATTTTGAGGAAGTTTGCCTAAATATTTTAGATTCAATGTTTATTCATCAAAGCAAAACACAAGTACTTGAAATAGAAAAGAAATATAATCACCTCAAAGTACAAGAAGAAAATGGAAGACTTAGAAATGCCCGTCAACGGTCTTTCATTTATCTGATTATTTGCGTTAGTTTCTTGATAATAGGAAGTGTAATTTTCTATTTTTATCAAAAACACGCTCAAATGCAATTACGCTGGCAAGAAGAGAAGCTGAATAGCTTGGATAAAGAACATTCTAAAATAGCTTCACAATTGTTTGAGGCACGCCATTCTTTAAAAAACATGCTAGAAAATCAAGAAGAGAACCTAAGACTACAACAAAAAATACTGTTCTTATCAGAGAAATATAAAGAGTTGCAAAAACAACGTTTAGAAGGCTCTGCAATATACAAAAAGCTTTCATCCCTATTGGTAAAGCCACAACCCAATAATAACAAACCATTATTGACGGACAAACTTTGGAATATGCTGGTTATTGAATTAAGTAGAATCTATCCGGGCTTTCGCTCCTCTCTTTATGAACAATGCCCCAATCTATCCGAAGAAGAATGCCGTTATTGTCACCTCCATGTTTTAGGGTTTGATGGAAACAATGAGGCTGTATTGTTAAACATCAATCCTTCTTCTATATGGATGAAGCGTACCAGAATCAAGCAAAAATTGGGTCGTAATCTCCCCAAAGAACAAACATTGCACAATATTTTGGTTGATACATTTCTAAACTAACTATAATACTTAAAACCAGCTCATTACATTAATAGTTGTATAGGTTATCCGTATAGGATTTAATTCGTAATCATTTGATTTTCAGCACTAGGTTGTATAGTAAGAAATAGAATGAAATTGCTATGTAAAATTTTATTTCCTATAATTTCGCAGCATCATTAACTGAAAACAAATGTATTATGATGAAACTAAAAACTGTATTATTATGTGTATGCTTGGCCGCACCTTTATTGTCTAATGCAAAAAGACCCTAATTGATTGGACGTATACAACACGCCATACTGACGACCGCAGTTTAGGCCCAACCATCCCCATCGAAGCCACCTACGATGACGAGCTTCACGAACTCACCTTGATGCTTTTTGATGAAGGCTATTCTATCCTTGTAGAAGTCAAAGATGAAAAAGGCAATGTAATCTACACCGATTATCTTATGATGATTGATGGCAGTAAAGTACAGATTCCTTTAGAAGGACTCGCTATCGGCAAATACATCCTTTCCATTTCAGACGGAGAGGACAATTTTATTGGAGATTTCGTTTATTGATGAAATTAATCTTAAAGATATTTATACATGTAACTAATAAAAAATTATGGTAAAAACAAAATTATTATTTACGGCAATGGCAATCTTGGCTTTCATTTCTTGCGAATCTAGTCAAATGGAACTCGTAGTCTATCGTCAGCCTTCTGAAGTTTTCCAGCCATGCGAATGCT
>ERZ778497.2202-NODE-2202-length-10590-cov-6.854485_pt1 | contig 10590 bp, 10 predicted proteins | sample MGYA00509938_ERZ778497 | MGnify/ENA primary metagenome ERZ778497 (study PRJEB29527, sample SAMN07138969) | mouse gut metagenome | material: feces | host: mouse | place: China:Nanjing | collected 2016-01-25 ... | reverse complement strand
TAACCGCCGCCGAATGCCGACAGAATGAGGTTGTCGCCGGGGCGAAGCTCCTTTTCGTAGTCGTAAAGACACGTCGGGATGGTCGCAGCCGTAGTGTTGCCGTTGCGGTCGATGTTGATCATGCACTTGTCCTGCGTGATGCCCATGCGGCGCGCGGTGGCGTCGATGATACGCAGGTTGGCCTGGTGCGGCACGAGATAACGGACATCGTCGCCCGTGAGGTTGTGGCGCTCCATCATCTCCACCGAAACGTCGGCCATCTTCGAAACGGCGGCCTTGAACACGGCCTGGCCGTCCCACATGATGGTGTGCCAGTTGTTGGCCAAGGTCTCGGCCGAAGCGGGGTAACGCGAACCGCCGGCCTTCATGTAGAGCTGCAGCTCGCCGGAACCGTCGGAACGGAGCATCGAATCGATGACGCCCAGCCCCTCGGTGTTGGGCTCCAGCAACACGGCAGCGGCACCGTCGCCGAAGAGCGGGCAGGTGGAACGGTCGGCGTAGTCGATGATCGACGACATCTTGTCGGCGCCGACGACGATGACCTTCTTGGAAGTGCCGGCCTCGATGAACTTGGCGCCGGTCGTAAGCGCGAAGAGGAAGCCCGAGCAGGCGGCCGAAACGTCGTAGGCGAAAGCGTTCTTGCATCCGGCCTGGTCGGCGATGAGGTTGCCCGTCGAGGGGAAGAACATGTCGGGCGTGATGGTGGCGCAGATGACGACGTCGACCTCCATGGGGTCAATACCGGTCTTGTCCAGCAGGTTCATCACGGCCCGGGCGCCCATGTAGGAGGTGCCGATGCCCTCGCCCTTGAGGATATGGCGCGTACGGATGCCGGTATGGGAGACGATCCACTCGTCGTTGGTATCGACCATCCGGCTCAGTTCGTCGTTGGTAAGCAGGTAGTCGGGCAGATACTGGCCGACACCCGTTATCGCAGCTGTAATTTTAGCCATTGTGTGGTTGGAAATTTGGATTATTCGGTGAATGCCTGCTGCAGCCGGGCCGTAAATCCGGCCTGGATGCACCGCTCGGTGGTGAGGATCATGTTCTTGATGGCCAGGGGCGACGAACAGCCGTGGCCGATGACCACGGGTGCGTTGACACCCAGCACGGGCGTACCGCCGACGTTCTCGTAGTTCATGGCATCCCAGAAAGCGTTGCCGCCGCCGAGCGCCTTGTTGATGCGGTAGAGACCCTCGGCCATCTTCAGCACCGTGTTACCCACGAAACCGTCGCAGACGATCACGTCGGCGACCTTGCCGGAGAAGATGTGCGAACCCTCGACGTTGCCGACGAAATTGATGCGTTTCTCCTCGCGCAGAAGGTCGTGCGCGGCCTTGACCTGGGCATTGCCCTTGGTCTCTTCCTCGCCGATGTTGAGCACGGCGACGCGCGGCGACTGAATACCCAGAACGCTCTCGGCGAAGATCGAACCGATCAGACCGTACTGAGCCAGCACCTCGGGCTTGCAGTCGACGTTCAGACCCACGTCCAGCAACAAGGCGGGACGGCCCGACGCCGTGGGAACGAGCGACGAAATGGTGGGACGGATGACCCCCTCGATGGGCTTGACGGCGTACATCGAACCCACCATCATGGCGCCGGTCGATCCGGCGCTGGCGAAACCGTGGACGGCACCCTTGGCCAGGTAGCCGAATCCGACGGTGATCGACGAATCGGCCTTGGCCTGGAACGCCTTGGCAGGATGATCGCCCATCTCGATGACTTCGGTGGTGGCGACGATATCGAACTTGTCGGCCGGGCAACCCTCGGCCTCGAGCACGGCACGGATGCGTGCCTCGTCGCCGAAAAGGACGATACGGCTCTCGGCGCCGACGGCATCGAGCGCCATGACGGCACCCTTGACCGCAGCCTCGGGAGCGAAGTCGCCGCCCATGGCATCAACACCTATCTTTAGCATAACTTGAATGAGTTAGGTTCAACAAACTCCGCTTGGCGAAACGCCGAACGGCCCGGCGGGAAACAACCGTCCGTTCCGCGGCGGGCGGAATACGAAAACAAAAAGAGGGCGCCTGCGGAGTGCGCTCTCCCTCGGCCGGCCTATTCGGCAGCCTTCTTCTCGATGGCCAGCTTGCCGCGGTAGAAACCGCACTCGGGGCATACCCGGTGGTAGAGCGTGGCGGCACCGCAGTTCGAGCAGGTGACCACCGTGGGAACCACCGCCTTGTAGTTGGTTCTTCTCTTGTCGCGTCGCGTCGACGAGACTTTGTGTTTAGGATGTGCCATGTTGCAAAATGATATTTAGTTCAACATATTTACTTTTCGTCGTCCTGCGGGCCGGCCTCCATGCGTTCCTTCAGCTCGGCGAGCTTGCCCCAGGCCGTGTTGTCGGGCTCTGCGCCGGCACGATCCTCGATCTCGGCGAACTCCTTGTCCGAGACGATGCGGAAACGCCGGAGCATTTCGGGGTCGCACCCGCCCTCGGGATGCACCCGCTGGTAGGGAAGCGACAACACGATGCTCTCGTAGATATACTGCGCCAGGTCGACCTCGTCCTCGCCGGGCAGGAGCCACAGGATTTCGCCGTCGTACTCGCGGACCTCGTCGGAGAACTTCACCAGCAGACGCCCCTCGAAGTCGACGGGCACGCGGCACTCCTCCAGGCAGCGGTCGCAGGCCACGACCACGTCGCCCCGGATCGTAACGTCGGCCACGAGCTGCGTTTCGGACTTGTCGAGCTTCACCTCCACGTCGCAGTCGCCGCCCATGATCTCCGCACTGCCATAAGCCTCGAACAAGGCGCCGCCGACCTTGAAAGCGAAGTCGTGGGTGCCGTTTTTCAGCCCTTTATAGGCAATGGAATATCCTTTCGTTATATCCATCTGAGCATAAATAGTGCGCAAAGTTATGAAAAAATAAAAGAATTGCAAAGAAATCGGGCAGGATGTTTCACGACAGCGGAGCGGGAACCGGCAAGCGAAACCTTGCGGACAACTCGGAACCGAATTTGCCAGGGCCATACCGAAACAAGAAGCAGAACGGACTATTTTTCGATTTTTCGCCCGGTTTGCCTATCTTTGCCGTATGGCAATAACCGCTTCTTGAACCGGGCCTACTATAGGCTGCCGAGGCGGGAAACCTGCATAGAACTATGAACAAAGGATTCACGGTGGAAGTAAGCAGCCGCTACGAGGGATGGTGGCGCTACAATGTTGCACTGATGTGCGGCTGTTTCGACGCGGAGGAGCGCCGGACGGGATTCGAATCGGTCGCGTCGCACATTGCCGACGTGGGTGCCAACCTGCCGGATCGGCCCGCGGACACGGATTCCGGGCGGACGGTCGTGCTGGAAACGGAGCCCTGCGACCACCTCCTGCTCTACATCTATGTTGTCCCGCACACCTTGCCTGCCGGCAACGACATCGACGAGACGGAACCGTTCGAAATCGACGTGACCATCGCTTATGCCGGGCGCAAGGTCACGAAATCGCGCCATCGGATCAACCAATGGTCGGGAGCCTCGATCGAGTTGAAAGTCGAGCAGGAAGGCACGCGCTGAACCGGGCTGGGATTCGGACAATCCAGTGCTGAACGCAGCGCCTCAACGGTCTGCATACGGCATAAACCGATTCTCTGCCTGCCTGTAATCGGCGCACAAAGGCTCCCGATCGGCTCACGGGTTTGCGGAGTTCGCCGACAGAGTGATCGGGAGGGCACCGGCCTCCGGGCAACCTCCACGACACGAAGAACCAGCGTCATAATCCCGAAGCCGAGCCCCAACAATTATACGATTCGTTTTTTGTGTATTCTAAAAAGTTTCGCTATCTTCGCAACAGCAATTCGTAACAGGTTCTTAACATATTATCGCTCATAAGCGTATTGTATCTATTCTCAAAATTCTGGTAAAATTATTGATCAAGGTACAACGTCGCGCCAAGGAAGGCGCTGATGTTGGTTTTATTGGTCAAAGGTTTACCAGAGCCTTGAGAATGTAGAGTCAACGGCGTCTTCCCCGTTCATATCCTGCCGGATGCAATCGAAAAGAGTGCAGCGGCAGGTTTTTTTTGGCTTCACCGTGTGAAGACAAACAATGAGTTGCGTCGCCTGCCGCTGCGTTTTTGCAAACTCTCCATTCGAGCAAGAAAACACAAAATAATCCTCCCCGATCCTTTGCTTGAGTCGCGCATAAGATCGACTGAACTCTACTTTGTTCGGTCGGCGCCACAATACCCCTTCCGTCGTTTTTGGGCGGCCCCGAGAACCGCGCAGGCCGCAGCCTCCCCCGGCAGAGCCCCTCAGCTATCCAGCCGGCGCAGGGCGTGCCCCACAAGTTCCGACCCGAAAACAAGCATCCCCCAACAAGCCGAATGCAGAATCGACGGGACATTCTCGCGGGTCAACATCAAAAAATAAAACCGACCGTATTCCTGCGGGCATTCCGAATTCCGGACACCTCCGCCAAAGAAACAAAAGGTCCGGCACTCGTGCGAGTGCCGGACCTTGCATATAGATCGACGGTCGACTACTTGTTGTTGTAAGCGGCCATCTTCTCGATGAGCATGAGCACCTTGTTCGAGTAGCCCCACTCGTTGTCGTACCACGAAACGACCTTCACGAAGGTGTCGGTCAGCGCGATACCTGCGGCCTTGTCGAAGATCGAGGTGCGGGCGTCGCCCAAGAAGTCGGACGAAACGACAGCCTCCTCGGTGTAACCCAGGATGCCCTTCAGTTCGCCTTCCGAAGCAGCCTTCATGGCAGCGCAGATTTCGTCGTACTTGGCGGGCTTGGCGAGGTTGACCGTCAGGTCGACAACCGATACGTCGAGGGTCGGAACGCGCATCGACATACCCGTCAGCTTACCGTTGAGCTCGGGGATCACCTTGCCTACGGCCTTGGCGGCACCGGTCGACGAGGGGATGATGTTGCCCGAAGCGGCACGGCCGCCGCGCCAGTCCTTCATCGAGGGACCGTCGACGGTCTTCTGCGTTGCGGTGGTCGAGTGAACGGTGGTCATCAGACCGTCGGTGATGCCGAACTTGTCGTGGAGCACCTTGGCGATGGGAGCCAGGCAGTTGGTGGTGCAGGAAGCGTTCGACACGATCTTCTGACCGGCGTAGGTGTCGGTGTTGACACCGCACACGAACATCGGCGTGTCGTCCTTCGAGGGAGCCGACATGACGACGTACTTGGCACCGGCAGCGATGTGGGCCTCGGCCTTCTCCTTGGTGAGGAACAGACCGGTCGACTCAACGACGTACTCGGCGCCCACCTCGTTCCACTTGAGGTTGGCGGGGTCCTTCTCGGCGGTCACGCGGATGGCCTTGCCGTTGACGATCAGCTGGCTCTTCTCGGCGTCGAAATCCACCGTGCCCTGGAAACGACCGTGCATCGTGTCGTACTTGAGCATGTAAGCCATGTAGTCTACGGGGACCAGGTCGTTGATACCTACGACCTCGATGTTGTTGTTCGTGCAGGCGGCACGGAACACCAGACGGCCGATGCGGCCGAAGCCGTTGATACCGATTTTGATAGTTGCCATAATTGTTTTGAATTATTTGTTAGTAAAAACTCGCTCGCTCTGCGCGGCAGACGGCAGCAGGGGATCGACCCCGTTCCGCCGCTCTCTCCGAACCCGGAAAAAGCCGCATTCCGCGATCATTCCGGCGTCCGTTATTTTTTTCACAGTGCAAAAGTATACACTTTATATATTTTACGCAAATAAAAAATTAAGTTTTTTTAATAAACCGCTTCCCACCACGCTGCGGCGCTTTCGGACGCCAAAGACGACGGTGCGCGACACACCGCCGAAGCGCAGAAAAGCCGCCCCGCCGACCCCGCCAAAAATCGTTCCCGAAGTCATCTCCGAAAACGAAAAACAGAACACCGGCTCTCAAAAACGAACGGTCGGCAAGCCCGTCCCGCACCAACAGAATGCCCTTTTCCGGTCCCGGGCTCCGTTCCGTAAAGATGCGGTCGTTTTCGCGCACGCCTCCCGCCGCAGCTCCTCCCGGCTCCTCCCCGTCAAGCAACCTTGCAGATGCTGGACGCAGCGCACGGAAAAACCGTAAGACCGGTTGTCGGTGTGCACCGGACCGACAAAGTCGGCAATAAAACGCAAGCGGGCCGCGGAGGGGTCATCGGTTCCGTAAGTTGATGAAGACCATGCGTAACCGCGCTCGCCGACGCTCAACAAGGCTCCCGACGAAGCATTGCGGAAGCCCGCAGCAGGTGCACGGTGCAATCGCTGAATTGAATCGCCCGAAGAGTTTTCCGCGCAGGCTCCGGGCGAGACTGGGCTGTATAGCTGCCCCTGGCAGCATCGGTTTGGATTCCCGTTCTTAACGGGGCAGCGGATTGCTGAATCTGCATGCCGCGCTGGCGGAAGCCGTAGCCGCCGTCACTCCGGGTTGCGGGAAGTTGCAGTTGGCAGAGATCAAGAGTTCATGCGAAAACCCGGTGCGTCCCTATCGGGCCGCAGCTTTGGCCCGCTTGGCCATGGCCGAAGCGAATACGAAAGCGTTCAGCTCGGGATTGTCGGCGTGGAGAATATCATCCTTGGTCCCCTCCCACCATTTGTGCCCTTCGTGGATGTAGATGATCTTCTCGCCGATCTCCATCACGGAGTTCATGTCGTGGGTGTTGATGATGGTGGTGATGTTGTACTCGCAGGTAATCTCGTGGATGAGGTTGTCGATGACGATCGAGGTCTGCGGATCGAGGCCCGAGTTGGGTTCGTCGCAAAAGAGGTACTTCGGATTCAGCACGATAGCCCGCGCGATGGCCACACGCTTGATCATACCGCCCGAGAGTTCGGCCGGGTAGAGATGGCTGGCGTTCTCGAGCCGCACGCGCTGGAGGCAGAAGTTCACCCGTTCGAGCTTCTCGGCCTCGGACTGCGTGGTGAAGAGGTCGAGCGGCAGCTTGACGTTCTCCTCGACCGACGACGAATCGAGCAGGGCGCCGCCCTGGAAGATCATGCCGATGTCCTTGCGGATGGCCTTGCGGTCGCGGAATCCCAACCGCGTGAAGTTGACGTCGTCGTACCACACATCGCCCGAGTCGATTTCGTGGAGCCCGACCAGGCTTTTGAGCAGGACGGTCTTGCCCGAACCGCTCTTGCCGATGATGAGGTTGGTCTTGCCGGTCTCGAACTCGACGGAGATGTCGTTGAGCACCGTGCGGTCGTCGAACGACTTGACGATGTGTTCGGCGCGTATCATATCAGAAGGATCTGGGTGAGCATGAGGTTGAAGATCATGATGACCACCGAGCCCGCCACCACGGCGCGCGTCGAAGCGGCGCCCACCTCCAGCGAATTGCCCTTGGCGTAGTAGCCGAAATAAGCCGAAATGGAGGTGATGAGGTAGGCGAAGACCGCCATCTTGATGAGCGAATAGGTGATCGAATAGGGCTTGAAGTCCATCAGCAGGCCGTCGACATAGTCGGCCGGGAGCATGATGCCCGTCAGGTAGGAGATGGCCCAGCCGCCCAGGATGCCGATCAGAATGGAGAGCACCGTGAGGAACGGGAAGAAGATGACCGTGGCGACGATCTTGGGCAGGATGAGGTACGAGGCCGAATTGACGCCCATGATCTCCAGCGCGTCGATCTGCTCGGTGATGCGCATGGTGCCGATCTCCGAAGCGATGCTCGACCCGACCTTGCCGGCCAGGATCAGCGCCACGACCGTGGAGGAGAACTCCAGGATCATGGTTTCGCGCGTGGCGTAGCCGACGAGCGAACGCGGAATGAAGGGCGATTCGAGGTTGATGCACATCTGCAGCGTGATGACCGCGCCGATGAAGACCGAGATGATGGCCGTCAGACCGATCGAATCGACACCGAGCGCCTCCATCTCGTAGACGATGCGGCGACGGTAGATGGCGCTCTTCTCCGGCCTGGAGAAGACCTTGGCCATCAAGAGGAAATAGCGGCCTATCGAGGCGAAAAGTCGGATCATGGCTTGTTTTCTTCCTTGGTCTCCTCGAACTCGACGTAGTCGCCCACGTCGCTCGACACCCGTTTCTCGGGAGCATCGGCGGTCTTGCGGACCTGCACCTCGCCCTCGCGGCCGGGCCGGCGGCGGGCGAAAGGATCGGCGTCGCGCGAACCGAAACCGCGGCCGAACTCCTTCTCCATGTCGCGCCGGACACGGAGAAGCCGCCAACGGAACAGCAGCGCCAATATGCAGACAATCAGAAAGAGACCCATAAACAGATATAATACGAATGCGGCCATGCCCCTCAACAGCGACGGGGCGAACAACGCCAACACGACGACAAGCAGGACGAACAGCGGATTGCGCTGCACGAAAGCGACGAGGGAATCGACTATGGCGGCAAGAAATCTCATGACGGGAAAAGAAGCGTAAGGTCGGTGTTTACGAAGAGCAAAGGTAGGGAAAATTAGGCAATTGTCAATATTTGTCGTAAATTTGATGCCCGAAAGAACAAATTCCATGTCAAACATGTCAACCGCCCTGACCGCCATCTCGCCCGTCGACGGGCGCTACCGCAGCAAAACGGAAAAACTCGCCGGCTACTTCTCCGAGCAGGCGCTCATCCGCTACCGCATCCGCGTCGAAGTCGAATATTTCATCGCCCTGTGCGAACTGCCGCTGCCGCAGCTTGCGGGCATAGACCGCTCGAAGTTCGCCGCGCTGCGCAGCCTCTACCTCGACTTTTCGGCAGCCGACGCCCAACGTGTCAAGGAGATCGAATCGGTCACGAACCACGACGTGAAGGCGATCGAATACATCATCAAGGAGAAGATGGAGGCCCTCGGGCTGGCCGGCTACCAGGAATTCGTCCACTTCGGCCTTACGTCGCAGGACATCAACAACACGGCCATACCCCTCTCGCTCAAGGAAGCGCTCGCGGAAGTCTACTACCCCGCCGTCGAACAGCTGCGCGCGAAACTCGCCGCCCTGGCCGAGGAGTGGCGCGCGGTGCCGATGCTGGCCCGCACCCACGGACAACCCGCATCGCCGACCATGCTGGGCAAGGAGATCGCGGTCTTCGTCGAGCGGCTCGACAAACAGCTTGCCATGCTGCGCGCAATAGCCGTACCGGCCAAGTTCGGCGGTGCCACGGGCAACTTCAACGCCCATCGTGCGGCCTATCCGGAGATCGACTGGGCGGCGTTCGCCAACCGTTTCGTCGACGGGAAACTGGGGCTGAGCCGCTCGCAGTACACCACGCAGATCGAGCATTACGACAACCTGGCGGCCATCTTCGACAACATCAAACGCATCGACACCATCCTCGTCGACCTGGCGCGCGACATGTGGATGTACATCTCCGAGGAGTATTTCAAACAGCAGATCAAGGCGGGCGAAGTGGGCTCCAGCGCCATGCCCCACAAGGTCAACCCCATCGACTTCGAGAACGCCGAGGGCAATCTGGGCATCGCCAACGCCATCTTCGAACATCTTTCCGCCAAGCTGCCCGTGTCGCGGTTGCAGCGCGACCTGACCGACTCGACCGTCCTGCGCAACATCGGCGTGCCGGTGGCCCATGCGCTGATCGCCCTGCAATCGCTGATGAAGGGTCTGAACAAACTGATCCTCAACACCGAGGCGCTCGACCGGGACCTGGACCGGAACTGGGCCGTCGTGGCCGAAGGCATCCAGACCATCCTGCGCCGCGAAGGCTATCCCAAGCCCTACGAAGCGCTCAAGGCGCTGACGCGCACCAACGCCCACATCACGGCCGAAGCGATCGCCGGCTTCATCGCAACGCTCGACGTGGCCGAAAGCGTCAAGGCCGAGCTGCGCGCCCTGTCGCCGAAGACCTACACCGGAATTTTCAAATAAGCGAAAAGTCGAAAATGAAAGGTTTCGCATCCGCGACTTTTCACCTGCGACTTCCGGACTCTCACCCGCAACCAAGTGATTTACAGACTCGCCACAACCACCTCGACCAACGACGAGGCCCGCGATGCGCGATACCGCCACGGCGACGTTGTGTGGGCCGAACGGCAGACGGCCGGACGCGGCCAGCGCGGCCATACGTGGCACAGCCCCGAGGGCGAAAACCTCACCTTTTCGCTGGTGCTCGAACCGCGATTCCTGCCCGTGGGCGAACAATTCATGCTCTCCATGGCCGTTGCTCTGGCGCTGACCGACACTTTCACGGACTACGGCATCGACACCCGCATCAAGTGGACGAACGACATCTATGCGGGCGACCGCAAAATAGTGGGCATGCTCATCGAAAACAATTGTTCGGGCCCCATGCTGGCGCGGTCGATCGCAGGCATCGGCATCAACGTCAATCAGACGGTTTTCGACCCGTCACTGCCCAATCCCGTGTCGATGGCCCTGCTCGCAGGCCGTACGTTCGATCGCGCCGAAGTGCTCGGCTCGTTCCTCCGCCACTGCGGCAACCGCTATGAACAGCTGCAGGCGGGCGAGCGGGAAAACCTGCAGGAGGAGTACCGCCGCCGCATGTACCGGCTCGGCCGGCGGCACCGCTACCGCACCGTCGACCGCGGCGAAGTTGAAGCGGCGATCGAAGGCGTGCGCCCCACCGGCGAACTGCTCCTGCGCCACGCCGACGGCACGTTGGGAGCCTATCTGTTCAAGGAAGCGGAGTTCGTCATCGACCGGCGCAACGACTGATCCGGCAC
>ERZ778497.2201-NODE-2201-length-10595-cov-4.449241_pt1 | contig 10595 bp, 10 predicted proteins | sample MGYA00509938_ERZ778497 | MGnify/ENA primary metagenome ERZ778497 (study PRJEB29527, sample SAMN07138969) | mouse gut metagenome | material: feces | host: mouse | place: China:Nanjing | collected 2016-01-25 ... | reverse complement strand
GGCGTGGCTGTCGAGCAGATCGGAGATGTTGGCCACCGCGTAGATGCGGTAGCGTCCGTAGGGCACCGTGAGCTTGAATTCCGCGCGGGGCGTCTGCTTTTCGGTCACCGTATCCGCACGATCGACCAGTTTTTCGTCGAACTTCTCGATGGGATACCTGCCCGCCAGCTTCCCGTCCGTGTCGTAGAGAAGCACGCAGAGGGTGCGTATGTTGCGGATCGCCGTGCCCGCGGTGCGGGTGCGGCCCTCCAGCGCCGAACCCAGCGGGCTGAACTCCACAGCGGCGTCGATGGCGCATTCGCCCTCGCCGATGCCGGGAACCGGGTCGTCGGCCCCGTCTTTCGCACAGCCGGCCGCGAAGAGTGCGGCCAGCAGGCAAATGAACGTATAGGTTATGTTCCGTTTCATGGATCGTGCGGTTTATATCGGGTCTTTCACCTCGTCGAGTCCGAAACTCGGCTCAAGGATCTTGGTGGTGTAGGGCACGAGCTCCACCTGCCACTGCGCTTCGGCGCCGGTCAGGACGATCGTGACCACCACGTGCGTGTTGCGCGGCAGCTGGCTCAGGGCGGGGAAGTAACTGCTCATCTTCGCCCCGTCGATCCAGAGGCTCATCGAGTAGTTGCGCTTGTCCGCGGGATCGGTGAACTTGCCCTCCAGCAGGTAGATCGGGTCCAGCACCACGGTTTTGTCGCCGGCCGGCACCGAGACCTTCATGCCGCTTTCGCGGCCGTAGGTATAGTAGCCGTTGTTGCCCTGAAGGGGCACGCTGAAATCCGTGATCTCGCGTATGAGGGTGCCGTCCTCCGCTTCGTGCGTCGCGTAGGTTGCGTCGCGGGGCAGCAGGTACTCTTTGTGCGCCAGCTTGTCGATCGTCAGCCCCGTGATCCGGTAAGTGTGGTTCGCGGCCGCGCGGTTTACGAGACGGAACGTGAACTTCACGGCCGCACGCGTGATCCACAGCGAGCACGAATGGTCCTCGTTCGGCATCCACACCCGGTGGCTTTCACTCATGGGCAGCGGTCCGCGCAGCTCGTCGGTCTTGCCGTCGAGCCGTATTTCGAGGTTCGCGAGCGCTTCCCGCGGGAAGCTGTGTCCGGGGGCGATCGACCCCAGGTCGTAATCCACCACCTTGCGCAGCACGACGGGATCGGTACCTGCGGTCGCGATCTGCGTGGCTTCGTTGGCGAAGAGGTAGATGCGTTTCCACTCGTTGCCCGCGACCGTGAACTTCGGGGCCCGGTAGCGGTCCGCGGCCGTCGTGAGGTCGAAAAGCCGGTTGTCTTCCACCGTGTTGTCGGGGCGCACCACGATGATGCGGAGCGTGTGCATCAGTTCGTCCTCCGTGGCCGCATCGACGTATTCCGCACGCGTGGCGGCCTGCGACACGTCGGAGAGCCGGATGGCGAGGTCGAGGTTTACCAGCATCGACTCTCCGCCTGCGGATGCGTCGTCCGCATGCCGGTCGCAGCCTCCGAAAACCAGGGCCAGGACCCACAACGTGATGATGTATGCCGATTTCCTCATGGTTCTACTGCTCTATATCGTTGATTCTTACTTCCCAGTCGTTGATCTTGATATGAGTCTGCGCCCAGTTGAGGCTTGCGTCGAGGAAGAAGACCATCTCCCACTCGCTTTCGCGGTCGAGGAATTCCTGGTCCTCCATCTCGGCGTAGAGGTCGCTGCGGAGCCGCAGCAGGTAGTTGTTCAGCGGAATGTCCACGATCGTGGCATCGCCGGCCTTCGTGCCGTCGCCGTCCTTGCGGCGTACGATCAGCCGGGGGGCGTTGCCGGTCACCAGACGCGAGGTCGAGAGCTCTGCATAGGCCGCGATCACCTCCGTGCCGTCGGTGAGCAGACCCGTCGAGGTCTGACCCTTCGTCCAAGGCGTGTAGGTCGTTTCGCCGTTCGCTACGGGGGCGTTGTCGTGTCCCAGGAGCGTGTTGTCGTCGCGGATTTCGAACTCGAACTGTCCGGCATCCACGGGCCGGCCGCTCAACTGTTGCAGCACGAGGCGGATGTTGTTCGTGTTCTTCTTCATTTCGACCGTGCCCTGGCGGTAGTTCTCGCCCGCGGCGAGCTTCAGTTCGCCCCAGTACATTGCATGCAGGTTCTTGCGTGCGGGATCGGTGAGGCAGTCGGCGTCGAGCGCCGCGCACAGGTCGTCGTGCTTCGACCCCGCGGCCGGAACCGCGGTCAGCGAGAACGAGCTGCGCTCGCAGGCCATGCCGCCGTACGCTGCGAAGCGGTACTCGCCCTCGGCGAGGTCCAGCCGCATGCGGTAGGCTTCGTCCGCCAGTTCGGGCCCCGTCACGATGCGCGTGTCCACGTAGTCGCCTTTGTCGTCGTAGATGAGCAGCGTCAGGCAATCCACCTTGGAGGGGAAGGCGTTGGCATACTCCATGTTGTAGTCGTAGACGAAACGAAGGGATACGCCGTGCGGACAAGGGGCCAGATCGTCGTATATGCGTTCGCATGAAGGCATGGCGGTGCCCATCAGTGCGGCGCCGAGCGCCGCACTGATGAACCGCAGTACCTTATTTCGTTTTCCGTCGGACATTTTCTCAGAATTCGATGTTGTTTTCACGAACCACCCACGGCAGCACCTCGACGGATACCGTGATGTAGAGGTCGCCGTTCTCGTCCGGATCTTCCGGATCCGTCGGATCGGGATCGTTGTCCGAGATGCGGGGGTGACCCAGCTTGCGGATGTTGGTCACGGCCAGTTTGTAGACGTTGTTGCGCACCGTGCCGAACTCCATCGTGCCCATGGTGCCCGGGAGCTGGTTGTCGTTGTGGCGGTTCCAGTAATAGTAATAGAAGTAATAGCCCACGCCGTCGTGCGCACCGTCCGTGATGCCGTCGCCGTCGTCGCTGGCCTGGTAGAGCGTGAAGCCCGCCGTCGTCGCAGCCTTGCGGAAAGCCGTCAGTGCCTTTTCCTCGTTGGTCGTGTTCCTGGCGGCGACGAGAGCCTGATACAGCGTGTTGGGATTGCCGTTCTCGTTGTTCTCCATTGCGGCCTTGTACAGTTCGGAGTTGGTGTCCGTCGCATACTCCTCCTGGGCTTTCTTCACCACTTCGTTGTTCCAGCCCACGTAGAGCGTGCCCTTGTACTCGAAGAGGATGGGGTAGTGCTTGCCCTGTACCTCGTAGGTGTACCCGTCGCTGCTCTGGGTGAACGTGCCGGAGATGGCTTTGTAGAGGTCTTCATGCTTGGTTTCCAGGTTGTCGCCGGCTTCCAGCTTGCCCTTGAAGATGATACCGGTCGAGAGTCCGCTTACCTGGCGCTTCTCGGGGGTGGGAATGGTGTTCTCGGTCACGTAGCGCCAGATGCGGTAGTCGGATTTGGCGGCCGGTTTCCAGCCCTCGTCGTTGTCCTCCTCGTTTTCGAGCACGTCTACGATGCGTTCGCTGTACCACTGCTTGCGCGTGTTGTCGTTGATTTCGCCGTTGTCGTCGAACAGGCGGAAGTTGAAATGATCCTTCAGCTGGCCGATGCCCGCGACGCTGGAGAGGACGATGGCCTCCTTGAATGCGGCGTCGGTGTCCACCACGTAGTTGGCGTCGGTCTCCTGGCCGCAGAGCACAGCGTCCGCCGCCAAGCCGTCGTCCGACACGCGGCGCAGGTAATAGAACTCGTTGCTCATGTTCACGAGGGCCATGCGCACCAGTTCCACTTTCATGGTGCCCTCGTCTTCGCCGATGCCGATCGGGTAGGTGCGGTCCTGCGTGGGGCTGCCGTCCTTGAAGTCGAGGCGGGCCACCGAGCGTTCCACTTTGATGGCGCCGTCGTTGTTGATGCCGCCGTTGTTTTTGCCGCTCAGCTCGAAGGGCGAGGCTTCGCTCGTGTACTTCACCACCCACTCCTGGAACGTGTCGGGGATGGTCTTCTCCGCAATCGCGGCATTCGACATCAGGAACGATCCCGGCTCCCAGATTTCGATATGCTGGGACGTGGTGCCTTCGAGCACCTTGCAGGCGGTATTTACCCACGAGCCGTCGTCGTTCGAACTGTTGAGGCCCTCGAAGAGCTGTGTGAGCTCGGTCGTCGGGTTGCAGAAAGCGTAGACGTGGATCTTGTTCTGGTTCTCGGGCAGCTTGCCGTCGGCGTCGTAAAAATTTTGGACGTCCGTGCGTTTGAACGCGGCCGTGGTGGTGATCGTGGTTTTGTTGCCCGTATTGAGGCCCGTCACGAGGGTGTGCGCCACGTACTTGTCGTCGTTGCGGGACAGCACGAGCAGCAGGGTCTTCACGGTGTTCTCGTAGTCCTTGCCGACCTCGGTGCCGCCCGTCGAATTACCCTCCGAGTCGGTTTGGCTGCGGGTGCCGCGAGCCGAGGGGAGCGCTACGCCTACACTCATGTAGAGCGACTGTTGCTCGTTCGGAGTCACCGGATCGGGACCGACCGGTTCGTCGTTGCCGCAGCCGGCCAGGATCGCCATGGCGAGTGCGCCGGTCAAAAGATGTTTCCAGCTTTTCATGATTTTGTGTATTGATTTTAACGTCTATCTTTTTTCGAGTATGTTTTCGATCTGTGCGAGCTGCCCGCATGCCGACGCGCACCCCATGTCGCGCGCGGTGCCGAACAGGGACAGTGCCGTTTCGAACTCCCCGCCGAGCGCTGCGAGCACGCCGCGGGCGTAGACCGCCTCGGCCGTCCGACCCGCGCGTTCGAGGTAGCGTCGCGCGTATTCGAGATCGCCGCGGCTCAGCGCGGTGTTCGCGGCATTGAGGTTGGCCACGGGGTCCTCGGGGAACATGCGCACGGCGATTTCGAACGCCTCGGTGTGTTCGTCCGTGCCGGGCTCCATCTGCTGCGCTGCGAGGTAGATCTCTTCGAGGCTCAGCTTCTGGGGTGCGGTGCGGAGCAGGCGCCGGATTTCGTCGATGTCGGTGTAGGCGCGCACCTCGTAACGCACGGTGTAGTCGGAGTGGCGGAGGGCGGGGTATACTTCGCGCAGCAGGAACGCATACTGCTCGGGGTAGCGCTTTTTCAGACGCCAGTCGCGGGCGTCGGGCGCCAGGTCGCTGCGGATGATTTCCAGAAGGGCGTCGCGCTCTTTCATGTCCGACTGGGCGACGTAGCGTTCGAGACCCTCCCAGTCTTCGGGCTCGAAGTCGGTGGCGATGAGGCTGTCGGGGAACGCGTAGAGGTTGCGCACGTACTCCTTGAGGGTCTGCGTACGGCCGCGTGCCAGGCGCACGTTGTTGTCGTAGGGGCCTTCGGGCGATGCGAAGCCTTTGATCGTCAGCGCGAGGATGCGCGAGTCGGGGTCGTTGCGCACGGCGTCGATCGTCGCGCGGATCTTTTCCAGCTCCCGGGGGTTGCGGCGGTAGTCCTCGTGTATCTCGGTGCGGTTCACGGGGAAGTCGATGAATGCCGAGCCGTGGAGGACGTTGATCTTGGGCGCGGCCTCGGGGCGCACCCAGATCAGTGCGGGAACGTAGGTCGGGGGCTCGAAGTCGAAGCGTGCGAGGAGTGTTTCGTCGCTGCCCTCGGGTTCGTTGCAGCACCCGCGCCACTGGGCCTCGGCCGTGAGTTCGGCGCGCTTCATCCAGGGCTCGCAGGGGAGCACGGCGCGGTATTCCACGCGCTCCGTTTCGCTGCGGCGGTAGAGCGCCGCGCCGGCGGGCTCGATGCCGTTGCGCAGGTGGTGGTAGTAGCGGTTGCGGCCGGCCACGGTCACGGCGGGCAGGGGAGCGCTCAGCTCTCCGGCCGTGATGCGGGGCGTGAGGAGCACCTCGCGGTCGCTGCCGAGCCGCAGGTCGCCGAGGTCGATCTCCATCGAGACGAAAAGTTTGTCATGGGCGCGCGTGACGACGGCATCGTCGATGCGCACCGCGCCGTCGAGCAGCGTCTGGGCGCCGGCGCCGTGCGTCGCGAAGAGCGCGAGCAGGAGCGTATGGAGCAGTTTCGTCGTTTTCATATTTTCGGACTTCAGAACGTATATACGAGGTTTACAGCGGCTTTCGTGGGGCCGACGTAGTGGTGCGACTGGTCCTCGGCGATCTTGTCGCCGCAGTTGGCGCACGGATAGGTATCGTAGCGCGTATAGGCGTAGCCGATGCCTATTTCCGCTTCGAGATTCCAGTGCCGGCCCAGGATCCAGGCGTAGCCGTAGGCCACGCCCGCACCGACGAACCATCCCTGGTAGCGTTTGTCGGTGAGCTGCGAGAAGTCGGAGCCCAGGAACGAAATGCCGTTGCGGAGCCCTCCGAAATTGTATTGTCCGCCGTGTGCGTGTACGGCGAGGAAATGTCCTGCGAAACGGTCGCAGAACCAGTAGCGTGCCTCGGGCTGCACGAGCCAGTGCTTCCACCTGCGGTCGTGCGAGAGGGTCCAGCCGTTGTAGTTGGCCGACAGATCGAGGGTCCAGCGCGTGGCCAGTCCCACCTCCACTCCCGCATTGAGGGTGTAGGCGCCGATGTCGTACAGCAGGTTGGTTTTGATTGCCGCTTTCTGCGCGCGGGCGCCGACGGCCGAAAAAGCGGTGCACAAAACCAAGACGATTTTCAATGCGTTACGCGTCTTCATTGCGATATGTGTTGAACAACGTGATTAACTTCAGTTGCCGGATGCAGGGTTCTATGCAAGAAACCTGCGGTTTTCAAGTGCAAAGTTAATACATTTTGTTTGTAAAATCCTCAAGTTTTTTACTCTTTTTTTACCCCCCCCCCCCCCCCATGCGATTTTCAAGTGTTTGATTATTAGTGTGTTGTGTGGATTTTAAAGTCGGTGTTTTCTGCTCCCGGACACTTCGTCGGAGCGTTTTTGCCGCCTGCGCGACAGTGGTTTGCGTGATATGAGGAGCGGTGGGGTTTTTCCCGCTGGCCGTGCGGATGGTTTTCGGGCCGTGACGTGCTTCGGGCGCCGTTTTGCGGGGTGCTGCGCTCGAACCTGCGGTTTTCGGAGGCCGGAGGCTCCGCACGGTCGGGTCGGCGTGTGCGCGCTCGGACTTGCGTGCCGGTCGGCTGCCGTTCGCTCGGACTTGCGTGCCGGTCGCTCGCTCGTCCGGTTCCGGGGCGTGCGGCGCTCGGTCGCGAGGTTGCCGGGAGCCATGCTCCCGGAGCGGGGCATGTCTGCCGTGTGTGTGGTGTGCCGGCGGTTTCGGGACGGGGTGGAGAGGGACGGAGCGACTCGGCCGTAGGGCGTGTTCGTGCTTCGGGATGCCGGTTTCTTGCATAGAACCCTGCAACGCGCACCGATGCGATCGCTCGGTCTGCGGATTTCGGCTCCTCGGTCCTTTTCTTCGGTTACGTATTCTGTGCGGCGGGTCGGCCGCACTGCGGTCGCGGTCAGAGTGCCAGCTCCTCCAGAATCCGGCGGTTGGCGTCGTCGATGACCGAGTGGCTCAGCGTGGCGAGGTAGATCTGCGTGGTCCGTTCGGAGGTGTGGCCCAGGGCCGCGCTGATGACCGAAAGCGGGATGTCGCGGTTGCGCGCCTCGGTGGCCCAGCTGTGGCGCGGAGTGTAGGAGGTGAGGGGCGAGGCCGTGTGCAGCAGGGCGGAGAGGCGTCGGAGCCGCCGGTTGTGGTTGTCGAGGGCCGCGAGGTACTCCGCATAGGCCGCCGGGGCGTCGGTGGCGGTCAGGATCGGGAAGACATAGGGTGTGTCGGCGGCCGACGAACGGTAGCGGTCGAGAATCGACCGGATGCAGGGTTCGATGCGGATCGTGATCGGCTGCCCGGTTTTGCGGCGGAGGTAGCGGATGCTGTCGCCCCGGAGGTCGGTTTTGCGCAGGTAGGCGATGTCCACGAAGGCCATGCCGCGCGTGCAGAAGCTGAAAAGAAAGAGGTCGCGCGCGAGGCACAGGGGGCTGCCGGGCGGCAGGTCGAGTTTGCCGAGCCGCGCCATGAGGTCGCTGCCGACGGCCCGTTTGCGGGTGCGGTCCACGCCCGTGTAGACGTGGTGGAACGGGTGGGTCTGCTCGACCAGGCGCAGCGCCACGGCCCGGTTGTAGGCGGCGCGCAGGTTGCGCATGTAGAACGACACCGTGTTCCGCGACACGCCCCGGGAGACGAGGTGGGCGTTGTAGTCGGCCACCGTCTCCTCGGTCAGCGCCGCGAGCGGCAGCTCCTCGCCGTTCAGAAAGCGCGCGAAGCTCGCGGCGCTGCGGGCGTAGTTGCGTGCCGTGCCGTAGTGTTTGCCGCGGCGCAGCTCCTCGATCCGGAGGCTGAGGAGCTGGAGGAGGGTCGGAGGTGCGGCGCATAGGTCTGCGGGGCGCGATGCGGCTGGGTGGCTGCTGCGGCGCGTTCGGCCGGCGGGTGCGCACGGGGTGCCCGGTGCGATCGGGAGGTCTGTTCTGGTCTCTGTGTTCGTCATGAATTCGTTGGTTTTGGTCCCGCAAATAAAGGACGAACCATGCAAATATGGAATTGCATCGTGCGGAAATACGAGCGTTCCGCAGAGGGAGGAGGCGCGGGAGCAAAGGCCGCGTGCAGCGGCCTCGGGGGGCGGTCCTTTGCGTGGCGGAGGGCATATACCTATTTATAATATGTAATTTGTCCCGCGTGGCCGTGCGCCTGCGTCGTGCGTTGCGGCATACGTTTTGGAGTGGATGCGGCAAAAACGCATTATGTATTCATCCGAAACATCCCGTCGTGGGTTGCGCCGCACGCTCGACATGCTGGCGCTGCTCGGCGGCATCGTGCTGCTGGCGGCCGTATCGTGGGAGATCATCGGGGGCGACCACCACCGTTTCTCGACCCCTTACCTGATCGTGCAGTTCGTGGTCTGCGTGCTCTTTCTGCTCGACTTCTTCGTGCGGTGGGCCTCGGCCCCGGAAAAGGGGCGCTATTTTCTGCGCAACTGCTGGTTTCTGCTGCTCTCGATTCCCTATCTGAACATTTTCGGCGGTGCCGCCCTGTCGCGCGACTGGGCCATGCTGCTGGGCATCATCCCGCTGCTCCGCGCCTTCCTGGCACTCTACGTGGTCGTGCGCTGGCTCGTGGACAACAGGATCCGCCGGCTCTTCACGGCCTATGTCTTCACGGTCATCGTCTTCACCTATATTTCGGCCCTCGTCTTCTACGACTACGAGGTGCTGGTCAATGACCGCCTCCACGGCTTCGGCAACGCTTTCTGGTGGGCCTGGATGAACGTGACCACCGTGGGTGCCGAAATCTTCCCCGTAACGGTAGTCGGCAAGACGATCTGCGTGTTGCTGCCCATCCTGGGCATGATGATGTTCCCGATCTTCACGACCTACATTCTCGACGTCTACCGGAAAAAGAAGATCGAAGAGTGATCCCGTTCCCGGTGCGGGGCGGAAAAACGAGACTCGAATACAAAAACGCAATATGATGGAAAACGTACAACACACCTGGAAACAGACCACGGCGGAACTCTACAAGGCGGTGCTCATCTTCACGCTCGCGGGGGTCGCCGTGTCGGTTTTCGCATTCATTCTCTCCATTACCGCGACGGTGGATGTCGTGGCGGCACTCAATTCGGGCGACCGGCTGATCGGTCGCGGCTACGGCGTGTGGAACATCCTGAGCGTCGTGGCCACCGTAGCCGTTCTCTACGGCTACTGGCTCTTCGTCCGGGGGCTCGGACGCTTCGCGCACGAGGTCAAGCCGGCGGATGCGCCGCTTGTCGCCAACATCCGCACGGCGACGCTGCTGATGCTCGTCGCGGCCGTCGTGGCCTGCCTGCCCGTCATCGGATTCGCGGGCGGCATCCTGAACGTGATCGGATGGATCATGCTGCTGATCGCCTACTCGAACCTGAAGAATTCGGCCACCTTCCCCGTGCAGGCGCGTGCGGGTGCGCGCCGGCTCTTCATCGCCATGGTGCTCGACGTGGTGGGCTGGTGTCTGGGCTGGATTCCGTTCGTGGGTCCCGTGGTCAAGCTGATCCTCGCGCTCGCGGCGTTCTGGCTGGTGATTTCGGGTTGGAAGGCCATCGCGCAGTCGGAGGCCCCGGGAGTCGGCTGGGAGTAGCGACGGCCGGACCGTAGCGCACGGGCGCCGTATCGAATTACCGATACGGCGCCCGTTTTTTCTCTTCCGCAGCGGGGCATCAGTCGCGCTTCCGGTTTTTCAGCAGGTCGCGGATCTCGGTCAGCAGCAGCTCCTCCTTCGTGGGGGCGGGGGCGGGAGCCGGTGCGGCCTCCTTCTTGCGTACCATGCGGTTCATCAGCTTCACCATCATGAAGATGCAGAAGGCCAGGATGGTGAAATCAACGCACTGCTGGATGAAGGCGCCGTAGTTCCACCAGATCGGCTCTGCGGTTTCGGCCGTCTTCACCACCGAGGTGCCGGCACCCTGGGTGAGCGTGTCCGCCACGACGTGCGTGGCCTGCGACGAGAGGTCGCGGATGCGCGAGAGGTTGATGCGCAGGTGGCTGAAGTCGGTGTTGCCGAGCAGGGCGCCGACGGGCGGCATGATGATGTCGTTCACGAGCGACGACACGATCTTGCCGAACGCGCCGCCGATGATGACGCCGACGGCCATGTCCATCACGTTGCCCTTGAGGGCGAATTCCTTGAACTCCTTGAAGAATGCCATGATTCGAACGCTTTTTTGATTGCGAATGGAGTCCGTCTGCAAAAATTGTGAAAAAAACGGTCGGATTCCGGCCGCACGCCCCC
>ERZ778497.2198-NODE-2198-length-10603-cov-4.300815_pt1 | contig 10603 bp, 8 predicted proteins | sample MGYA00509938_ERZ778497 | MGnify/ENA primary metagenome ERZ778497 (study PRJEB29527, sample SAMN07138969) | mouse gut metagenome | material: feces | host: mouse | place: China:Nanjing | collected 2016-01-25 ... | reverse complement strand
CGAAATAACAATGGTTAAGGATATCATAAATTCAAATGAAACGATTCTCCCGAATTCAAAAGAACTGGAAGCCTTTGGTTACAGATTTGTTTGGACAATGACTGAAGAATTAAAAATGAATTTGGCAAGACTCAAAGGTACGGAAAAAAATCTTCGTATTAACTTTGAGCATTTAAGGTTATTCTGGAAGAGATAAGACCACAGTCGATTATCCGGTTTGGGGCAACATTTCCAGAAACGGCAACTGGCCGCGGAAGAAACAGGATTACAGTAAAGGATTATCAAAATTTACTATATGACTTTAATGGCTGCGCGTCCTTTAATCAGGGACTGATCAGGGGAGTGGCAAAAGAGCACTTTGAACCGGCATCCAGAAAGGAAGAGTTTGTGTTCAACTATATCGTAGATTTTACAGAAGCTGATTTTGCGGCTACAACCTTGACTTATGCCGACGGTACTGTCAGAAACGAAATATCTCAGGGAAGAATCGGGACAAAGCTTATTCCGGGTATGCCAAGCGCCAAATATTTATATGATTCCTATGCTTATGATTCGCCGCTTGAGAAAGACAATATTATGGCTGAGATGGAAGCGGTTATTGTCTATGGTAAGATTCCTCGTTCGAGTATAGCGATTCCTACTATTACAGGAGGCATGCACAGCCCTGGTTTTATGTATGTGGTCAGACGTGCAGATGGCAGCAGGGAGCTTAATCTTGGAAATAAGCAGATGATTCAGATTATAAATGAGATTATGGGAAAGTGAGAGGAAAGTTTATAATGTCCGACAAGATAAGCAAAAAGAGAATTTTTGATATTATACAGATTGGATATTATGGGGACTGGCAGAGCAAGGCGTTTGATATTATGGTGATCGTGATGAGCATTTTTGCCTTATTTCCTGCCGGTCTTTTTCCCGGCGGGGCGGTGGCGTTCCGGATGTTCAGGGTGGTGAGACTGTTGCGGCTTTTCCAGATCAATGCATACTATGATGCGCTGAATGTAATCGGGGATGTTATTACGGGGAAAAAGGATCAGATTCTTTCTTCGGTGTTTATCATTATGGTACTGATGGTCGCATCGTCGCTTGTGATGTACAATCTTGAGCATCCGGTGCAGCCGGAGGTGTTTGAGAATGCTTTTTCCGGGTTCTGGTGGGCGGTGTCAACGCTGCTTACGGTGGGGTACGGGGATATCTACCCGGTGACGATCGCGGGGCGTATCTTTGGCATTATCATTACGTTTCTGGGAGTGGGGATGGTGGCGATTCCTACGGGTATTTTGTCTGCCGGATTTGTGGAGCACTATACAAGGATGAAGACCATGAAAGAGGCGTCGGAAGAGAGTGATATTCGGTTTGTGCAGCTTCGGGTGGGGGAGAATCATCCGTGGATCGACATGAAGGTGAAAGACCTTCCGCTGCCGCCGGGACTTTTAATCGCGGCGATCCAGCGGCGGGGAAATGTGGTCGTCCCCAGAGGAAACACGGAGATTTTGCAGGGGGATTTTCTTGTTCTCGGAGCGGAAGGGTACAAACATGATATCGGAATCAGGCTTAAGGAGCTGGTGCTTAAGGATCAGAGTGCGTGGGTGGGGCTGCGCGTCAGTGAGCTTGATATCTCAAGAAAGACGATGATCGTCATGATAAGACGGGGGAATAAGATGCTGTTTCCCAACGGGTCTACCATACTTCGCAGCGGGGATGTTCTGCTTCTTTATACAAGGAAAAATATCAAAGATGCTATGGATGTGGAGGTGTAGTGTTATGAGAGAGTACAGTACGTATTTTTTTGATTTGGACGGTACGATTACGGATTCTTCTTTGGGGATTACGAATTCGGCGATGTATGCGCTGAAAAAATTGGGGATTATAGAGGATGACAGGGCGAAGCTGTATCAGTTTATCGGGCCGCCGCTTAACGTTTCTTTTCGGGAATATTATGGATTTTCAGAAGAGAAAGCATGGGAGGCGGTTACGTATTACCGGGAGTATTATCAGGACAAGGGAATTTTTGAGAACCGGGTGTATGATGGGTTTGAGGAGATGTTAAAAGTGCTTAAGGCGGCGGGGAAGAGACTTGTGGTGGCAACTTCCAAGCCGGAGCCTTATGCCAGAAAGATCATTGACTATTTTGGATTATCGAATTATTTTGACTATATTGCCGGGATGGGACTTGACGGTAAGCGCGGGACGAAGGCAGAGGTCATCCGGTATGCCCTCAGCGTCTGCGGGATAGAAGACAAGTCAGGGGTTTTGATGGTGGGTGACAGGAAGTATGATGTGATCGGCGCGAGGGAGGCGGGAATTGACTGTCTTGGAGTGCTGTATGGCTTTGGCAGCCGGGAGGAACTGGAGAGCGCTGGGGCAGATTATATCGTTGAGACAGTCGGAGATATAATTAATTTGGGTTACACTTGTTTTTAAGTCCGAGATTGATGAGGCAGAAAAGAATGCAGAGAAAAGAAAGAAGGTGAAGTATGGAAAAAAATCGGGACAGGAAGCTGTGGCAGAGGATTTATCTGCTGATTGCAGTTCTGGCAATGTTTTTGCTGGTGATTTCTTTGCTGCTTTGCAGCTTTCAGATTGCGATATACGGGGATGCAAAGTATGGTTTTTATGAGAAAGAGTACGTAAAATACGAGGTGACAGAATCGCTTAATATGGAGCTTTCCGATGTAATGTCTGTGACAGAGTACATGATGGATTACCTGATCGGACGGGAGGATGTGCTTTCGATCGAGACAGATGTAGCAGGAAAGAAACAGGATTTTTTCAACGAACAGGACAGGCTTCATATGGCGGATGTCAAGGGACTTTTCCTTGGCGGCCTAAGGCTTAGGAATGTGCTTTTGCTGGCGGCGGTGCTTTTGATCGGACTATTGGCGGCATGCAAGGTGAATCTGGGGAAGATACTGCCGAAAGCATATGGGACAGCGATGGCGGTCTTTGGCGCGGCGCTTGTATTCTTAGGGATAGCGGTTGCAGTTGATTTTACAAGATGTTTCCGGCTCTTCCATGAGATGTTTTTTACCAATGATCTGTGGATATTTGATGAAAGTACGGATTATATGATACGGATGCTGCCGGAAGGATTTTTTTCGGATATGGTGATCCGGATCGTGTCCGTGTTTATCACAAGCCTGATATTATTGGGCGCGCTGATCTGGCTTGTGCGTTTTCTTTATGGGTTACAGTCCACTCGTCAGTCAATAGGGAGATAATCACATGCCTGCATGGTGATTTCTCCATTTGTGCTGACGAAGGGAACGCCGGCTTATGAGTAAAGTTAGCTGCGAAGCAGCGAGAAAAGCGCTTTTGCGAATGATGTGAGAGTGAACGGTAACCGTTACAGAAAGCGGGAAGATAAAATTTAGGATAAGCATATCACTGACGGGAAAAATGTGGTATGATACTAAGGTCAAAAGGTCATGCGGAGCAATCTGTAGTATCATAGAGGCAAAATATGATATTGTTATATGCGGCGAGGAGAAATGTCGGTGCCGTTGCATGAAGGAGGAGAATGAATGAGTAATGTAAAACGAGTATTTGTAGAGAAGAAATCAGATTTTGCAGTGAAGGCGAAGGATCTGGAACATGAGATCAGAGGATATCTTGGAATTAAGGATATCGCTTCTGTCCGTGTGTTGATTCGTTATGACGTGGAGAATGTCACGGACGAGACATTTGAGAAGGCATGCAATGGCATTTTTGCAGAACCGCCGGTGGACGTTCTGTACAGGGAGGAGTTTCCGGCGGAGGAAGGAAGCAGAGTGTTCTCCGTAGAGTATCTTCCGGGGCAGTTTGACCAGAGAGCGGATTCCGCGGTGCAGTGTATCCAGTTTATTAAAGAGGATGAGCAGCCGGTGATCAAGACGGCGGTAGTCTATGTGATAAAGGGAGAGGGAAGAGAGATTTCTGATGCAGAGCTTCATGCAGTGAAGGCCCACTGTATCAATCCGGTGGATTCAAGGGAGACTGGTATGGAAAAGCCGGAGACTCTGGTGACGATTTTTGACGAGCCGGAGGATGTCAGGATTTTTGACGGTTTTAAAGATATGGCAGCGGAGGAGTTTAGGAAGCTTTATGATTCTTTGGGACTTGCCATGACCTTTAAAGATTTCTTGCATATCCAGAATTATTTTAAAAATGAGGAGACAAGAGATCCGTCTATGACGGAGATCCGCGTGCTTGATACGTACTGGTCTGATCATTGCCGCCATACTACATTTTCAACAGAACTTACGGATATTTCCTTTGGAGAGGGAGATTACCGGGCTCCGATCGAGGAGACTTATAAACAGTATCTTGCAGATCATAGTGAGATTTTTAAAGGAAGGGAAGATAAGTTCATCTGTCTGATGGATCTGGCGCTGATGGCTATGCGCAAGCTTAAAAAAGAAGGGAAGCTTACTGATCAGGAGGAGTCTGAGGAGATCAATGCCTGCAGTATTGTCGTTCCGGTCACAGTGGACGGTGTGGAGGAAGAGTGGCTTGTGAACTTTAAGAATGAGACGCACAATCATCCGACAGAGATTGAGCCGTTCGGCGGGGCGGCAACCTGCCTTGGCGGAGCGATCCGCGATCCGTTGTCCGGGCGTACTTATGTATATCAGGCCATGCGCGTGACGGGAGCTGCCGATCCGACAGTATCCGTGAAGGATACGTTAAAGGGCAAGCTTCCGCAGAAGAAGCTTGTGCGTGAGGCGGCGCACGGATACAGTTCCTATGGAAATCAGATCGGGCTTGCTACCGGGGCTGTAAAGGAAATCTATCATCCCAACTATGTGGCAAAGCGTATGGAGATCGGTGCTGTCTTAGGGGCTGCTCCGAGACGTGCGGTGATTCGGGAGACGTCAGATCCGGGGGATATCATCATTCTTCTCGGCGGACGAACCGGACGCGACGGCTGCGGCGGCGCAACCGGTTCTTCTAAGGTTCATACGACGGAGTCCATCGAGACCTGCGGCGCGGAAGTGCAGAAGGGGAATGCGCCTACAGAGCGCAAGATCCAGAGGATGTTCCGCAGGGAAGAGGTAAGCAGATTAATTAAGAAATGCAACGATTTTGGAGCCGGCGGCGTCTCTGTTGCGATCGGGGAGCTTGCAGACGGGCTTCGGGTTGATCTTGATAAAGTGCCGAAAAAATATGCAGGACTTGACGGCACGGAGATTGCGATTTCCGAATCTCAGGAGCGTATGGCGGTCGTAGTAGATCCGGAAGACGTAGCAGAATTTATGAGTTATGCGAAAGAGGAGAATCTGGAAGCCGTAGAGGTGGCGGTTGTTACGAAGGAGCCGAGACTGGTTCTTTACTGGAGAGGAAAAGAGATCGTAAACTTATCAAGGGCATTTTTAGATACCAACGGCGCTCATCAGGAGACGGCTGTCGCAGTGGATATTCCGGACAGGAAGAACAGTATCTTTACGCGTGAGGAGATCGGGGATGTGAGAGAAAAGTGGCTTTCTGTCCTGTCAGATCTGAATGTTTGCTCCCAGAAGGGGCTGATAGAGATGTTTGACGGCTCCATCGGCGCGGCTTCTGTGTTCATGCCTCACGGCGGAAAATATCAGACTACGGAGACACAGGCGATGGTGGCAAAGCTCCCGGTCCTTAGAGGGGACTGCGATACGGTGACGATGATGAGCTATGGCTTTGATCCGTATCTGTCCACATGGAGCCCTTATCACGGGGCGATCTATGCGGTGACGGAATCCGTTGCCAAGATCGTGGCAAACGGCGGTGATTACCGAAAGATCCGATTCACGTTTCAGGAATACTTCCGCAGGATGACAGAGGAGCCGGAAAGATGGAGCCAGCCGTTCGCGGCGCTTCTGGGGGCTTACAATGCACAGCTTGGCTTTGGGCTTCCTTCTATTGGGGGAAAGGACAGTATGTCGGGCACTTTTGAGGACATCGATGTGCCGCCGACACTGGTTTCCTTTGCGGTTGATATCGCGAGAGAGAAGGACATTATCACGCCGGAGCTTAAAAAGGCGGGCAATAAATTAGTATGGCTTAGTATACCGACGGATGAATATGATATTCCGGTCTATGATAAGGTGATGGAGCAATACGGGAAATTCACAGAGGATATCCGCGCGGGCAGGATTGTATCGGCCTACGCGACGGACCGACACGGCGTGATCGCAGCAGTCAGCCGCATGGCCTTTGGTAACCGGATGGGTGTGAAGATTGAGCATAGTATGGACGCAAGAGATCTGTTCGCTCCGGCTTTTGGCGATATCATTGCGGAGGTTGCTGACGGAAAGGTCGGCGAACTTGCGATTTCCTATACCGTGATCGGTGAAGTGACAGCCGATGGAACGTTCTCCTACGGCAATGTGAATATTTCCGAAGCAGAGGCGGAGGAAACGTGGAAAGCGCCGTTAGAGAAAGTATTTAAGACCAATTCCGGAGCGGAAGGTCAGGATGAAAAGGTGGAGACCGGACTTTACCATGCATCGGATGTCCATATCTGTACCCATAAGATCGCTCAGCCGACCGTATTTATTCCGGTATTTCCGGGAACGAACTGTGAGTACGACAGCACGAAAGCGTTTGAGCGGGCAGGTGCGAAGGTGGTGACGAAGGTATTCAAAAATCTAGATGCGGCAGATATTGTTGATTCGGTCAATATATTTGAGAAGGCCATAGACGGGGCGCAGATCATCATGTTCCCGGGTGGATTCTCGGCGGGCGACGAGCCGGACGGATCTGCGAAGTTTTTTGCGACTGCTTTCCAGAATGCAAAGATTAAGGAAGCGGTGGAGCGTCTCCTGAATGAGAGGGACGGGCTTGCGCTTGGTATCTGCAACGGGTTTCAGGCGTTAGTGAAACTTGGGCTTGTTCCGAACGGACAGATTACAGGGCAGGATGAGAAATCTCCGACTCTGACTTATAATACGATCGGACGGCATATTTCCAAGATGATCTATGTGAAGGTTGTTACGGATCGGTCTCCGTGGCTTAAGAAAGCCAAGCTTGGTGGCGTGTACACGAATCCGGCATCTCACGGGGAAGGACGTTTTGTGGCAGATAAAGAGTGGCTTGACAGGCTCTTTGCGAATGGACAGGTTGCGACACAGTACTGCGACATCGACGGAAATATCACGATGGATGAAGAGTGGAATGTCAACGGTTCTTACATGGCGATTGAGGGTATTACAAGTCCGGACGGGCGTGTATTTGGTAAGATGGCGCACTCTGAGAGACGTGCGCGATCGGTTGCCATGAATATTTACGGAGAGCAGGATATGAAGATCTTTGAGTCCGGTGTAGAATATTTCAGATAAGATATAAAATGAATGCTTTCTGCTAGATTGTTGCATAAAAGAAAAAGAAAACTTGAAAGATTTGCTGTGAAAACTTAGGCGAATGCAGGAAATGTTAATGGAAATTGCAAAAAATACGCATTTTCAGAAAAAAATTCTTGTGTTCCCGGGCGAAATCCTTTACAATGTTAAAGGACAAAAGCGTCGGAAAGCGGATAGACGTCGTCTGTCCGCTTTTTAAAGCTTTGAGGAAATTAAGGAAATATATTCTAGGAGGTAAAAGTATATGTCATATGTTGATGAAGTCTTGGAAAAAGTCGTAGCGAAAAATCCCGCTGAGCCGGAATTCCATCAGGCGGTGAAAGAAGTGTTGGAATCGCTCAGGGTAGTCGTAGAGGCCAATGAAGAGAAGTTTAGAAAAGATGCTCTTCTTGAGAGATTGGTAGAGCCGGAGAGACAGATCAAATTCCGTGTTCCGTGGGTAGATGACAAGGGGCAGGTTCAGGTGAATACCGGATACCGCGTGCAGTTTAACAGCGCCATCGGACCATACAAGGGAGGCCTGCGCCTTCATCCGTCTGTCAATCTTGGAATCATCAAGTTCCTTGGATTCGAGCAAGTTTTCAAAAACTCGCTGACAGGCCTTCCGATCGGCGGAGGCAAGGGCGGTTCCGACTTTGATCCGAAGGGCAAGTCAGACAGGGAGGTTATGGCATTCTGCCAGAGCTTTATGACAGAGCTTTGTAAATATATCGGGGCTGATACGGATGTTCCGGCCGGAGATATCGGTACAGGCGCAAGAGAGATCGGCTATTTATTCGGACAGTATAAGAGGATTCGCGGGCTGTATGAAGGCGTCCTCACGGGTAAGGGATTAAGCTATGGCGGATCTTTGGCAAGAACTGAGGCTACCGGATATGGTCTTTTATATCTGACAGAGGAACTTCTTAAGATCAACGGTAAGGATATCAAGGGCAAGACGGCTGCGGTATCCGGCTCCGGCAATGTAGCTATCTATGCGACAGAGAAGGCACAGCAGTTGGGTGCTAAGGTTGTAACAGTCAGTGATTCTACAGGATGGGTATATGATCCGGACGGAATTGATGTCGCTGCTTTAAAGGAGATTAAGGAAGTAAAACGTGCAAGACTTACAGAGTATAAGAACTATCGTCCGAATTCAGAGTACCACGAGGGACGCGGCGTATGGTCTGTAAAGGTTGACATCGCTCTTCCATGCGCGACACAGAACGAGCTTCTGATTGAGGATGCAAAACAGTTGGTTGCTAATGGCTGCACGATCGTTGCAGAGGGTGCTAATATGCCGACGACTCTTGAGGCTACCGAGTATCTGCAGGAGAACGGCGTATTATTCGCACCGGGCAAAGCTGCCAATGCGGGCGGTGTTGCGACATCTGCACTTGAGATGTCCCAGAACAGCGAGCGCTTAAGCTGGACATTTGAGGAAGTTGATGCAAAATTGAAAGGCATTATGGTAAATATCTGCCATAATATGGTTGACGCGGCAAAACGTTATGGTGCAGAGGGCAACTATGTTATGGGAGCAAACATCGCAGGCTTTGAGAAAGTTGTAGATGCTATGACCGCTCAGGGAATTGTATAGAGCAAGAAGGATCATAAATTTTTGAACATTAAAATCCGCAGGCAATGTGTTTTTGTCTGCGGATTTTGAAATATTATTTTAATATGCATTGTATTTTAAAGATCAGGAATCAAAGGTATAACCGCACCTTCCGTTCTTCTTTGTGTGATAAAGGGCTGCATCCGCCTGACCGAATAATTCGTCCTCGTATCCGTTCTGAGAAAATGCTGCTCCAATGCTGACGGAATATTTGGGAAAGTCTTTTGGAGGGTGCTGCAAGGTATGATTGATCCGGTCAATCTTGCGTCCGATGATTTCTTTGTGTTCCGGCGTCACATCGTGAAGAATCGCGGCAAATTCGTCGCCTCCCACACGGAATATATAATCGGCGGAACGGAAGCTCTCTTCCAGAAGAGCCGCTACCTTCCTAAGAGCCTGATCGCCGATCTCATGTCCATAAGTGTCATTGACGGACTTGAATTCATCAACATCGATCAGGAGCAAGGCAATTGGCTGGGAAAGCGTGCGCAGGTCGTCTTTGATCTGTTCAAAAGCCTGACGGTTTAACAATCCAGTCAGCGCATCGTGTTCAGCTTTCTGACGGAGCAGATTATGCTGCGCCTGCGACATCTCATATACATTATTATAAGTGGCAGCAAGATATCTGAATTCATAGGCGCCTGTAATTTCAAGAATGTTATTGTTTTTTATACAATTGATATAGATTCGGATGGGCTTAAGGATCAGAATCGCGATCATAGCATAGGCGAGAAAAACTAGCAGTACGATCAGTAAGGTGCAGATGCTTTGGTGCGCCAGTGCTTTTTCCATGGCGGCTTCGCTTTCTTCATGCCTCATTTCACAGACTTTGATCGCACTTTTTGCCACGTTAGACAGCGTATCATCTATCTTCTGTTTTTTTGTCCGGTATTCATGGCCGAAGACCAGTTCAGAGGCGGCGGCCGCCATCTCCTGCGAGGTGTACGTAAGCTCCTCGCAGGGCAGCTTATAATCTTGTATCTCCGAAGAGAGTCTGATGATGTCTGCATCCGCAGACAGGGCGGCAAGCTTCATGGCATGAAGCTCCAGATCCATGAGCGCATTGGAAAGCTTCAATGCGTCTTTTGAGAGCTGGAGAGTGATTTCGTCATCTCCTGACAGCTGCTTTTCAATCTCTAAGAGCGCCCGTTCCCTGCGTCGTGTGACGTCCGTCTCCATAAAATAGGCATCAGCGTGCAGTTGATCCTTTGTGATAACATAAAGGCGCGCCTGCTCTGTTAAATAGTCAGAGCCAAGGGATATGTTCATGGCATCTTTCTGTGTCAGAGTATATTTGTGCGACGTGCGGGTAAGCTGACGATATTGTTTTTTTACATTCATAATACTATATCCGATCAGTATCGCGACCAAGACTGTGCAGAGAGCGATCCAAAGACTGATGGTCTGGATTTTAAACCCCTTTAATGCAGTTACTTTTGAATTTTCCTGATTTTTTTTATTCACTATTTTCTTCCTGCCTTTATTTACTATAATAAATATATCATTCACAGTCCGGTTTTACAATATTTACAGAGAAAACAGGCGAAAAAAGAAAAAAACGAAAGAAAAGTGTTGACAAATATTGTTAAGAGATAGTATAATAGCAAAGCAGGTTCGAGATAAGGACTTGCACAGATATGGGATCATAGCTCAGCTGGGAGAGCATCTGCCTTACAAGCAGAGGGTCATAGGT
>ERZ778497.2197-NODE-2197-length-10604-cov-4.004929_pt1 | contig 10604 bp, 10 predicted proteins | sample MGYA00509938_ERZ778497 | MGnify/ENA primary metagenome ERZ778497 (study PRJEB29527, sample SAMN07138969) | mouse gut metagenome | material: feces | host: mouse | place: China:Nanjing | collected 2016-01-25 ... | reverse complement strand
ATATTCGATATATTAAGAAATGGAAACAGGAAAAATACCATGATTCATCATTGGGTCATGAAGTCCCACCAAGTATAGGTTTGAACTTGCTAATGTGTGAACATTTTGTTCCTTCAACAAGCTCTGAAGGAGATGATGATTTGCTGTCTTTGAGAATGTCAATTCAAAATATAATGAACGAGTTTGATTTGACATATGATTATTTTGGCAATCTCATTAAAGCAGACATTACATATGATCTTCCGGTAGTTCCATTTACAGATGTATTTTCTAAAATGAAAAAAAGTGATTCATATATAATTAAGTTCTATAATCGCTTGAATACGGCATTACAGAATTTGACGGATGCATGTAACGTGGAATCAGAGCATGATGCAGGATTAAGTGTGCAAAAAGTGCTTGGAGACAAATTCTGGGTTCCACCAAAGCAAGTATCTATATCTACTTCTTCGAATAGAAGGGAGCATAGTTTTGGATGAAATAAAAACAATAAGAGAAATATTATCTTCTTATGATGAAATATCAAATATCAGTGATGATGGAAAGATTGTATTTTTTGAACTTTATAATAATACTTATGGGTTACTATTCTTGCCTTTGACAGATCCTCTTAGTAGACCAATAATTTTTATTAAAGACGATGAACAATATGACTATCCGCATATTATGCTGTCAGAGATACCTATAAATGGAGACAATTATCGGGCCTTATGCTTGTATGAGTCAGGTACTCAGATTGAGTATATAAAAACTTACGAGGAGAAACTGATAGATGCAATAAATAGATTATTTGAACTCTTAAATTTATCTCCTTATGAAATTGAAAGAGAATTTCAGAATGAATTTCTGTTTTATTGGAATGCACAGGCAAAGGAAGAAGTAGATGTATATATACAGTCTAAAAAAACTTTTCATCGTATGAATGTGTATAGAAACAAAGACGGGATTTTTCGTTTTGTAAGTAGAAAAATAGCTTTGAATGATAAAAGTAAATATATGCACGTTCCTAATTTGAATGTTTATTATATTTCGATAATAGACAATAGAGGAATATTCTTGATAAGTTCTGTTCTCAGGGCAGATAAGTTGGGATACACTGGTGTTCAAAAGGATATTCGTCTTTGCCGATAACCTGAACAATAGTACTTTTGGTGGAGCCGTTAATGACTCTGGTAAGGATGATACGTCTTTTTTCCAAAGAAAATTGAGAAATGCATTTGAAAATTATCCATAACATATGTACTTGTATTCCGGCTGCTGGCGGGTATACATAGTGTAAAATTAAATGTAACATTTGAAGTAGAAATAAGGGAAAGGCAGGCTAAAATTCATATTGTTTCCTTCAGAGTGGAAATAACCCTTTCGATTCAATAGCATAATTTGAATTTGGCACATATGTGTGCCAAATTGCCGAATGAAAAGATCTGGAATACGCTTGTGCAAAAAACGTAGGTTTTTTCTATTGAGGTATTCTTGAGTATTGGATTCTCGCATCATCGTCTTATCCTTCAAAAATAAGAAATGAAGATCAAACAATTTTTAAGAAACACTTTTGGAGAAGATCAGAACATCGCTCTCTTATTTTTTAATAGAGAGTTGAATTGTCCCGAGCTGTTGAAACGAAATCAGGAAAGTTTAAGACATCGTATTTGGGATAACTATCGGGCTATCTAAGTGTACTTGATGAATTTGGAAAGAAGCCCCATGAGCATCCTTCTATCGGAATTATTCTTTGCAAGGATATGAATAAAGTCTTTGTAGATTTTGTGATTAAGGATTATACCAAGCCGATGGGTGTGGCAACTTATGAGACATCAAAGGACATGTTGGAGGAGCTGAAGAAAGTACTGCCAGTATTGATGATTTGAAAATCGGTGCAATGCACCGTATTTCCGAACGGATAGCAAGGGGATAAGAAAAAGAGATAAGAACTGTTGGTTAGAGGAAGGAACAATTATCTGACAATTTTCAAAAAACATCCTAAAATCTGTCCACACCCATTGACTTCCCCACCCAAACCCGCTATTATAATTATACATCAACGCGGTGCAGGGAAACTCTCCCCGCACCGCTCTTTTTTCCAGATGCGATGCTGGTGATTTGACACCGGAATAATTCAAAAGAGTAGTATTTTGTTCTGTAATAACTTTGCAACAACTGTATTTTATGATATGGCTGTAAAATGAGATCGGGAGCCGGCACGGATTGCCGCACCGTTATGAGAAAGGGGCAAAGATTATGAACAGAAAATGGAAAAGGTACAGAGTATTGTTGATCGCTGCCGGGATGGCAGTATGTATGACGGCAGGACTGGCGATGGGAATAAGCTGGTCAAGAAGCCGCACGGAAAAGATGGTTACGCAGGCTGCGGATAAAGAGTTTGCGGTCACCCAGCAGAAGGGAGAGGACGCGGAGGATGAACCCGCTCCGCTGTATTTTTCGGTAGACGCACAGCAAAAAATGCTGTATAAAGATGCGGTTGCCGATGAGGAGATTGTAAAAGAGGTGTGCAGTAAGTTTGATGCTGACTTTGATACCGTCCGGATGAAAGACGTCACACGGGAAATGCGGGATTACGAGGAGGCACTGTGGCTTCGGAAAAACATGGGAGAGTGTGCTTTGCTTGACGAAGAAGCGGACGAAAAGAATGCGGTGCGTGAGATATCTTCTCTGGAGATCTATATCTGCGAGATCTACGCTTTTGGGGAGGGGAAGGCTGTGATTGAGGGTATGTGCAAGGAGTTTGGAATCAACCCCAAAGGTGCGGTCATCTCTGATCTGACACCAGAGCAGTTGGCGCAGATTGGCGAAGAGGCGTATATGACCTCCGATCATCCAAAGGAGTGACCGATCGTGGCAGATATATTGATCATTGAAGACGATAAAAAGATAAATGAACTGATCCGCAGAACCCTGTCTATGACAGGACATCAGGGGCTTACGGCTTTTTCAGGCCGGGAGGCCCTTTTGTCGCTTGAACAGAAAAGAGCCGATCTGATTCTGCTGGATATCGGGCTTCCGGATATGGACGGATTTTCGCTGATGCGGTGGCTGTCTGAAGATTACGGAGACATCCCTGTGATCTGTGTGACGGCGCGGGACGAAGTGGCGGACAGGGTGAAGGGGCTTGTGGGAGGGGCAGAGGATTATATCGTAAAGCCCTTTGCCATGGAAGAACTTCTCGCCAGAGTCCAAGTAGTGCTGCGGCGTTTTCACAAGGAGCAGAATATCTATGTGATCCGGGATGTGGAAGTGAACCTGGCGGCGGGCACTGCGGCGAGAGGCGGGAGGGCTGTGGAGCTTACGAACCGGGAGTTTGAACTTTTAAAGATTCTTTTGATTAACAAGAATATTGCTCTTTCACGGGAACGTCTGCTTGACCTTGCGTGGGGAATGGATTATTACGGGGATGACAGGACAGTGGATGTGCATATCCGAAGGCTTAGACAAAAATTAGGGCTGGAAAAGGATATTAAGACGGTTTTTAAATACGGATACCGATTGGAGATATAGGATGCAGATCTGGAAGAAAAATTTTTTGACCATCTATGCATTATTCTTGGTTGTTATCTGCGGGGGGCTTCTGCTGCTGGATGGCTATATTTCGCAGAATGAACTAAAGCAGTGGGTGGAGCATGGGAAAAGAAGCGAAAAAAGTTTACTTTACCTTGCGGCCGGACTTAAGGATGGAGAAGTCAGCCGCATGAGCATGAATCTGGAGGATGCGGCAAAAGGATATCAGAAATCAGGTGTGCAGGTCCGGATACGGATGAATTCATACGTTGTGACAGATTATTATCCGGAGGGGCTTGAGAGCGAAAAGACTGTGGATATTAAAATGATGGAAGGCGGACGTTTTCTGATCATAAGAGAGAAGAAGGAAGTGGGTGGAGATGTCATAGAGGTAAACTATGCAGAAAGCCTTACGGAATTAACACGGCTTCAGACAAGAAGAATGTGGATCTTTTGTACTGCGGGCCTGCTGTTTTCGGCAGGCATCGGCATTTTTCTATATTATATGATGCGGCGGATTAACCGTCCGGTGAACCAGATTGCCCATGAGCTTCGGACACCCCTTACGGGAATCCGGGGATATGCAGAATATCTTATGATGGGTAAGCTGACAAAAGAGGATTGCTTCTTTGCCGCAAAGCAGATTGTGGACAGTGCGAAGAGTCTGGAAAGCATTACAGAAAAACTGCTGATCATGGGAAACGTGAGGGAAGGCGCGCTCCAGATTGATCGGATAGACGTAAGGAGACTTTTTAGCGGACTTGAAGACAAGTACCCAGATATAGAGACAGACTGCCGGATCAATTATTTGAATGGAGATGAGACGCTTGTAAAGTGTCTGTTAGAAAACCTGACCGCAAATGCAAAGAACGCCGGATGTCGGGTGAGGATCACGGTGGATGAAAGGGAAATCCGTGTCTGGAATGACGGAGAACCGATGGACGAAAAACTTATAAAAGCAGTTAATAAAGGACAGGAACTGACGGACAGACGTGCGGGGAAACATGGCTATGGTATTCAAGTGTGCCGGGAGATTGCGGCGGTACATGGGTGGAAGATGCGCTATATATCGACGGAAAAGGAAGGTACGACGGCGATATGCAGATTCGGATAGATGTGCGGTTTGAATTGCTTCTTTTTTGTGATATACTTTTAAAACAGAGTAAAGGGGTAGGTGGGAATGGAAGGACAAAGAATGTGCAGTCAGAGCTTAAGACGGGGATACACCACCGGAACATGCGCCCAGGCGGCGACAAAGGCCGCTATGCTGCTGCTGTTTGGAATCAGTAAGGCAGACGAGCTGACAGACGTGCGGGTGGAGCTCCCAAAAGGAGAAAGACTCAATCTGGAAATCAGAGACATTAAAATAGAATATAAAGAAACGGAGAAGTTTCCACATACTGTTTCCTGCGCTGTGAAGAAGGATAGCGGAGACGATCCCGATATTACAGACGGTATTTTTGTATACAGTAAAGTGAGACGCATGGTCAGTAGCGGAGAGGGGAGAGTTATCAGGCTGGACGGAGGAAGAGGGATTGGCAGAGTGACGAGACCGGGACTGGATCAGCCGGTGGGCGCCGCGGCGATCAACCGTATTCCGCGGCAGATGATTACCAGAGAAGCGGAAGCTATCTGCGAGGAGATCGGATATGAAGGAGAAATTGATATTGAACTATCTGTCCCTGACGGGGAGGAACTTGCGAAGAAGACTTTCAATCCGAGGCTTGGTGTGGAGGGAGGTCTTTCTATACTTGGGACAAGTGGAATTGTAGAGCCTATGAGTGAACAGGCGATTTTAGACACGATTTATCTGGATATGAAGGTGAAGATTAAAGGACAGAAGTCAGGAAAGAAGATTCTTATTATGGCGCCGGGAAATTACGGGTTGGAATTTTTAAAGGAAGCGTACGGGATAGAAGAGGATGAGGTTGTCAAGTGCAGTAATTTTATTGGGCAGTCCATTGATATGGCAAAGGAGCTTCAGTGTGACGCGCTGTTACTTGCAGGACATATCGGGAAATTGGTGAAAGTAGCCGGGGGAATTATGAATACCCATTCCAGATGGGCGGACAGCCGGATGGAACTTCTGGCAGCAGGAGCGCTCAGGGCAGGGTTCTCGGCAGAAAAATCGAGAGAACTTTTAGAGTGTGCGACGGCAGACGATGCACTTTCACGGTGTACGAAAGAGGAACAGGAGTCTCTCATGTATCAGGTTATGGAGAAGATACAGGAGTATTTGAGGATGCGCGCCGGAGAAGAGATGTTGATAGAAGCCGTGATATTTTCAAAAGTGTACGGCATCCTTGGAAAGACAAGCCGGGCAGATGAGATAGCGGCTGCGAAATTCCGGGAGTGTGACGGGAATTAAAAAAATGAGAGGAGAAGATGATAATGGATGGGAAATTATATGGAATCGGGGTCGGTCCCGGTGATCCAGAGCTTCTTACCATAAAAGCGCTGCGTCTGATCAAGGAGTGCGATGTCATTGCAGTTCCGGGGAGGAGCCCGCAGGATACGGTTGCTTATAAAATTGTCGATGGGATCTATCCAGAGATTGAGAAAAAGGAGCTTTTAGGGATACATATGCCCATGACGAAGGATAAAGCCGTTTTGAAAACGAGCCATGAGAAAGGAGCAGACAGGCTTTGCGAAGAGCTTGATCGGGGAAAGAACGTTGCATTTCTCACATTAGGCGATCCGACGATTTATTCTACGTATATTTATCTGCATGAGGAGGTAAAAAGAAAGGGGTATCCTGTGGAGATTGTGAGCGGTATTCCATCATTCTGTGCGGCGGCGGCAAAGCTTAACATGAGTATTGCTATGGGCGCGCAGCAGCTTCATATTATTCCTGCTGTCTATCAGGTGAAGGAGGGATTGGAGCTTTCGGGAACAAAGGTACTGATGAAGGCTGGGCGAAGGCTTTCTGAAGTGAAGGAACAGCTGGAGACAGAGCAGAAGCTTTCCGATGTGAAGGGACAGCCAAAAGACTGCACGGAGCAGGTTTTTATGGTGGAAAACTGCGGGATGGAAGAGGAACGAATATGCCGGGGGGCGGAGCAGATGCCGGAAACGGCGGGGTATTATACATTAGTAATTGTGAAAGAAGAGGAATGGTTATGAAATTATTTCAGCAGAAAACAACAGTACACAAATTTAAGAGCGCCGGGGAATTCACAGAACAGTACGGCATTGGAAAAGGGGACTTTATTCTGGCGAGCAAAAGTATCTATGAGGCTTATTTTGCGCCGCAAAAGCTTGAAGCACATGTGGAGTATAAGAACAAATACGGGGCAGGAGAGCCGACCGATGTGATGATCGATGCACTTCTGGCGGATTTCAGGCGGACAGAGTGCAGGCGGATCATTGCCATCGGAGGCGGAGCTGTGATCGATATGGCAAAGATACTGGTGCTTGCGGGCGATTATAGCACAGAGCAGATATTTAAAAGAGAAGTGCCGTTAGCAAAAGAAAGGACGCTGATCGCAGTACCTACAACCTGCGGTGCAGGTTCAGAGGTTTCTAACGTATCGATCACAGAGCTTACGAGTATCCACAGCAAGCTGGGACTGGCATCGGATGAGATCTATGCGGATGAGGCGGTGTTGATCCCGGAATTGTTAAGCAAGCTTCCTTATGACTTTTTTGCAACAAGCGCTATTGATGCATTTATCCATGCGATTGAGTCTTATGTGTCGCCGAGGAGCAGCCTGTATACAGAGATGTTCAGCATGAAAGCGATGGAGATGATTATACAGGGATTTAAGAAGATCATTGAAAAAGGAGCAGATTACCGGATGGAACTTCTGGACGAATTCCTGACAGCCAGCAATCTGGCGGGGATTGCTTTCGGAAATGCAGGAACAGGGGCGGTCCACGCGATGTCTTATCCTTTGAGCGGCGTGTATCATGTGACGCACGGAGAGGCGAATTATCAATTTTTGACAGCAGTGTTTGCTTCCTATCAGAGAATGAACCCAGATGGCAAGCTTAAGAAGCTGAATCAGTTTCTTGGAGGACTTCTTGATTGTCCGGAAACAGAGGTCTACAAGCAGCTTGAGGGAATTCTTGACAAGATCATATCCAGAAAGAAGCTTCGGGAGTATGGGATGAAGGAAGATGAGATTCAAAGCTTTGCGGAGAGCGTAGAAGAAAGTCAGCAGAGACTGCTGGATCAGAGCTATGTGAAGATGACGGCGGCTCAGATGGCAGAAATATACCGGCAGCTGTATTAGGATTGCGGAAGTGCGGAACAATCCATAGGATTAGGGAAATTTACAGATGGAGCATGAAGCGGTATCTAAGGAGGAGTTATGGTACATTTTGTAGGAGCGGGACCGGGGGCGCCGGATCTGATCACAGTTCGGGGGCAGAGACTTTTGAGCGAAGCCGACGTGGTGATCTATGCAGGTTCGCTGGTGAATCCTAAGCTTTTAGAACATGTGAAAAAGGAATGTGATATCTATAACAGCGCCCGCATGACGCTGGAGGAAGTTATTGCAGTTATGGAAAATGCGGAGAAAGCGGAACTTACGACTGTGCGGCTGCATACGGGCGATCCCAGTATTTACGGAGCGGTCAGAGAGCAGATGGATCTTCTTGATAACAGAGGAATTCCTTATGATTCCTGTCCGGGAGTCAGTTCTTTTTGCGGAGCGGCCGCGGCGCTCAATCTGGAGTATACCCTGCCCGGCATCAGCCAGAGTGTGGTGATCACGCGGATGAAAGGGCGGACTCCGGTTCCCGATAAGGAGAGGATTGAAGATTTTGCATGGCACGGCGCGACGATGGTGCTGTTCTTAAGTACGGGACTTCTTGGAGAACTTTCTAAGAAGCTTTGCGCGGGCGGTTATAAGAAAGATACCCCGGCGGCAATTGTATATAAAGCGACATGGCCGGAGGAGGAGACTTATATCTGCACAGTGGGAACGCTGGAGACAACAGCCAAGAAGCATAACATCACAAAGACGGCTCTGATCATTGTAGGAAGTGTTGTTCTTCCCGACAGTTATGACCGGTCCAAATTATATCATCCGGAATTTACAACAGAGTTCCGCAGAGGAACGAAAGGGGCGGAAAAATCTTGACCAAAAAGGCGGCGGTTATTTGTTTTACCGAAAACGGAAGCAGGATTGCAGGGAAAGTAAAGGAATGTCTCTGCCAATATGGATATGCGGCAACATTGGCGAGAAAGTATACAGGCGCTTCGGATTCGATACAGGAGTCTCTTTCAGACTGGACCGGACGGGAGTTTGTAAAACAGGATGCGCTGATCTTTATCGGAGCAGCGGGCATTGCGGTCCGGGCAATCGCGCCTTATGTAAAGACTAAGACAGAGGATCCGGCTGTCTTAGTCATAGATGAACAAGGGATTTATTGTATACCGATTCTTTCCGGGCATCTCGGAGGTGCGAATGAGCTGGCAGAGATTATCAGCGACAAGCTTCTTGCGATTCCGGTTATTACTACGGCTACAGATCTGAACGGGAAGTGGGCGGCAGATGTGTTTGCTGCCAAAAACAGCCTGAAAATTCAGGATATGAAAAAAGCAAAGGCAATTTCCGCCAGATTACTTTCGGGAGAGAGTATCTCGGTATATATAGATCGATCCTGCGGCGAAATTCAGGGAAAGCCGCCAGAGGGAGTACAGCTGTGGAGCGAGGAGAGAGACGAAGGGAAGCCGGAACCAGATGTTGCTGTAGGAGTTTTTAAAAATCCTGCATGGAAAGAGACTTTGTATCTTATCCCCAGGGCAGTTGTGCTGGGAATTGGCTGTCGGAAGGGAAAAGAAGGAAAAAAAATAGAGAGGCAAATACAGCGGGTACTGGAAAACGGCGGCTTTTTTTTAGAAAGCGTCTGCAAGGTATCCAGCATTGATCTGAAAAAAGATGAGACGGGAATCATAGAACTTTGTAAAAAATATGGATGGGAATTTGAGACATTTTCTGCAGAGGTTCTGGGAAGTGCAGAAGGAGAGTTCCTAAGTTCCGGGTTCGTAAAAAAGATAACCGGAGTTGATAATATATGTGAAAGAAGCGCCGTGTGCGCAAGCGAAGGCGGACACATCATTGCGGCAAAACAGGCGGAAGACGGCGTGACGATAGCGGCAGCTGAGAGAAGGTGGGGTGTCAGGTTTGAATAAGATCTATGTAGTGGGAATTGGTCCGGGCGCTTATGAGCAGATGACGGTCAAAGCGGCCGAAACTTTGAAAAAATGTGAAGTGATTGTAGGATACACTGTCTATGTAAAGCTCCTTGAGGAGCATTTTCCTGATAAAAAGTTTTTGGCGACACCGATGCGTCAGGAGATCGAGCGATGCCGGATGGCATTCGAGGAAGCGAAGAAGGGGAGAAAGACTGCCATGGTATGCAGCGGCGATGCCGGAATCTACGGAATGGCAGGACTGATGCTGGAGCTGGCAGCGGATTACCCGAAGACAGAGATCGAGATCGTTCCGGGAGTGACGGCGGCTCTTGGTGGTTCGGCAGTCTTAGGCGCACCTTTGGGACATGATTGTGCGTTTATCAGTCTCAGTGACCTTATGACATCATGGGAAGTGATCGAGAAGAGACTGCGTCTGGCGGCAGAAGCGGACTTTACGATCTGCCTCTATAATCCATCGAGTAGGAAACGCAGCGATTATCTTGAGCGGGCATGTGAGATTATGTTAGAAAAAAAATCTTCCGGCACAATATGCGGGGTTGTAAGAAATATAGCGAGAGACGGTGAAGAGATGAAAGTGCTGACGCTTAATGAGTTGAAAAGTATGCGGGCGGATATGTTTTCGACCGTATTTATCGGAAATAAGGAGACAAAAGTAATAGAAGGAAAGATGGTGACTCCCAGAGGGTATCAAATTAAAAAATATTGTCGGGAAATAGATAATTTTGTTGCCGGTAAGAAATAAGATATTAGAAAAATAAACAAAAATGCACCATAAAAAATGTTAAATATGCCATTGACAAGTTGTGCTATAATATAAAGAACTGTTAATAGTGTTGGACAGGAAGAATGAGCATATTATAATATGTATGGCACAGGTAATGGAAGAAAGTTTTTTATTACCCGTCTTTGATCTCATAATAGTACA
>ERZ778497.2186-NODE-2186-length-10667-cov-4.455522_pt1 | contig 10667 bp, 9 predicted proteins | sample MGYA00509938_ERZ778497 | MGnify/ENA primary metagenome ERZ778497 (study PRJEB29527, sample SAMN07138969) | mouse gut metagenome | material: feces | host: mouse | place: China:Nanjing | collected 2016-01-25 ... | reverse complement strand
CTTCAGCATGAGCGGGACATTGACCCGTAGGTTATCATGCAGCCCCGCCCTGCCGCTTTCATTGTAATAGCAGCTTTTATAAGGTCTGCCTTTTGGATTTTTATGCTGTATATAGCCAATGGGATAGATAGGCTCGTCCGACCCGGCCACATATCGAAGCATGGCGGACTTTCCATATCGGCTCCGCTCCGTCCGGGTGAGCTTACGCCCGGATTTGACCAATCTGCTGCCGCATTGCGTTTTGAGCCTGCTGGTAAGGACAGTCATGACCGACCGATGCAAGTGTCTGCAATCAAGGTTGACGGCTGTGGCGATTTTATAATATTCCTGAATCCCCATCACCATTGCGTTGTAGATACGCACCTCGTCCAATTCTGTCTTTCCATGGCGCGGGTTTGCTATCTGCTTTGCCTGCGCCACCAGCTTGTCCCGTTCTGCCTTTAACCGTTTATCACAAATATGTGAGACAACGACCTGTTTATTTGCTTTTGGGTGAACTTTAAGCTTGAAACCGAGAAACTCCGAGTAACGACGCTTCACATTGACGACCCTCGTCTTTTCTGCTGATACCTCCAAACGCAACCGTTGGGCCAGCCATTGTGTTACCGCAATTTTGGTGCGCTCCGCAGTATTTTTTGTTCGGCAGAAAATTCGAAAATCATCAGCATATCGGACAATAAACATCTCTTTCAGCCCCGTCTTTTTCATGGCATGATAGCCCGCACCCTTGTTGTCACTGCCATTTTTATTGACCATGACAGCATATTTTCTGGTCAGCGGGTGCTCCTGCCATTGGCTTTCGACCCAGTGGTCAAGTTCGTTCAGCACAATATTTGCCAGTAGGGGAGAAATGATACCGCCCTGCGGCGTACCCTTTCGCGGGTATTCCATTGTGCCGTCCGGCATACGAATAGGGGCTTTAAGGATTTGCTTCAAAACATACAAAAGTTGTTTATCGTGGATTCCCATTGCCCAGATTTGGCGCATCAGCTTTGTGTGGTCAACATTGTCAAAGAAGCCCTTGATGTCGAATTCTACAACATAGTGCAGATGGCTCAACTGTAAAAGATTATAGGTCTTGGCAATTGCGTGTTCCACAGAGCGTCCGGGACGAAACCCATAGCTGTTGTCGCTGAATTTTGCTTCACAGATTGGCTCCATGACCTGCTTGATACATTGCTGTACCAGCCTGTCCCAAATGCAGGGAATACCGAGCGGTCTGGTGGAGCCGTTGGGCTTCGGGATTTCCTTGCGCCGCACCGGCTTGGGCCGATAGCCCATCTTACCTCCCTTAACGATTTGCCTGACTTTTCCGACGACTTGTTCTGTCGGTAGCCTTCCAATATCCTTTATGGTCAGGCGGTCTGTTCCGGGGGTGCTGCTGCCTGTGTTGGTCTTGATATTACGATAAGCCAACAGGATGTTTTCCCGGGACAGGATGATATCCATTAGGGTGGAAAACTGTTCACCGTTTTTGCTCTTTGCGTACAGGTCGTCATAGGTCTGCTGCATTCCGTAATATTCGGCGTGCCTCAAACTGGTTACGCTTGTTTCCTGCTTTACTTTTGGCACAAGGCATCACTCCTTCCTTGGGCAGTGACCCTTTTGCTCATACTCGAAATCCTTGTGTTCAACTGAATAACTTGGACATTTTGCAATTGACTTGAGGCCATCCCTCCATCCCCATTACAGGGAGTTCATCGGTTCGACCTCTGCTTTTCAGCATCGGTTCGCCTGCTTATCTGCTTCGTCAGGCTGCGTCTTAGTAAAGACACCCGATACCTTTCCTCGTTCCGATAATCCTATCTGTACATATACCCGTAGGTGCCCGCTATAAGCCTGCTGGCTTGGGTGCGCCTGTAACGCATCATGGTTTTTCATAACTGTCATTTTTACTCAACCACACCAGCTGCGATTTCTCGCATCCTTACTTTTCAATAAGGCCGACATTTAGACCCTTACATTCGCGGGTTCGTCAGTCCGTTGAGGACATTCTCACCATAGGCATTTTATAGACCCCCGGCCTATAGGCAGCGCCATCCACCGCTGGATGGTTTTCGTGTGTGGCATCCGCCGATTCACTTACGGCTGCTCTCAGCCGGCTTTACCGAGCTTCTGACGGTCGGCGTTTCCGCTCACACCGCCAGTCGGAGTATCAGGGCAGGTGTTTCCGGGCGTTACCCCATCATTCCGCCTGTCGGATTATCAGTTCTCCAAAGCTGTTGATTTCACCTCGCTTTCAGCCTTGTGCCTGACCTTTTCAGTCAGGAACGAGTCGCACGGCAGTTGTCCTGAATGATCTCCGAGCCTTCCTTGCCATAATTCTTCTCCAACTGTGCCAAGGACTGGATAATGGGCAGCATGGTGAGCTTCCGGGAACGCCCCGCGCTGAACAGGGACAGCACATCGAAGGGCGGCATGGTGCCGAACTCGTCGCAGAACAGCACCACCCGGTTCTTCAGCTTGCCCCCGTTCTCATCGGCCACGGAGAACAGCTCACGGGCCAAATTCTGGATCATCAATCCTGCCATGAAATTCTTCGTCTGATCCTCCTCGGGGAGAATCAGGAAGATGGCGGATTTGCGGCTGGCAAAGGTCTCGGCGTCCAGGGGGCTGTCGAAGCAGATGGTCTGCTCCAGCTCCGTGTCCAGAAAGGCATTCAGCCGGGACAGCACGGTGGACAGCACCGAGGCCATGGCCTGCTCCGAGGTGTTCAGCGCCGCCCCGGCGAACCATCGGGCCTTGTGCTCGGGCGGGAGGCGGCTCATCAGCACCTGGAAACAGCTTTTCCCCTTGGTGCCGGAGGGCTCCAAGAGGTCCTGCACCAGCTTGAACACCGACACGATATGGCGGCGCTCCTGGAGCTGACCATCAATTTCTTTGGGCGGCAGGAACTCCGCCAGCAGGAGGATCACAGCGGTGAGCAAGCCCTCGGCGGAATCGTAAAAAAATGCGTTCTGGCCGTAGCTGCCGCTGTCCCCGTCCGGGTTGATGATGGTCTTGGACAGGATCTTGGCATACTTCTCCGCCTTGGCCCGCGCCGCCAGATCATCGGGATGCTCCACCGCCTGGTCCATGTAGGCGTTGGCCAGGGTCAGGAAATTGAACCCGTCAGACCTGGTTGGGTTTCGCAAATCGATGATGGAGATCTGATAACCGTAGTATTTTTCTGCGATGGCTCCGTAGTTCCGGGCCAGATCCCCCTTGGTATCCAGGGCCAGAAAGCTCATCCCGCAGGCGCAGGCGTACTCCAGGTTGGGGTACAGAAAAAATGCCGTTTTGCCTACGCCCGCCGCGCCGATCATCAGGCAGTGGATGTCGTCGCTGTCAACCAGGGCGGTGATCTTGCCCTTCTTCCCCTGGGAGCCCAGCACCAGCCCCTGGACTTTAGGAAGGTCTTTGCCCTGCCGCCACTGGGCGGGGTGGAAGGGGACGCGGGCGAAGGTCTTGGCGATCTCCTTGGGTTCGGCCCAGCGGGCGGTGCCGTGCTGGCCGTCGCCCACGGGCTTGGACTTGATGCTGTCCAGCGACCCGTGGTTGGAGGCATAGGCGATGCCACCGATGAGCGCGAAACCCACGACGGCAAAAATAATGAGGATGAATTCTTGAGACATGGCGGCACCTCTCAGTACGACTGTACCATGCCGCCACAGCGGATTTCGTGATCTTCATCCAGCGTCTGCCCCGGTAGGGCCTGCTCATCCTGGAACCGCTCCGGGAACAGCTCGGCGGCGGTCTGCCGCAGGATGTCCAGGTCGTTGGTCTGGGCGGTCTGGTAGACGCTGACCAGCTCGGCATCGTCCAAAACGGATCGGGGGAAGTAGGGCCGCAGGAACATGACCTCGCTCACCTGTCTGCAATAGCTACGATAATACCTGTTCATTCTGTTGTTCCTCCATCGTCTGTTGAAAATTTGCGCACAGGTCCTCGTTCCAATCCTTGAGGACGGGCACCAGCGCGTTCACCGTCAGCCCCTTCTCCCGGGCCAGCGCCGCCAGCCGCCGCATGGCCAACTGCCCCGCCTGGTCGTTGTCCAGCGCGAAGTGGACGGTGTCGATCTGCGGATACCGTTCCAGCATCCCCAGCATGGGCTGGGATGAGGTGCCGCACAGGGCCACATAGCTGTGCCTGGCCCAGGCGCTGTCGTGGAACTTGGAGATAAAAGACAGCATATCAATGGGGGCCTCAAACACCATGAGCTGGTTGCTGGAGCCGGGCCAGTTGAAGGCGTACCGGAAGTCGCTGCCCTCCACGGTCATGCGGAAGGACTTGCCCTGGCTGTTGGTACTGCGCTTGTGGGCGTGACGGGGTGTGCCGTCCTTGTCCATGCCCACAAATACCGCGTTGTGGTACTTTTGATCCTCGTAGACCAGCCCCAGCTTGACGAAGGTGGTGAGTACGTCCCGGTCCAGGTGGCGGTGCTTGAGGAGATAGGCGAACACCCGCCGGTTGTCCTTATTGGCGGGCGGCAGCTCGAAGGGCTTCTTCACTTTTTCTTTGGGCTTGTTCACCCGGGGGCAGAGCTGGCTGACGTCCTCGTTCAGCAGGGCCAGCACCGCCTCCTGATAATTCATGCCGTAGAACTCCTTGAGAAATGTCACAGGCCCGCCGCCCTTCTCGGCGGCATGGTCGTACCACTCATTGCCCTGGACGGTGACGCTGTGGTTGCTGGCCATGCGGAACTCCAGCCCGGAGCGGACGAGGGGCTCCCCCTTGAAGCGGAGGAACTCCACCAGGTCTACCGCGTTGGCCTGGAGCTTCTGTTCTTCTGTGAAATGGATGTAGGGCATTTCAAACCTCCTCTGAACGCAAAAAGGCCAGGATACCGTGTAGACGGTACCCTGGCCTCAGTGACTGATGTACTATTCGGTTGTGATCTCCTGTTTTGGCACTGGCTGGAAGGGGGTGTTGGCTTCGGATTTCTTTCGCACGATGTCCCAAAGCATTTCCTGGTAAGCGTGTGCCGTACCATAGACCTTACTGGAAAATTCAAAGCGGTAATATTTCGCCGTTTGGTTTTCCGTCAATAGGGATAGGTGAAAATAAAAAGGGCTTCTGTTCCGGATGTTGGGCAAGATGTGCCAGCAGCCTGGACGGTCCGATGTTCCCACAATGGACATTGATGCGTCCGTCCTGGTAGCAAATGTAGTCCTCACATGCGGAATCACATTTGCTGCTCCTGGTCCTCATGGTCATCCGGCTTGTGGCCCATGGCGATCTTCTTCTCCCGGATCTTCCGCCTGAGCTTGCTATCCACTGCGATCCGCATCCCGGCCACGGGATGTGGGTGCTGCTCCTGGAAGATGCGGCCCATGTGGTAGAGGAGCGAGACGGTGGAGGAGAAGAGAGCGCCATAGACACGGTCCAGAAAAAATTTGGCGTATTGGTTGCCCTGCTCGGCGGATGATTTCAACCAGCAGACAGCCTGCTCCTGGTCTTGGGGGATGTCCCGGCCCAGCAGATACGCCTTTCCCAAGGTGTACTGGGCGTACTGATCCCCGGCTTCGGCGCACTGGGTGAGCAGGTCCATCGCCCGGTCCGTGTCCCGGGGCACCCCGCCCGCCCCGGTGAGCAGGAGCTTTCCCAGCTGGTATTTTGCCCTCTGGTTCCCGCCCGCGGCGGCCTTCTCCAGCCAGGCCAGCGCCGCCGCCTCATCCTGCTCCGTGCCCACCCCGTGGAGGAGCATCCAGCCGATCCGGTACTGGAGCTTGTCGTCTGGGGACCTGTCGGCCAGAAACTGAAAGCCCAGGAACGCTTGCCGGAAGTACCGGGTTGCGCGGTCCTCGTCCGCCTCACCGCCCATACCGTCCCGGTACAGCTTCCCCAGCTCGTAGGCGGCATAGGGGAAGGTGACCGCCTTGGCGTAGAGCTCCCGTGCGGCGGCGTAGTCCTGCTCCAGCCCTTTGCCATCCCGGTACAGCCCGGCCAAGGTGTACTGAGCGTACTTGTACCCGGCGTCGGCGGACTTCTCCAGCCACCGGGCGGCCTCCTCATAGTCCTGCTCCGTACCCAGACCGTTGGCGTACAGCCTGCCGGTGCGGTACTGGATGACACGGTCCGGCGCTTCTTTCTCTGCCTGGAGGAATGCGTCCAGCGCCTTGGCGTACCACTCCTGTGCCAGCTCAGGGTCAGGCTCCCGGCCCAGGCCGTCCGCGTACATCCGGCCCAGGTCGGCCATGGCCAGAGCGTTGCTGGCGTCGGCCTCCCTGGTGAGCAGATCGAAGGCGGCAGCAAAATCAGGCGGGCTGCCCGCGTCGCCAGCCATGAGTTGACGGGCGGCGCGGTAGCGGCGGGTCCACCATGTTCGGGAGGAAGCCCTGCCCGCATCGCTGGGCTCGTCTGTCAAACTGCTGTCAGGGGGCCCATCGGCTGGCTCCCCCTCGGCCTGGTCTGCAAAATCGGACGGGATCAGGTCCCCCAGCTGCGCCGCATCCTGAACGATGATGTTCTTGATTCGCTTGAACTCCTTCTGGCGGACCAGCGGGTCACGCTGAGGCAGATTGTCCTTGTACGTCCGCAGCACTTCTTCCCGCTCCTGATACCACAGGCCGTAAGCGGCGGCGATGCGGGGATCCTTCTCCAGCTCATTCACGATCTCATCCACCAGGGACTTCAGCGCGGGCGGCAGGTAGCCGTACTGCTTTTTGCCGGGGCGGTCCCGGAGGCGCTGGGCCAGCTCCACCATGAGCTGCCCAATGCGCTGGTTCTCCATGGCCCCGGACCGCATCTCGGTGACGAGCTGGCCCATGATCTCCCCGGCGCTCTGTGTGAGATCGTCCCGCCGCTGGGTCTGCCGCTGGTAGATGGCGGCCAGGTCCTGCTGGAAAATCTCCTTTGCCAGCATGGACTTGATGTCGGCAATGCCCTGCTTGGTAAGGAAGCCGGACTTGCCATCGGCGCTGTAGCACACCATGTGGATGTGCGGGTGGTGGCCCTCATCGTGGAAGGCGGCGTACCAATGAAATTGGTCCCATGGGATATCCATGGCTTTTGCCATCGCGGGAGCGGTCTTTGTGAGCAGTGCGCGCCAGCTCTGGGCACTGTCATAGCCCAGCCGAGCCGCATCCTCCCGCCGCAGGGAGATGATGGGCAGCCACACCACGCCAGGATGGTGCGCCACCTCGTCGGCCACTTGGGACAGCACCAGCGGACTGTCATCGGCAGTGAACAGACCGTGGCCCCCCAGCTTCTGGACGCGGGGGCGGCTGGCGATGTAGTCCATGTAGTTTTCTTTTTTTGCCACCTGCTCATAGTTGTCCTCGATGGTGCGGGTGATGAATTCAGAGGCATTCCCTCGAGTGGGCGCGGCCTGGTAATCCCCGTACTCGAACAGGTCACGGCTGGACGGGAACTCCCGGAGGAGCTGTGCTACCAGCTTGGCCTGCTTGTCTGTGGCGGGAAGTGTGGCTTTGCCAGGATAGACACGCTCCACACCGTCACGGGTAGCGGCGTACTTGACGTAGTTGCCCAGGTGGGCGGCGGCTTCCTCACCGCCGCCCTTGATGTGCGGGCACTTGAAGATTACGCGCGGCGTTGTGCGACACCTCCCAGATGTTTTTTCTCTGTATTAAAAATCTTAGAGAGACTAAGTTCAGGACGGTCCGCAGTGAACCAGGGCTAGGTCCAGCGGATGGACGCAGTGTCCCCTTGGCGGGCGCTCAAAATTTTTGCGGCCTACTCCTCGCCCTGATTTTTTGTCAGCGTGTCCTTGAACGTGACGGAGCCGTTGGTCTTTTTCACCTCCTGGACACACCGCCAGCGCAGGTCGTCTAGCTGGCTGGTGTCGATCTCCAGCCCTGCCGCCAGCACGTGCATCATCATGCTGATCTCCACCGTCAGCTTGAACAGCAGACGGGCGATGCGGTTTTCGCTGCACTGCACTGCAGCACTCAGAGCGTCCACCAGCGCGGACGGCATGAACCGTGTGCTGCTCTGGGCGGCGAGATGCTCTGCGTAAAAATGGACAGCCTTCTCGATGAACTCGTTCTGGCTCCGGCAGTTGTCCTGACGATACCACTGGCGGACCAGCTCCTGGGTCTCAGGTCTGATCCGCATAGCGAATTTGACTTTTTCTCTGGGCATGGTTTTCCTCCTCGGTGCCCCGAAAGCGGAGCATTGTATGATTTCTGGGCTGTATCCCCGCCGTGAACCCCGCATAAACGGGCCTGTGGCGGGGCCTCCCGCATATAGTGACCCCCGATGTGAGCCCAGGGGCCCTGATGTGACCCCCGCGAACGGAGCGGCCCGAAAGCCCGGAAGCCCTTGAACCGACCCGCGTTGCGGGGCGGTGTGATTTGGCCGGGGGTGTCCTTGACCCCCGGCCTTTATCCCGCACAAAAATCAAACGTCTGGATTACTCTCCAATCCCTGTCTGCATTGCCCTTCCGGGCGGGCGGAAAGCGGCCCCAGCAGAGGGGCCAAAACCGCCGACCGCCACAACCGGGCCACAGGGGCGCGACACCGCATTTCATCGCCCCGGTGGGCTGGGACGCTGCCCACTCCCCAGAAGGGCCGCAAACGCCCTCAAACGGGCCCACACAGGGAAAACGGCGGGAGGGCCGCCCCGCAGGTGCGGAACGGCCCCGCCATGGGTCACATGGTCTGCTCAAAAGGGGCGGCTTCCGGCTGCTCCTGGAACTCGAATTTTTCGTTGGAGAGACGCTCCGGCGGGGCAATTCCAAGATGCTCCAGCCGCCCGGCGAAAATCTCTAACCGCTGCGCCCAGTCCAAGCTGTCATTGTGGTTGGCGTGCCACGCCGCGGAGCAGACATCCCGGATGGTGTACGTTTCCCAGCCGTCCGCTGTATCCAGGGCGGAGAACTCGCCCCGGTCCAGGTCGATGTCCAGCGCGGCGGTCACCCGCCCGGTGCGCTGGAGGAACTCGTCAGCGTAATCCTGGAACACCTCCGGGGCGATGTCCGTCACACTGTGCAGGCTTTCCGCAAACCGCTGGGTGCTGTTCCCCTTTGCCAGCAGGTAGGAGCGCAGCGCCATGGCGGCATGGAGCACATCTATCGGCATACGGCACTCCGTTACCAGGTGGTCGGCTCGCCCGTTCTGGGTAACGCGGAATACAGAGAGATGGCGGGACGCTTCCGCCTCCGCGCGCCGCTGCTGATCCTCCTCCCAGATCTCCCCGCTGATCCGCTCCCGCACCCGTTCCGGGAACTGGTCAATCAGCGTGTCCAGGTACTCGTCCAGCTTCTCCTCCACGGTTGTGCCCCCTTTTTTCAACTGGCGGGACAGCGCGTCATACCAACGTTTGTCCAGGTGCAGGACGATACCACGTTTACCCCTGATCCGCCTCCGTTTCCGCCTGCACGGGCCGCTCCTTGGGCGCGGGCCGGGGACGCTTGGGCCGGGGCGCGGGGGCGGCGCGGCTGTCCAGGTACTCCCGCACCGGCGCGGGCACGGCGCGCTCATAAAGCTGTCCCAGCGTCTGCTCCAGCCGCGCCTGCACAGAGGAGCCCTCCTTCTTCAGTGAGAACTCCAGCGCGCCCAGCTTCTCCTCATCGAACGCCACCGTGATGTTTGCTTTTTTCATTTTCGATTCCTCCTTCTTCACAGAACATGAAATTCCCATTGCGTAGGTTCGTCCGGGCTACCGCAGACGTTAAGTTCCTCTGCCGCGAGGTGAAGATCAGATCTGCTCATCATGCACCTCCTACGGTGTCATATCGCCCATGGCCCACTCCGCGGCCTGGTGATCCTCGTATGCCTGGTTGAACCGAGCCAGCTCTTGCGGATCCACATCGATGAGCACCACCTCCACCCCCTCCGGGCCGGGGCTGATCTCGGACACCCGGGCGTTGAACAGGGCGGCGTAATCCTCCCGGCCCACGCCGGTGAGCTCCCGCAGATTTTCCGCCAGCACGGAGGTGCCCGCCTCCTCGTGGGTGAGGAAGGCAAGGCCGCTGCCGTTCAGCAGGGGCAAGATGTCACGCACACGGATGTCCGGCGCTTTCTCCGCCTCGGCGGTCTGGTGCTGGGCGCAGAACTCCAGGCGGAAAGTGGTTTCGATGTGCTGGAGGGAAATGTCCACCTGGGCCACCTCCGGGCGGCGTTCCAGCGTTTTTATCAGCATGGCGTCCAGGCCGCTGCCCTCCCGGATGGTCACGCCGAACTTCTCCTCCAGCTCCTCGCAGTAGACGCACCAGCTCCCGCTGGCGGTGCGCTGGGCGCCTTGGCTGACGATGAAGTCCGCCACCCGGTCCAGCCTGGCCTGCACGACGTCCCGCGCTCCCGCCACATAGGCGGCGTACATGGCGCGGCCATCGTCGCCGCACTGTACCAGCGCGCCGTCCGTGCGGTCGTCACCGAGGAGCAGCAGGCAGTGGTTCAGGCCGGTGCCCTGGTGGGGCTCCACCCGATTGTCCCGGATAAAGTCATAGCTGTCCAAGGGCTGGATCATGAAGCTGGCGAAGGCAACGTTGGGCAGCTCCACCACCTTGTCCACCTGGTACTCGTGGGGCCAGAGGGGCGCGTGTCGACGGCCCATCTCTGCTCTGATTTTCATGTTGGTTTCCTCCTCATGGCAGATAATATCGCGGGTTCGTCCTCTGCCCATTGAGCCGCACCTCAAAGTGGAGGTGCGGCCCGGTAATGGAAACGTCCAATAAAGGGCCATATTGGGGGATGAATTCCTCGCTTTTCCAGTCCCAGCCCGG
>ERZ778497.2182-NODE-2182-length-10674-cov-4.554855_pt1 | contig 10674 bp, 6 predicted proteins | sample MGYA00509938_ERZ778497 | MGnify/ENA primary metagenome ERZ778497 (study PRJEB29527, sample SAMN07138969) | mouse gut metagenome | material: feces | host: mouse | place: China:Nanjing | collected 2016-01-25 ... | reverse complement strand
CCATGGATAAGCTTTCCTCTTTCCTGGCCGGATACCACCAGTAACAGACAGTCGGCCAAAATTACCGGAACAAAACACGGAGGGTCTGCAGACTAAATCTGCAGACCCTTCGTGTTTCCGGCCTTTCAAACATTCCGTCATCCTTTCAAAGAATTATTCTGTACATATGCAGGCACCGACAGATCCATCCTCAACAATTCCTTAAAATTATTCACATACCAGTCGCTGTATCTTCTGACGGTCTCCTGATCCGGTTCCGAACTTTCATACACACCGATGGTCAGAAATCCTGCTTCCTTTGCAGTCTTCAGCGCAAACGCCGCGTCTTCCGCCACCACGCACCCGGACACAGAGGTCCCGAACTTTTCCGCCGCCAGCTCGTAGACTGCCGGACTGGTCTTCCCGACTCCCACCATCCCGCAGTCCACCATAAAATCAAAACAGGACAGTACACCGTTCCTCGCAAGCGCCGGTCTTCCAAGCTCCGCCGAGGAAGCAGTCGCCACGCACATGCGGACCCCCTGCTCCTTCAGATGGAAAAGATACTCTTTTACCCCCGGCTTCAGCGGGATATCCTCTGCATAATGTTTTCCGATCCTTGTACAAAGTTCCTGTACAATCTTCTCCGCCGGCTCTTTCAGTGAAAATTTTTCCTTCAGCCAGATGCCGGATTCCTGTATGGACATGGCAGACATCTCCTGATTCAGATCCGCCGTGGCTTCTATACCAAATACTCCCAGAAATTCCGGTACCAGGCGGTCCCAGTAAGGAATCGAATCCATCAGTGTCCCGTCCATGTCAAATATCGCAAATTGAAATTTCATCTTGTATCTCCATGTTTCCTTCTCTTCGCTGCCGATATATCCTGTGATCACTACGTTGGCCCCACAGAAAGTTTTTGAAAACTACACCCGGATCTTCGTCCCCTTCTGGTCGCGCCCCGACAGCTTCAGCTTCTGAAGCGCAATTTCCTTTTCCTTATAGGTAATGACCTGTTCCGTTCCCTTTGCAAACAGCCAGGCTCCTGTCAGGCTGTCCGTATCCGAGAGCTTCATGGCGCGTACGCCCACCGCCGCTTTCTTCTTCTCCGGTATCTCGTCCGCACCAAAGCGCAGAAAATACCCTTCCTCCGACTGAAGCGCCAGCTGCATGTTCTCACCCAGAAGCTCCGCCAGCAGCACGCGGTCGCCCTCATTTAATTTGGTCGCCACACTGGTCCTGGTCCGCACATCATATTCCCGGCCGCAGACCACCTTGCTCATTCCCTGCCTTGTCACAAAGAGCACTTTTCCGGCAAGCAGCATCTCCATGCTGACCACGCAGATCATCTGTTCCTGGCTGCTGTCAAAGTTGCTGTAATTATCAACCGGAAATGCCTTGTCCCGGAATTTTCCAAAAGGCAGGTCCAGCACTTTCACCGTATGCATCTTCCCGCTGTCTGCAAAGATGCAGATACGGTCTGTATTTTTGCAGAGGATCACATGGCGGCTCTCACTGTCCGCCGCTTCTCTGTTCCGCTCATAAGTAGGCACATCGACGGTCCGGCAGTATCCAAAACGGTCCATCAGGAACACCACCGGCATCTCCTCCACTTTCTTCTCCACGAAGACAGCTTCTTTGCCGTTCTCGATGACGGTCTTCCTGGGCGCCGCATATGCTTTTTTGAACCGGTCCAGCTCTTTGATGATGACTTTCGCCATCTCACTGTAATTATTCAAAATCTCCGAATAGCGGGCGATGTTTTTCATGGTGGCGTCGTGCTCTTTCATCAGCGCCTGAATCTCCAGTCCGATCAGGCGGTAGAGCCGCATCTCCAGAATTGCCGTGGCCTGACGCTCTGTAAAGTTCAGCTTTGCTGCCTGTTTCCTTGATTTTTCCGATTTAAACTGAATTCCTTCCGTCTGCCCGCTCATAAGGCATGCCTTTGCCATCTTCAGGTCGCGGCTGCCTCTTAAGATCTCGATGATCAGGTCGATCACGTCGCAGGCTTTGATCAGGCCCTCCTGTATTTCCTTTTTATCCAGCTCCTTATTCAAAAGCGTCTTATATTTTCTCGTATTCAGCTCAAACTGAAAATCAATCACATGGTCAAAGATCTGGATGAGCCCCAGCGTCTCCGGCCTGCCGTCCGCCACTGCCAGCATATTGACGCCGAACGTATCCTCCAGGCGGGTCTTCTTATACAGCATGTTTGTCAGCTGCTCCGTATCTGCGCCTTTGCGAAGTTCCAGCACAATCCGGATTCCTTCCTTGGACGACTGGTTTGTAATATCCACAATATCGGTGGTTTTCTTCGTCTCCACCAGGTTTCCGATGTCGTTGAGGAACTTTCCGATGTTGGCGCCGATCATGGTGTAGGGAATCTCCGTGATGACCAGAAGCTCCTTGCCTCCCTTCACCTTTTCCACTTCCACCTTTCCGCGGATCTTGATCTTACCGCTGCCGGTCCGATAGATCTCCGTCAGCTCATCCTTGTTGACCACGATCCCGCCGGTGGGAAAATCCGGTCCCGGCATGATCTTCAGAAGTTCCTCCAGCGTCAGCTTCGGATTCTTCATGTACGCCTTCATGGCATCGATGGTTTCCCCCAGATTGTGGGGCGGAATACTGGTGGACATTCCTACCGCAATGCCCTCTGCCCCGTTGATCAGAAGATGAGGGATCCGCGCAGGCAGGACCCCCGGCTCCTTCTCCGTCTCGTCAAAGTTCGGTACAAAATCCACGATATCCTTATCCAGATCCGCCAGCAGCGCCTCCTCGCTGACCTTCTGAAGCCGGGCTTCCGTGTAACGCATGGCAGCCGCCCCGTCTCCTTCGATGGAGCCGAAGTTGCCGTGTCCGTCCACCAGCGGCAGCCCTTTTTTGAAATCCTGGCTCATAACCACCAGCGCTTCATAGATGGAACTGTCCCCGTGCGGATGATATTTACCCATGGTATCTCCCACGATGCGGGCACATTTCCGATAAGGCCGGTCGCTGCGGATCCCCAGTTCATGCATATCATAGAGCGTCCGTCTCTGCACCGGCTTCAGCCCGTCCCGCACATCCGGAAGGGCGCGCGCCACGATGACGCTCATGGCATAGTCAATATACGACTTCTGCATGACGTCCGAATACTCTGTCTTTATGATCATCTCTTCACTCATATACTCCTCCTGACGATTGCTGTCTTAAATACTGATCTGTACACAGTCTGTTATGGAATGACAGTCATCCGGAAGAAAGCCGTGCCATTCCCCGGCAGACATTTTAAATATCCAGTTCCGCATCCACCGCATTTTCATAGATGAATCTGCGCCTGGGCGGCACTTCTGTTCCCATGAGCATCTCCGTCACGGAAGAAGCCAGTCTGGCATCCTCGATCTCCACCTGCTTCAGTCTGCGGTTTCCCGGGTCCATGGTCGTCTCCCAGAGCTGCTCCGCATCCATCTCTCCAAGGCCTTTGTACCGCTGCAGCGTAAAGGATCCGGTATGTTTCTTCCGATACCGCTCCAGCGCCTTGTCGTCATACAGATACTCTTCCTTCCCTCTGGCAGGCATGGCTTTATACAGAGGAGGCATGGCAATATATACATGTCCTTCATAGATCAGCTCCGGCATAAACCGGTAGAACAGCGTCAGAAGCAGCGTACTGATATGTGCGCCGTCCACATCCGCATCCGCCATAATGATGATCTTGTTGTACCGAAGTTTCGTAATGTCAAAATCGTTGCCGTACCCTTCGGAAAAGCCGCATCCAAACGCATTGATCATGGTCTTGATCTCCGCATTGGCCAGTACCTTGTCGATGCTGGCCTTCTCCACATTCAGAATCTTGCCCCGGATGGGCAGAATCGCCTGATAGGCCCGGTTGCGCGCGGTCTTGGCAGACCCGCCTGCGGAATCTCCCTCCACGATGAAAATCTCGCATTTCGAAGCGTCCCTGCTCTCGCAGTTGGCCAGCTTTCCGTTGGAATCAAAGGAAAATTTCTGTCTGGTCAGAAGGTTGGTCTTCGCTTTTTCCTCCGTCCTGCGGATCTTCGCAGCTTTTTCTGCACATCCGATGACGGCCTTTAAGGTCTCCAGATTCCGGTCGAAATAACGCTGGATCTCGTCTCCGGTCACCTTGGATGCCGCCCGGGACGCATCCTGATTATCCAGCTTTGTCTTGGTCTGGCCTTCAAAGCGGGGATCCGGATGCTTGATGGAGATGACCGCCGTCATGCCGTTCCGCACATCCGCCCCGGTAAAATTCGAATCTTTCTCCTTCAGGATGCCAAGCTCTCTTGCATAGCTGTTGATGACCGTCGTAAATACGGTCTTGAATCCGGTAATATGGGTCCCGCCTTCCGCATTGTAGATATTGTTGCAGAAACCCAGGACATTTTCATGAAATTCATTGATGTACTGAAGCGCACACTCCACCGTGATGCCCTCATTTTCCCCTTTAAAATACACCACGTCATGGATCGTCTCCTGAGAATGGTTCAGATCCTTCACAAAACCCACCAGTCCGTCCGGCTCGTGAAATTCGATCCGTTCCACCTCTGTCCCGCGCCGGTCCTCAAAGACGATGGTCAGCTCCGGATTGAGATAAGCCGTCTCATGCATCCGGCTTTTGACTTCCTCCGCCTTAAACCGGGTCTTCTCAAAGATCTCCGGATCCGGCAGAAAGTTGATCTTCGTACCGGTCTGCTTTGTTCTGCCGATGGTGGGCAGAAGCCCTTTGACCAGCTCCACGGTCGGATTCCCGCGCTCATAGTGGTCATGATGAATATATCCGTCCCGGGAGACCTCAATATCCAGATATGTGGACAGCGCATTGACCACCGAAGAACCCACTCCGTGAAGTCCTCCGCTGGTCTTGTAGACAGAATCGTCGAATTTGCCGCCCGCATGCAGAGTCGTGAAGACCAGCCGCTCTGCGGACATTCCTTTGGCGTGCATCCCTACCGGGATCCCGCGCCCGTTATCACTGACGGTACACGAACCGTCCTTTTCCAGATATACCTCGATCCGGCTGCAGAATCCTGCCAGATGCTCATCGACGGAATTATCCACGATCTCATAGATCAGATGGTTCAGACCCTTTGTCGATACGCTTCCGATATACATGCCGGGTCTCTTACGTACTGCTTCCAGACCCTCCAGAACAGAGATGCTGTCCGCATCGTAAGTATTGTTTGCCATAAATATCCTGCTCCTTTTTCATAAGAATCCGCCCGTACAGATTCTCCCGCCTGCGGCGGGACGCTTTCAGCGTCATCATTCTCCTCCGCAGCAGTGTGCTCACTGCCCGGAAGGCTTTCCGGCATCACAGAACGTTCCTCAGACTTTCCCGTGATGCAGGACACAGGATATAGTATACAGAATTTTGGAAAAAATAACAAGACAAAAAACAGAACAAATTTTCGAATATCGAGTTGCTTTGCTACTGTCCCGGCGCCGGACGCCTGCCATGGGCACATGTTCCTTCCAGACCCCGCTTGCGCTTAGTAAAGGGCAGCAGCGGTACTAAGGCGCGAAAAGACCGCGCCTGAGAGAACGGCTCGTTCCATGCTTTTACCTGCGCCAGCAAAAAAGAACCGGTCATACCCCTGTCAAGTATAACCGATTCTTCTCATTTTCACAACTTCCAATCTGTTATATTTGCTGCTGTTTATTTGCAGCTTCTTATCTGGACTTCAGATCATATTTGACCACATTCATGGTCACGCTTCCATCCGCAAAGAACGAGATTCCGTCTGCCGCCTGGTCTGTATAGATCGTCGCAGACATCACCTGTTCCCCGTCATTGATGAACACTTCCACACTGAACCGGTCCAGGATCAGCCGAAGTCTCAGTTTTCCTTCCTCCGAACGGACCAGACACCGTCTCTGATGAATGACCGCCCTTCTGGAGCCGGAAAATTTCCGGTCGATCTTCAGCACCGACTCACGGGGGCGGAAACTGACCGCTGTGTGATACTGTTCATTCTGTGCAAAACGAACTGCAAATTTCTGATAAATTCTTTCGGCATCGCCTGCCTCCAGTTCAATCTCCATATCGATCTGTCTGCCTTCGACTCCCGGAAGCCGGATCACATCGCTGAAAGTAACCTTCTCGTGGCTCACCCTGGAACCGCGCATATCCTCCAGTTCCCGCACAGGCTTCTGGAAAAGCCGGCCGTTTTTTATAAACAGTTCTCTTGGCAGGCTCATCTGGCCAAACCAGGGCAGTTCTCTTGAAGTCGGCCCGGACACGGCACAGGTATCCCAGTTCTGCATCCAGCCGATCATGACCCGGCGTCCGTCCGGTGTCAGTATGGTCTGAGGCGCATAGAAATCAATGCCATAGTCAATGGACTGATCCGCTTCTTCTGTAAAGACATCTGTCTCTTCATCATAACTTCCGATCAGGCAGAGCGTACCGTTGCCGTTGTGATATTCGAATCCCTTCGGAAGCATATCCTGAGGACTCACCAGCAGCACCTGTTTTCCGTCCAGTTCAAAGAAATCCGGGCACTCCCACATTTTGCCGAACCGGCTGTGATTCTCTGCCAGTATTTTGCGGAACGACCAGCGGAAGCCGTCCTCACTGCCAAAGAGCAGCACCTGTCCGCTTCCGTCCGCCGGGCGGCTGCCGGTCACACAGCGGTAGGTACCGTCTTTCACCTGAAAAATCTTCGGATCCCGGAAGTCATGGACGCTGGCTCCCTCCGGCAGATCCGTCCGGTCCAGCACCGGGTTCTGCCCGTATTTTTCATAGTCCAGCCCGTCTCCCACTGCCAGGCACTGGGTCTGAAGCTCACAAAGATCCCCTTCCGGAGTGCGCTCCCTGGTCACTCCTGTATACATGAGAAGCTGCCTTCCGTCCGGCAGTTCAACGGCGCTGCCGGAAAAGCAGCCATCCCGGTCATACGGCTCATCCGGTGCCAGGGCGGCAGGCAGGAACTCCCAGTGAAGCAGATCCCCGCTCACTGCATGCCCCCAGTGCATGGGGCCCCATGTGGAGTCGTATGGATGATACTGATAAAACATATGATATTTGTGGTTATAATAGGAAAAACCGTTCGGGTCATTCATCCAGCCCGTACAGCTGGAAAGATGGAATACCGGCCGTTCTTCCTCCCGGATCACCTTCCTTGATACTTCCTCATATTTCCGTGCTTCACGCAATGTCTGACTTGTCATAAAAACCTTAAGAACCTCCTGATCAACTTCCTGTATTCTATCCACTACAGTATTCTTTGGACCCGGTGCCGGACATTCTGTTACCCGATGATTTATGGAACCGGTTCACTTTACTGTATAAACACAGTCTAATGGATAAGCGGATGAATTGTCAATATATGATATACACAAAATATTCCTTATTCTTTAGACGTATTGACATTGGGGATGCTCCTCTTATAAAAGCATTGTCATGTAAACCGGCAAAAAAACGATTCCTTCTTCTTCCTTCAGATCCCCTGTATGCAGCACATAGGGGATACCTGTCTGTTCTGCATATTTGGCCGTAAACTTACGGAGAGAAGACAGTGTATAATTTTTTCCGGATTTTACTTCGATGGGCGAGATATTGTGCCTGCTGCTGATCCTGCTTTTCGCAATCAGAAAATCGATCTCCATGCGGGACTCTCTGTCATCTCTGGATGAGTTGGAATAGAAATACAGCCGGTGTCCGGCCGCTGCCAGCATCTGCGCAACTATATTTTCCATAATCATCCCTTTATTAACTTCCAGCTTGTCAAATAACAGTTTTTTATAAATCTCTTCGCTGACCAGTCCGTTTTCATCAAATGCATGACTGATCAGAAGCCCGGTATCCGCCATATAGCACTTAAGAGTCATACGATCCATATTGAGTTTCAGGCCGATCGCAGGTTCGGCAGAACAGTAACAGATATTTGCAATCATGGCATCTTCCAGCCAGAACAGCGCATCCTCATATTCCCGGAAGCGTGCTTCTTTCTTTAAGGATGACAAACGGAACTTTTTCTCATGTTTCTGCAGCTGTGCCGGAATCTCGTCAAAGATACCCGCCACCTTCGTCTCATATCCCGCTGCATGCTTTACGATATCCGCACGGTATAAGGTCAGTATATCCCGTTTTACTCTGTCCACTTTATCAAAATCATGCGTCCGGACATATGCATCCACCGCCTGAGGCATCCCTCCGACAATCAGATACTGGCGAAAATAATCCATTGCTTTTCGGTGCATCATCTGTCCCATTGGTTTTCGCAGTTCATGGTTTTTCCGGACGATCTCCATAAGCGTATCATTTTCCAGTGCCCACAGAAATTCTTCGAAATCCATCGGATACATCCTGATATGCCGTTCCTCCGACGGGATTACAATATCTTTTACATTTCTTTTAATGGACATCAAAGAGCCGGTCTCCACATAATCATATCTGCCGTCTGCAACCAAATATTTGAGCGCCGCACGCGCTCTTGGGAACAACTGTACCTCATCAAAGATAATCAGCGATTCCCGCTCATATAATTTCACATTATAATAACCGGACAGATACATAAAAAAGGTATCCAGATCATTAAGATAATTCCGGAACAGATCTCTCACCTCATCGCCGGCCCGGTTAAAATCAACCAGAAGATAAGTCTTATACTCTGTTCTGGCAAACGTTTCTGCAATATAACTCTTGCCCACACGCCGCGCTCCGTCAATCAGCAGGGCAGTCTTTCCGGCTCCATCCTGTTTCCAGCTTACCAGTTCCTCATAGATCTTCCTTTTCATACACCCGCTTCCTTCCATAACCTGTATCACAGTTTATCCATATGCAATTCTATTATATCACGTTTTCAATAATTTTATATATGTATTTTTACACATTTTCACGTTTTTAATAAGCATATTTTTGCACATATTCACGTTTTCCATGAGTATGTTTTTACACCTGATCACGTTTTTTTATGAACGTATTTTCACACATGTTCAGGTTTTTTACGGCAGCTCACGGGGGAAGGACGAATGCTCCCCCGTGAACTGCAACGGTCCTCTGGAATCTGTCGTCCTGCTCAGACAGCGCCTGCCGTCCTGGCATTCCTGTGCAGACACGCAGCCGTCAGAATTCCCGACAGCATCTCTGTCACCGGCCCCGCCAGCCAGATCCCTCTCATGCCGAAAATCATCGGCAGCGTAAAGATACAGATCAGCAGGATCACGATCCCCCTTGCGATGGATATAACCGCGGAAGGCAGCGCCCTGCCGCAGGAAGTGAGATAGACGGACGCGATGATATTGAATCCCATAAGTAAAAAAGCGATCACAAGAAACGGTATCGCTTCCTTTACCATATTTTTGACTGCTTCATCCTTCACAAAAAGGCTGCTGTAGGGCTCCAGTCCAAGGAGCATGACGGCAGAAAAGCACACGCCCGCGCAAAATACGATTCTGCCCGTCCGTTTTCGAAAATCATCCGCAAGCGCATCGTCTCCTGCGCCGCAGGCAAAACTGACCAGCGGACTCATCCCCTGTCCGAATCCAATGACGATCATGCTGAACACAAAGATCGTATAACCTGCGATGGCGAATGCCGATACCCCTTCCGCCCCTGTCAGGCGCAGAATCACCCGGTTATAGCAGAACAGGGAAATGCAGGACGCCATCTCTCCCACAAACTCGGAGCTTCCGTTCAGGATCGTATCCCGAAGCACCCGGCCGTCAAAGGAAAATGCCGCAAATCTGCAGATCCGGGCATACCTGACAAAAAACAGAAAACTCAAAGTCAGAGAGACCAGCCCGGAAACCACCGAAGCCAGCGCAATGCCGCAGATTCCCAGCCCCAGACGGATAAAAGCTGCATTCAGGAACACATTGACCACAACGCCGATGACTGTCACTGCCATGCCGTACTGCGGTTTTCCTTCTGCACGGATAAACATGCTGAACACGGAATTAAGCACCATAACCGGATAATAAAAAAGCATCACCCGGTAATACTCTGTAAAGTAAAAGACAAGTCCCTCATTCACACCGAGAAACCGCTTTACGGCTTCAAAAAATATCCACAGCAGCAGGGAGACTGTCGCCGATACCAGAAAGGCCGTCGCCGCCGTCTGGTTAAACACCTGACGGCACTTCTCCTTCTGACCGCCGCCGTTTAAGATGCCCGCGATCACGCTTCCGCCCACGCCGACCATAAGCCCGCAGGAAAGCATCAGATACACGATCGGAAGCCCCAGATTTACCGCTGCCAAAGCGTCTTTTCCCACATAGTTGCCTGTAAAAAATCCATCCGTCACAGTAACGACTGCAGACAGCAGCATGGCGATGATCGCCGGCACGGAAAACCTCATGATCCATCGCACCTTGTATTGTCTCATTTCCTCCAGATTCATATTCTTTCCTCCGTTTTTCTTTTATGATCCATGGGCCGGTCCATAGAAACGGCACAGAATTTTTGGATGCCGTACCTGAAGTATAACAGAGGAAAATCCGCCGGACTTCTGAATTCCTGCGGATTAAAAATATCATTTTCTTTCTTATTTTTCTTTGATCGGAATGCAGATGTCAAGCTCCATATACAGCGTGTCTTCGTCAATCCGGTGATAAATGTCGTAGCCGAGCCGGTGATCGATCCGGTATCCTGTCTCTGAAAGCCAGCTGCACAGCATGCTTTGATATGCCTTATAGATCAGTTTCGGATATCCTGCGTACCGGTACACCGCGTATTTTCCGCAGGGAATC
>ERZ778497.2178-NODE-2178-length-10700-cov-4.075247_pt1 | contig 10700 bp, 10 predicted proteins | sample MGYA00509938_ERZ778497 | MGnify/ENA primary metagenome ERZ778497 (study PRJEB29527, sample SAMN07138969) | mouse gut metagenome | material: feces | host: mouse | place: China:Nanjing | collected 2016-01-25 ... | reverse complement strand
AGCGTGAGATGAACCAGCACGGTGTTCTGATATCCGAGCGTATAACGCAGCTGACGCACCGATTCGATGAACGGCAGCGACTCGATATCGCCCACCGTACCGCCGATCTCGGTAATGATTACGTCGTACTTCTTCGTTGTGCCGAGCAGCTGTATGCGGCGCTTGATCTCGTCGGTAATATGGGGTATGACCTGCACGGTCTTGCCCAGAAACTCGCCGCGGCGCTCCTTCTCGATGACGCTCTTATAGATCTTGCCCGTAGTGACGTTGTTGTTCTTCGTGGTCTGTATCGAGGTAAAGCGCTCGTAGTGTCCCAGATCGAGGTCGGTCTCCGTACCGTCTTCGGTCACGTAGCACTCGCCGTGCTCGTAGGGATTGAGCGTACCCGGATCGATATTGATGTAGGGGTCGAGCTTCTGAATCGTTACCGAATAGCCGCGCGCCTGCAACAGGCGGGCGATAGATGCCGATATGATACCCTTGCCCAACGACGAGGCCACACCGCCCGTCACGAAAATGTACTTTGGTTTAGATAACTTCATTTCTGCTATGTATTACTCCTGCTCCTGTTTCGATTCCTGCGCCTGCTGACGATCTATAAGGCGCACCTTTTCGATCGTATCGGACATCTCACGCTTGGCACGCTCGATCTTGCTGCGCACCTCGGCGATCATGGCATCGGCGTTCTTGGATTTGGCGAAGAAGCCGATGTTGTTCTCCAACAGAGCTATGTCCTGCTCCATTTGACGCACCTTGTTGTAGAGCCGCTCACGCTCCGAGCGCAGACGGCGGTCGCCCTTCATGCCCGAGACCTTATCCTTGAAACGCGTCATAGAGCGGTCGCGCTCCGACGAACGCAGCGTCGCGAACATCTCGTCGACAACGGCCTTGTACTGCTTCTGTATGCTCTCCTTCTGCTTGATAGGCACGAAGCCGATCTCGCTCCAACGACGCTGGAAATCCTTTATCATATCGAAGCCGCCCGAATGTATGTCGGCAGCGCGCATCTGTGCGAGCAGCTCCTGCTTGCGTTGCAGATTCTGTTCGTACTCGCCGTCGACGGCCGAGAAGTGCTGCGCCTTGCGCTCGAAAAAGCGGTCGCATGCGGCGCGGAAACGTCTCCATATCTGGTCGGAGTGGCGGCGCGAGACGGCGCCTATCGTCTTCCACTTGGCCTGCAAGGCGATCAGCTCGTCGGTGGCGTGTTTCCAGTCCTCGCTCGTCTGCAATGCCTCGGCCTGCTCGCATATCTCCTGTTTGAGGGCGAGGTTGTGCTCCATCTCGCTCTTAACGCCGGCATAGAAATCGCGTTTGAGCTCGAAGAAGCGGTCGCACGCCGTGCGGAAACGCTCGTAGATGCGGTTGTTGTCCTTCTTGGGTGCGAAGCCTATGGTCTTCCACACCTTCTGTATTTCGAGCAGTTGGTCGCTGGCCTTGTTCCACTCCTTGCGCGTGGTGTATGCTCCGGCCAGAAGCGCCTCGGAACGCTCGCAGAGCTCGGTTTTGAGTTCGAGATTCTTCATCTGCTCGCTCTTCAAGCCCTCGAAGTACTCCTGATGCTGCTTGTTGATACGGCTCGACGCCTCCCTGAAACGCTCCCACAGCGTCTCCTTGTACTCATTGGCGACGGGTCCCGTCTCGCGCCACTCGTCGTGCAGCTTCTGCAACTTGCGGAACGCCTCCACCACCGACGGCTCCATGACCAGCGCCTCGGCCTGCTCGCAGAGCGAAATCTTCGACTCGTAGTTCTTCCTCAGATCGAGGTCGCGGAGCTCCTTGTTGATCTTTATGAAGTTGTAGAAGTTCTCGACATTGAAGTTGTAGCTCTCCCACACATCCTTGACATCGGCCTGCGGCACCGGTCCGGTCTCCTTCCAACGCTGCTGCAACTCGCGGAAACGGGCGAAGGTAGTGTTCATCGTCTCGTCGGAATTGACCAGCTCTTTAAGCTCCTCGATAATGGCCAGCTTGGTTTCGAGATTACCCTGCTTGGCCTGCTCGACCTCCGACATGTATTTGTCGCGGTGCTCGCGATAGACGGCGAACAGCTCCTTGAAGCGTGCTTCGCAGCCGTCCTGCTGAGGGACAAATTCCGTCTCCTCGCCGCCGGCCTCGACAAAGGCGCGACGCGCGGCCTCGGTCTCGGCGCGATGACGTTTGTAGAATGCTATCTTAATGGCTTCGACCGTGCGGCGCAGCGTCTGCACAGGTTCGTTTTCGATCTTCGAGGCGAACAGCTCGATCAGCTCGTTCTTGTTCATGGCAGCCAGCGCAGCCTCCTGCGATGCCGCAGCGGCATCGTCGGCAGCCTGCTCCTCGGCGCTCTCCTCGCCCATTTCGAGCCCGGCCTTGTCGGCCGCCAGAGCCGCCTCCTCGTCGGCGAAGCGGTCGTTGAGACCGTCGGCGAGCATAGACCCCTGCCCGGGATTATCTTCGGTCGTATCCGCGTCGGCAGCCTCGGCGGCTGCGACGGTCTTCTGCGTATCTTCGGCGGTAGCGCCGACAGGCTCCGCGGGAGCCGTAAGATCGATTTTTTCAGTAGCCATCACTTCAAAGTTTTATTGTTCGTATCTCCACGAGCATCGGCTCGCTACGGAAATCGGGCAAAGATAACAATTTTTGGCAACTATTCATCGCTTTGACGGGGGAATTTGCTATCTTCGCACACAATTTCAAAATTGTTAGAAAAGCCCATGTTCCGCATTCTGATTATCGACGACGAGACGGATATTCTCGAATTTGTAAAATACAACCTGAGCCGCGACGGATACGAGGTCTACACCGCCTGCAACGGCAGCGAGGGGCTGAGAACGGCCGTCGAGGTGCGACCGCATCTGATACTGCTCGACATGATGATGCCCGTAATGAACGGCGTGGAGACATGCCGTGCGATACGCTCGAACGACGAGCTGAAACATACGATGGTCGTATTTCTCTCGGCACTGAGTCAGGAGGAGGCGCAGCTGACGGGCTACGAGGCAGGCGCCGACGACTATATCGCCAAGCCCATAAGGATGAATCTGCTGCGCAGCCGCATAGGCGCTATCATGAAGCGCATCGAGGCCGACAGCCATGCCGCGGCCGACGCCACGGCAGGCATAACGCTCGACCGCGAGCACTTCGTCGTGCGCACAGCCGACGGGGAGCTTACGCTGCCGCGCAAGGAGTTCGCGCTGTTGGAGCTTCTGATCTCCTCGCCGGGCAGGCTCTTCACGCGCGAGAAGATCTATTCGACCGTCTGGGGCAAGGACGTGGTGGTCGGCGACAGAACGATCGACGTGCATATCCGCAAACTGCGTCAGAAGATCGGCGGCGAGCATATAGTGACGGTAAAGGGTGTCGGCTATAAGTTCGAATAGACGACATTCCGGCTACAACCGGCGCCGGAACGAACACCGCTTTGAAAATTTTACACGAGAAATATGTCGCATCTATTGCAGAATCGCAGTTTATGCTTATCTTTGTTAAGCAAAACGGCGTTTTCTCGGCCGAACTGTAATACTAAACACTTTTCGAAAATGATTATATTGGTTCTCAACTGCGGCAGCTCGTCGATCAAGTATCAGGTACTCGACCTGCGCTGCAACAAACACGAGTTGCTGGCCAAGGGTCTGGTCGAACGCATAGGCATGGCCGAAGGCGATCTGACACACAAGCCCGCCGGCAAGACTCCGTTCGAACAGCATCTGCCTATCGCAGACCACACCACCGGCATCCGTCTGGTGCTGGATGCGCTGACCGATTCCGGGCACGGCGTGATAGCATCGCTCGACGAGTTGTCGGCCGTAGGCCACCGCGTGGCTCACGGCGGCGAGTACTTCGCCGACAGCTGCATCGTCGACGAGCAGGTAAAACACAGGATAGAGGAGCTGTTCGCCATAGCGCCGCTCCACAACCCCGCCAACATGCAGGGCATACTCTCGATCGGGAGCGTGCTGCCGGGCATACCGCAGGTGGCCGTATTCGACACCTCGTTCCACCACACGATACCGGCCGTCAACTACATGTATGCCATACCGTACGAATATTACGAGCGTTACCGCGTCCGCAAATACGGATTCCACGGCACCAGCCACAAGTACGTCGCCGCCAAGGGCGCCGAGCTGGCCGGACTGGATCTCGCATCGTCGCGCATCATAACATGCCATATCGGCAACGGAGCGTCGGTAACGGCTGTCGAGAACGGACGTTCGGTCGACACGTCTATGGGATTCTCGCCCCTCGACGGTCTGATGATGGGCACGCGCTCGGGCTCGATCGATGTGAGTGCGGCGACATACATAGCCTCGCACGAGGGTATGGACTACGAGCAGCTCGACCAGATGCTCAACAAGCGTTCGGGCGTACTGGGCGTATCGGGCATATCGAGCGACATGCGCGATATCGACGCCGCATACGACCGCGGCGAGGAGCGCGCCGTACTCGCACGCGACATGTACAACGCCAGAATCAAGAAGTATGTCGGAGAGTATGCGGCCGAGATGGGCGGCGTCGATCTGATAGTCTTTACCGGCGGCGTCGGGGAAAATTCGAAGGAGCTGCGCGAGGAGGTATGCTCGGGGTTGGAGTTCATGGGTGTCGAGTTCGACGCGGAGGCCAACCGCTCGGCCGTACGCGGCAGGGACGCCATACTGTCGAAGGCCTCGTCGCGGACGAAGGTCGCCGTCGTATGCACCGACGAGGAGCTCATGATAGCCGCCGACACCTATCGTCTGGTCAAAGGATTGTAGAAACACATTAAAACTTCATAAACATGATAAGACATCTGAGTGAAATCGTTGAAGCCGCCCGCAGCGGAGGCAAGAAACGTCTGGCCGTGGCATACGGTCAGGATACCCACACCATAGAGGCGGTATACGACGCATATCAGGAGGGGCTTGTCGAGCCCACCCTCTACGGCGACAAGGCGGCGATAGCCGAGGCGTGCGCCCAGCTCGGCATCGACATGTCGATATTCAATATCGTCGACGAGAAGAGCGACGTGGCATGCGTGCAGCTGGCCGTGCAGGCCGTAGTCGACGGCCGTGCCGACGTGCTGATGAAGGGTCTGGTATCGACCGACAAGTACATGCGCGGCATTCTCAACAAGGACGCCGGTCTGTTCCCGCCCAAGGGCACGCTGAGCCATGTTTCGGTAATCGAGCTGCCCGACTACGACAAGCTGCTCTGCATAGCCGACGTGGCCGTGATCCCGCAGCCCGACTTCAAGCAGAAGACCGTCATCATAGGTTATTTGGCCAAGACCGCCAGGCTGCTGGGTGTCGACACTCCCAAGGTCGCCTGCATAGCCCCCTCGGAGCAGCTGCTGCCGTCGGTGGTATCGTCGACCGACGGTGCGCTGCTGGCCAAAATGGCCGACCGCGGACAGCTGGGCAAGGTAATTGTCGACGGACCGCTGTCGCTCGACGTGGCGCTCTACAAGGAGGTCGCCGAGCACAAGAAGGTTACGGGCTCGCGCGTTGCCGGCGAACCGGACTGCCTGCTGTTCCCCAACATCGAGTCGGGCAACGTGTTCTTCAAGGCCGCGTCGCATCTGGCACACGCCGAGCTGGCGGCAATGGTCATGGGAACCAAGGTTCCGTGCGTACTTACCTCGCGCGGCGATACGCCCCAGACCAAGAAGTATTCGATAGCGCTGGCATGTCTGGCCGCAAAATAAACCGCACACGACCGACTTAAGACAACCCTAATAATTGAAAACTATGAGTTACAACATACTGGCCATAAACCCGGGATCGACATCGACCAAAATCGCGCTTTTCAACGATCTCGAACAGACCAAATCGCTGACGCTGCGTCACTCGGCCGAGGAGATCGCACGCTTCGACTCGGTAGCCGACCAGTTGCAGTGGCGTCTGGGCATGATCGTCGACGCTCTCAAAGCCGACGGCATAGACATAGCCTCTCTCGATGCGGTAATCGGCCGCGGCGGCCTGCTGCGCCCGATCGAAGGCGGCGTATATCTCGTCAACGAGCGCATGTGCGAGGACCTGCGGCACCCCAAGTTGCAGCACGCATCCAACCTCGGCGCTCTGATAGCGCTCGAAATAGCCCGCATAGCAGGCGTCAACGCCTACATAGCCGATCCCGTCGTGGTCGACGAGATGCAGGACGTAGCCCGCATAAGCGGCGTGAAGGAGTGCCCTCGCGTATCGATATTCCACGCGCTCAACCAGAAGGCCACGGCGCGACGCCATGCGGCCGCAATGGGACGTGCATACGAGGATCTGAACCTGATCGTTGCTCACATGGGCGGCGGCATATCGGTATCGGCACACCGTCGCGGGCGCGTCGTCGACACCAACAACGCGCTCAACGGCGACGGTCCGATAGCTCCCGAGCGCGCCGGCACGATTCCGGCAGGAGAATTGATGGAGCTCTGTTTCTCGGGCGGGTACAGCAAGAGCCAGATCAAGAGCATGCTCACAGGCAAGGGGGGTCTGGTCAACATCCTCGGCAGCAACTCGGTGCAGGAGATAGCCGCCCGTGCCGACGAGGGCGACGAGGCTGCCCGCACTGCACTCGACGCCATGAGTTACTCGATAGCCAAGTCGATCGGCGAGATGGCCGCAGTGCTCAAAGGCCAGGTCGACGGCATCATCCTCACGGGAGGCATAGCCTACAACCAGTGCGTCAACGACGCCGTAGAGGAGTACTGCCGCTTCATCGCGCCGATAACGATCTATCCCGGCGAAAACGAATTGGAGTCGCTTGCCGAGAACGCACTGCGCGTGCTGCGCTCGGAGACTGTTCCCAAGGAGTATTAACCGCAACGGATGCCTATGACATCTATCCTTATAATCAACGGTCCCAACCTTAACCTTACGGGCAGGCGCGAGACCGGAATATACGGTACGACGAGCTTCGAGGATTTTCTCGAAGCTCTTCGCGCACGTTACCCCGACCTTTCGATCGATCTTTTCCAGTCGAATGTCGAGGGAGAGCTGATCGACGCCTTGCAGGCAGCCGACGGCCGCCGCACGGGCGTCATTCTCAACGCCGGCGGATACACACACACATCGGTCGCCATACGCGACGCCGTAGCTGCGGTCGGCGTTCCAGTCATCGAGGTGCACATGTCGTCGATTCTCGCACGCGAGGAGTTCCGCCATACGTCTCTGCTGGCGGGCGTATGCCGCGGCACGATCATGGGCTTCGGCATGGAATCGTACAGACTGGCCGTCGAAGCATTGATCCAACGGGCAGAGTAATAAGGCGATGGCAGGCGGGCGTTTGAAAAACAAGGTTGTCAGCGGCGTGGTGTGGAGCATGTCGGAGAAGGCCGGCACGATGCTCCTGCAAATGGTCGTCAGCATAATCGTCGCCAGACGGCTGATGCCCGAAGACTTCGGCGTTATGGCCATAATGACCTTCTTCACGTCGATTTCGCTGGCGATAGTAGACAGCGGCTTTTCGCAGACGCTTATACGCAAACAATCGCCCACGGCCGACGAATACCGCTCGGTGCAGATATTCAACATCGCGGCAGCCGCGGTACTATATCTTGTGCTGGTAGCGCTCTCGCCGGCGATAGCCTCGTTCTACGGCTACCCCGTCATAGCCGATATAGCACCGGTGCTTATGCTGCTGCTGCCGATAAATGCCATGTGCGTCGTGCAGAACGCAGTCTTTATGCGCGAGTTCCGCTTCGCCATGATATCCAAGATCGTCTTCCTGTCATCGTTCGTAAGCGGTGCGGTAGCCATAGGCATGGCTCTGGCCGGATGCGGCGTATGGAGTCTTGTGGCGCAACGGCTCACGGCCATGGCCGTCAAGGCCGCCCTCTTCGCGCTCGTCGGCAGACGCCCCGGCGGCAGCTTTTCGGTAAGAAGCCTGCGAGGCATGGCGCCGTACAGCATGCGGCTTCTGGCCACCGATCTCATAGCGGCCGTCTACAACAACATCGCACAATTGATAATCGGCAAGACCTATTCGGCAACGGCGCTGGGTTACTTCTCGCAGGCGCAGAAGTTGAAGGACCTGCCCGTAACTTCGACCGTCCAGTCGGTGCAGAACGTGACGTTTCCCGCTCTGGCCGAATTGGAGGGCGACCGGCGCAAGTTCGACGAGAGCTACCGGCAGATATTGATGATTACGGCATTCGTGATGTTTCCCCTCATGGCGGGTCTTATCTCCATAGCGCCCGACATGTTCCGGCTGCTGCTCGGTCAGAAGTGGATGCCTACCGTGCCGTATTTCGAGATCGTATGTCTGTGCGGATTATGTTACCCGCTGTCGGTGGTCGCGTACAACGTTCTCAAAACACGCAGCGACGGAGCTATAATACTGCGGCTCGAAGTATTGAAAAAGATCGTCATGACCGCTATTCTGGCATACGTATTCATCGTCCCGCACAGCATCGAAGCCGTGGCATGGGGCGTAGCGGCCATGTCGGCCGTCGAGCTGGCCGTCAACCTCGTCGCGGCGAGACGCTACACTACCCTGCCGCTGTCGCGGATATTTACCACGCTGCTGCCTACGATCGCCACGACGGCGGTCATGTTCGCGTCTGTCGCGGCCGTAGGAAAACTCGCAGCCGGACATAGCGTCGGCCTGCGTCTTTTCGAGTGCATAGCCGCCGGAGCCGCCGTTTACACGCTACTGGTGCTGCTGCTGCGCTCGGAGGCGATGCTCGAAACGGTAACGATCGTCCGCCGCATATATCGGCATTAGGAGTGCTCGAAGCCCCGCCAGTCGGGGGCAATGCGCCGTCCGTTATCCAGCCATACGATCCGCCCGTCCGCCGAGCCGACGATGCGTCCTATCACATGCAGCTCGTCGCCGAACCGCGCATTATAGTCTTCGCGCAGCTTGTCGCAGCAGCCGGCATCGACCGTCAGCAGCAACTCGTAATCCTCGCCGCCGCACACGGCGGTCTCTACGTCGACATCGGTCGGTATGCACTCCGTATGCACCTCGGCACCGACACCCGAACACTCCATTATATGACGCAGATCGGAGGCTATGCCGTCCGATATATCCATCATCGCATGCACCTCGGCACGGCCGCCGAGCCATGCCCCCTCGTCGACGCGCGCGCGTCCGAGTCTGTGGCAGCGGGCATAGTCGGTATCCGCCATGCCGGTGAGAATATCCCTAAGGCCGGCGGCCGATGCCCCCAGACGGCCGGTAACGCATATCGCATCGCCCGGCACGGCGTCGGAGCGACGTTTGACAGACCCCGCCGGACAGCGCCCCAGCGCCACGACGTTGATCGCAATGCCGCCCTCGGACGATGTCGTATCGCCGCCGACCAGAGCCACGCCACAACGCTTCGAGATATCGTGGTAGCCGCGCATGAACTCCTCTGCCCACACGCCCGTAGCATCGCGCGGCAGCGACAGGCTCAGCAGCGAGGCCGCGGGTCGAGCACCCATGGCAGCCACGTCGCTCAGATTTACCAGCAGAGACTTGCATCCCAATTCGTAAGGCGACGAGGCGTCGCGCAGGAAATGAACATTCTCCACGAGCATGTCGGTAGAGATCACGAGCGACTCGCCCCCGCCGATGCCGATGCAGGTGCAGTCGTCGCCTATCGCATCGAATCCGCCGCGCGGTATATCGGCGAAAAGACGCGCGACGGAGGATATGAATCCGAATTCGGTATTGGACATTGCTTAATGTTTTATTTACAAAAGTACGCAAAAACGGCGAATCGAAAAATTATTCGATCGAATGCTTGCATTTTTTCATTATAAATCGTAACTTCGAATAACGAATAAAACGAAAAACCTTTACTGACAGACAAAGAGCCGCTATGAACCACAAGACTCAAAGACTATCGATCATCCGCAAGATAATACGTTCGGAATTCATCTGCTCGCAGGAGGAGCTGATAAAACGGTTGGAGGAGTGCGGAGTGACGATCACGCAGTCGACACTGTCGCGCGACCTTAAATTCATGCACGTGGCCAAGGTTCCGCACAAGGAGAAGGGCTATATTTACATCCTGCCCAATAATTCGCGCAACGACATAGGCATATCTTCGAACATTACAGACAACATAACCGGCATAGCCTTTTCGGGCAATATCTGCATCATACAGACTCGGCACGGCTTCGCATGCGCCACAGCCTCGTCGATCGACAGCAAGGGCGTGAGCGAGATCATCGGCACGGTGGCCGGCGACAACACCATAATGTGCGTGCTGAAAGAGAACTACGACATGGAGAGTCTCATGTCGCAGCTGCACATGCTCTTTCCGTCGATACGCACGCTGTAATACTCTATCTGAAACGACGGCACGACACCCCTCTCGGAGGAGTATCGTGCCGTTGTCGTATAGATATATTGCAGTGTCGCCCCGCCGAGCAGGCAGCTGCCGGTCAGCGCCGCGGACTGCGGGCAAGCCCGGCCGCACGCCGCAGTGCCGTGCGGCAAAGAATTTTATGTATCGGTTTTATAAAAAAGAAGTATGCCTTACCCGCCGAGTTATGGAACTCGACGCGGGTCTCGACGCTCAGAGTCTGCCTTCCGCCGTCGAGCGCACCGCAGCGCAGAACGACAGTGAGCGACAGATGACGATCGTTCTTTACCACGGTCAGATGACTGTCGTCGCGCTCGCAGATGCAGTCGGCGAAACCGCCGCCGCGCTTCAACCCTGCGACGGCAGCGATACGGTCGCGGACTGCGAAAAGCGCCTTGACCGGTAGCGGCCGATACCCGAAGACAGACGAGAACAGATCGTCGGGCGTCACACG
>ERZ778497.2164-NODE-2164-length-10785-cov-4.075116_pt1 | contig 10785 bp, 9 predicted proteins | sample MGYA00509938_ERZ778497 | MGnify/ENA primary metagenome ERZ778497 (study PRJEB29527, sample SAMN07138969) | mouse gut metagenome | material: feces | host: mouse | place: China:Nanjing | collected 2016-01-25 ... | reverse complement strand
GGTTCTGCTCGTCATCGTGCTGCCATGGACGGCCTGGCGGTTCGCCCTGTACGACACCTTCATCGCATGGCGGCAGTGCCGGCATCTGGAACGGCAACTCGCTACGCTCGCCCAGGCAACCGACGGAACGAAACGGCCTGCCGTCGAAAGTACCGAATCGATCCTCTCGGGGGCCCTGCTCGACACGCTGAGGCACTCCGCACCCGCCGGCGTGCGGGTCATGGGGTACGTACCTGCGGTAACGCTGCAACAGGACGGGGTCGAAATCCATACGGCGCAGCTGACGCTTACAGGCTCCTTCGAGGAGCTGTTGCGCACGACCGAGGCGCTCGAACGACGGCTTCCCGACTGCCGCATGCGGTCGGTCGAGTGGCGCACAACGACGCAAGCCCGGAATCGCCGTCCGCAACTTATACTTACGCTCTACATACAACAGTTGACCCTAAAAAACGAATCGGAATGAAAACCTTTTTCTCATTCGCGCTCTTCCTCTCGGCGGTATCCTGCCAGATCATGGAAGAGGATCTGTCCGGCCGGCCTGTCGAGCTCCTGCGGCCGGCGTCAGGCGCAACGGTCCCGGCCGGTATGACGCACTTCCGCTGGCATGCCCTGGATCACGCGACGGGCTACGAGCTTTGGGTGGAGACAGCCGGACGGATCGTCGCCGATACGCTCATTGCCGCCGACACGTTGGGCATGGCCCGCAGTTACGGATGTCTGCTGCGACTCGAAGCAGGCGAGTACCAGTGGACGGTCGCAGCTTTCAACTCCGGTTACGAAGTTCGCTCCGCGACGTTGCATCTGACGGTCGTCGAGGCGGCGCGGCAGCCCGTGGACCCCGATACCGCACCTGACGAAAAACCTTTCGAGCCTTGAAATCGCGTTGGACGACCTATCTGCTTCTTGCTGCCGTGGTGGCTGTCTGGGGCGTGGTGGCCTGGCGCATCTTTGCACCGGCCAAACACGATACACCGGCCATCCGGCCGACGGCGAGCGTCCCATTCGCATCTCCGGCCATCAGCGACACCTTGCGGTTGGATTATCCCGATCCCTTCCTGCGAGGTGCCACTGCACCCAGGCCGGCATCACGCCCCACGGTGCGACCGCTGCCACCGGTAAAAAAGAGCGTCCTGCAACGTGATCGCACGCCGATCGTGCATCTGGCAGCGGTGACCGCCGGCGGGCAGACGCTCCATATACTGATGATCGGCGAGGTGCAGTACGAACTTCGCCCAGGCGATGCGGCCGGCGGCTGGCGGCTCGCAGGCTCCGACCGCGACTCACTCTATCTCGAACGAGAGGGAGTGACATATGGTGTAAAACGATGCGAATAGATGAAACGGCATGCTACATACATGGCCGGCGCCGTCCTGCCGACGGTCGTGGCTATTACGCTGGTAATGCTCACGGCAATGCTCGGACTGCTTGCGCTATGGGAGCAGGAGATGCTGCTCTTCATGCGCACACAACGGCTGCGGCAGGCACGTGCCGACGCAGAGTCGGCCATTACGCTTTATCTTCTGCATCCCCGCGAGCGGTCGCTCGCAGCCGCCGAGGGATATCTTCTCTACGACTCGCTGCCGCAGTCGCGCATATTCGTGCGCCGCGAGCCGTGGGGGCTCTACGAACTGCTGCACGTCGCCACGGGCGACTCGCTCGTCACCGCCTGCCGCCTTGTCGGCTTGGAACCCGCGCCCGCTCGGACACTCCACTATGCCGATAACCGTGCGGCCGTGACTCTGGCCGGAGCGACACATCTGAACGGGGTGCTGCATCTCCCGCAGAACGGGATTGTCTACGGCCGCATAGGGGCCGATTTCTATCAGGGCGAGCCCGTTCCCCGAACCGCAATCCGACGTGCTGCGACGGCGCTCCCCGCACCATCCGCCGAAGCAGCTTCATACATCGATGCTCTCTTCGCGGCCGGAGAGCGTTTGCCGGTGACAGAACGAATGCCCGACAGCCTCGGGGTCTTCTTCCGCGATTCGACCCGCTATCTGCGGTCAGGCACGGCCTCGATCGGCTGCTGCACGCTGCACGGGAGGATCGTATTGGCGGCCGATGAACTGCGCATAGACTCCACATGCCGTATCGAACGACCGATCATCGTAGCACGCAAGATCACTGTCGGCAGCGGAGCGCGCCTCACAGCGCAGCTGTTCGCCCGCGACACGCTTGTCGTCGAGCCTCGGGCCGTACTGAATTATCCGTCGGGGATCTATGCCGGCCGTTATGCCGAGCTGGGAAACCGCGCGACGGTGGACGGGTACGTCATTGTACGCGATACGGCACGAAGAAAGAATCCGACCGCCTCCTACCGCCAGTCGCGCACGTCGCGCGTGCGGGGGCTTCTCTACGTCGACGGCAACGCCCACGTTCAGGGCATCGTCTCCGGAAGAACCATACTGCGGCAGGCTGTTTACACCTCGCCGCAAGGCTGTTACATAAATATGTTATATGATCTTACGTTGCTGGAAAACACCGCCACGGCACAGCCGCTGTGGCTTGCCGGGTATGACACCCTGCGCAGGAAGGAGGTGGTATGCGTCGAGTAGCATCTGAACGGCTGCGGGCCGCATCGCTCGTGGAGGCAGTCGTCGCAGCTGTTGTTCTGCTCGTCGTCTTCGCCGCGACGTTGAAACTGCTGCCGCAGCTTACCCTGCGCGAAGACGATGCACTGGCAATCGCAGAGGCGGAATACCGTGCAGGATATGCTTTCGAGAGATACGCCTCGGGGCTGTGGCCGGAAGGCACATACGTCGAAGTCTACGGCGGCGGAGAGATAACGGCCGTCGTAGAACCATACCGGGATTATGACGATATGCAGGTTGTAACGGTCGTGGTGCGCATCGACGGCAGCAGAAAGCGCATAACATGCAGGAAGGTAGTGGAATGGCAGGAGTGAGACATACTTTGCGTGCATCGACTCTGGCAGAGACTCTGGTTATGATGCTTGTTGCGGGGATCGTCTTTCTGGTCGCTACGGAGGCTCTGACGCTCTTTTCGCGGCTCATCGCCCGACGCACGACGGCTCTGGTCGAAAACGGGAGGCAGAGCGACGGAATATTCCGCATCGGGCAACTGCTCATCGCTGCCGACAGCATAAAGGAGGAGTTCGGCGGAGGCGAGTCACTACGCCTATATCGTGCAGGACATGAGACGCGTCTGTCGTCGGTCGACTCGACGGTGCTGTACGCCGCGGGAGCATTCCGCGACACGCTGTTGCGGCGCGTCGGACGGATACGGCTTATACCATACGATACGGCAGCCGACACGGTAGAGATCGAAGCGGAGAGCCGCCTGCTGAAATTTCCCGTGCGGCACCCCGCATGGGAACGATACGAAACGACGATCACACGGATCGAAAACGGATACGGATATGATGACGAACCATAAACTCTCCGATGCACGACGCGAGGCCTTATATGCCGAACTCCATGCGCTGCTCGGTGCGGGACTCGACTTCTCGGCGGCATTTCGGCTGCTCATCGAGGGCGAGAGCGATCGAAAGATGAAGGCACTGCTCGAAGCGATCTACGCCGATGTCGTGCGCGGCCGTACGCTCGACGAAGCGATGCTCGGCTGCGGAGCATTCCGAGCTTTGGAATGCGGTGTAGTACGCATCGGGGACCAAACGGGGCGACTCCCAGATACGCTCGACTTTCTGCGCGGCTACTATCGCAAGAAGGCTGCACAGCGACGCATGATCTCCTCGGCCGTGAGTTATCCGACCGTGATCCTCGCCGTAGCCGCAGCCGTCGTGGCCTTCATGCTCGCCGTGGTCGTACCCATGTTCGAGGAGGTATATGCACGCATGGGCGGAGAATTGCCTGCGCTTACACGCACGATCATCGCTCTGTCGAACGCATTTCCCGCCTATGCGGCCTCTACGGTCATCGCAGGCGGAGGACTCTATCTGCTTTACCGAGCGAACTGTCGCAGCGAGAGAGTGCAGCACTGGCGTGCGACAATCATACTGCACCTGCCTGTCGTGGGCGAAATTGTCCGCAAGAACATGCAGGCGCAATGCTGCAAGCTTCTCGAACTGCTCTGCATGTCCGGCGTACCCCTGCTTACCGGCATAGGCATGCTTCGGGAGGTGATCGAATTTTACCCTTACCGCAAATCATTCGACCTGATTGCCCGATGGCTCGAACGCGGAGACACCTTCGCCGCCGCACTCGCACGCTTTCCGGCGCTCTACGATCGGAAGCTCGTGGCCCTCGCACGTGTCGCAGAAGAGACGAACCGATTGCCCGAGATGCTGCGGCGACAGGCTGAGATGCTCACAGAAGAGCTCGAATATGCCATAAGGCACATGGGCGCTATGCTTGAACCGGCGCTCATCCTCCTTGTCGGAATGCTCGTCGCCGTAATCCTGATAGCCATGTACATGCCCATGTTCTCTCTCGGCAGTATCATGGGATGAAGCATGCGGCCGGGACAATGCATTATATTCTATTACATCCTCTAAAACTCTTTTACCTTTCGTCTATCGCCATGAAACGCTATATATCATAGCTATTCGATGCCGTTGATCTCCATGAGTGTTAAGTTCGCTTGATCATGTATTATGCCGGTAATACTTCAGACACATGTACAACTGCGGATTGAATTCGACAAACATAAGTAAAACTTAACAAATCAATTCAACCCATTGATATATAATTACAATGCTTTTTTATTAACTTTTAGCCCTTTATCGATCTCACTATATGACGATAAATATCCTATATTAGTAAGAACATCAAGTAACCATTTATTATAATCATTCCTTTCAAGTACAGGATGCTTTCTATCATGGATTGCAATATCGGCATAGGGCGCTGAAAGATTTTGCAGCAATTTCTCTATAAATTGTATATTATGCGGATGTTTTCGAATTGCATGGCCCATAACCTTTACACAATTTTCTATATCGTCAGAGTTTGCAACAACAGATATTAGGCATTGTTCGTTAAGCTCAATATTCGTTGCTAACAACAGCGAGCAAATTTCTGATGCTAATTTAGAATTGCTGCCGATAATGTTTGCATTTAAGAATGGTGCGATTACAGCCTTTTCTTGCATAGATAATGTGTTAGTTGTAAAAAGTACTATCGCAAGTTCTGAGGAGTATGTTATGCTTCCGGCTTCTTTCAAGAATTCGTTTTTGTTATTGATTAAGTATTTGAAAAAAGTTGATGTACGATGAGAGGAAACTGCCGATGTGTTCTCTTTTGTAAATGCCACTTTATGTGCATCGATAAGATAATCCAACCGGTCAGATTCAAGGTCGGCGAGATATGACTCCGCATTTAGCGTGTATCTAAATGAGTTTCCTATTGCTTTATAAGTTTCTATTTCCAATATATTCGAGCCAATGAGAGCGTCGAATAAGGATTCTTTTTCAGCAATCGTATCATCGCAAGCTAATCCTCCCAATTCGGTCTTATAATGCTCGATATAGTGCTTCAATGGTTCCGTTACCTTACATTCAGATAAAGCAAAATGGGCTGCAACATTCTCCCAACAAGGTTCAAGGAGGAACAGATCTATTGCTAACTCTCTGGCTTCTTCGGCAATATTTTCGATAGACTCAATTCTAGATTGCTGTTTTTGCAGATACGCTATCTTTTCTTCTTGATCGATTGTTTGGTCATTCAAAATGAACAAAATCGATTCCACATTTTCGTCATTGACCGTATGAGAAAACTCATATATGCAAGATGTAATATTTTGCTTTACATAGGCAATTACTTGTTTATGTTCTGTATTTGTTATACGTTTCAGATTGATATTATTAATGTCTGCCGAGTTCATTTGGTTAAGATAATTCACTACGATACATAGATTGTCTCGATTCAACTCATATAAATTGTTTTCAATTACAAATGCCAATAAATCATCAGAATCAGTATTGAGGCGAGTATATTTTCGATTATTTGATAATGATTTTACATGTTCTAATCCAATAGCTTGTATGTGTTCCACCAAAAATGCATAATTATCGTTCAGCCATTCTAGTTGTTCATTGAACAAGTCCGTCGCCTTACAGAATCGCAGCCAGCCCTCTATTAAAAGGGAACGCTCTGTTTCGACGGAATGTGACATAATTATAGTCCAATGATGCTGAGTGTTCTGCTCGATAAATCGCTCGAAAAGCCTTTGGATTTGTGTGCCATTCTTATAATATTGAGCAATAAAATCAAGCGGTGCATCTTCCCGTTCAATACGTTTCATTAACAACTCGAATTTTTCGCTGAATTGCTTATCTTTACGTTGAGATATAAGAAAATCGGCCAAACAATTATTGAGGACAGCATCGTTATCGAATACATATAATGGAACTTTCTTTGTGAAATTTTCTATCTTCTCAATATTCGTATTATAATCACTGTTTTGGGCTTGCTTCATAGCAAGCAATAAATCCCGGTCATTTTGTGTAATCATACCCGGATAAAAATACGAAATGTAGTCGTAATAATCTTCGTCGATATAACCACGTCGCAAAAATACATTCTGTAGAGGCTCCAGCTTTATATCAGTAAAAGCCTTACATTGCCCCATGTCATATAATCTGAAGAATTCATGCAATCTCAACGACTTGATTCTACGTCCTTCATTGTCGATTCGTTTCTGTTCCTGTTTGACTTCCCGGGGAGACTCTTCTAATATCTTTTTACGATTCCAATATGTGCTCTCTAAATCAAGAGATGATTGATTGAGGTTAAGTTCGCCATTATGAAGACTATAATAATGGTCACTGTATTGATAATATATGACGTCTGCTGATATCATTTTTTCAAAAAGCTTCTCGCTATCTACAATCGAACTAAACACATATTTCGTATTATCTAATAAAATTGACTTAGGTTTGGCCAGCATTGCGGACATAATCCGATATGCACAAGATTCTCTCAAATCTTTCTTTGGCAAGTAAGTATATTGCTGATAGCTTTGGATCTTTTGCTCCAATTGTTTCTGCTGATCTTCAAGTTGTTGCTTGGCATATTTTATAAATTGGGGCTTGGATGCGATACATTTATAAACATTTCCTTCCCGATTATGCAATTGAGCAAAATCATTGGGAAAACAATTCTTGTAAACGATCATTCCCAAAAGTTTCGTCGGATTTAATTTAATTTGGCTCTTAGAGCAAAGTCGGGTTCGATATTGCTGATATTCATTGGCGATATTACGAAGTAATCGCATATCGTTAATGAAGAATGACATTTCTTCCAAGTCATCATCTGCAATATCGTTATAACCTCGGTGATTGAGTTCGCGTTTGAGCTCAGACATTGAATTAGAAGGATTGATTACAGGAATAACGGTAGATATATAATCGAAAAACTTGGCTCGTTGTGCATCCTTGAACACATCGTCTTTAACGGCATAAATAAAGACGATATGTCGGCCTATCTCTTTGGATTCATTGATCAGTTGGTTCAGCTCCCTGAGTTTGAGATAGATGTCGGAAGTATTGAATCGATCCAAGTCTTCGATAATGACCACATCGTATTTTGTTCGTTGAAAGAAATATATAATTTCATCCAAATGTTTGTTGAATATGGATGCTTTCTTTAATTCTATTTCTCCATTTTTTAAATTTAGCTTGCTTAAGTGGTGCCCACGATATGACAGTAGAATTTTACGGACACAAATAAATAGTCCTACTATCATATAGATAACACTTAAAATATCGAATACTGAATTTACAACTATTCCCCAATCAAATAGTCGGTACATAGTTTCCACTCGTAACCAGTTCGGTTCGAAAGCTATTAAATATGCAATAAGGAATCCGACAATTCCAGCGGACCATTTACAAAGGCTTCTCTCTTCAAAATGGAAAATACGTTTAATACGTGAATTGGGGACTGTTGCGTACTTTTCCCGATAGATCAGCTGCTGAAGTATGCTATATTCAATAAGACGGTTTAGTTGCTCTGTACCTTTTTTCTTATTTTCTATGTCTTCCGGAATATCATACGATTCCAGTGTCGCCAGTGAAATTTGCAAATATTCGTGTCCCTTATACTTTTTCTGTAAGGTATATAGGACCGAGCTTTTCCCCGAGCCATAAGGGCCTGTTAATGCTATATTTCGTACAAACTTATCCGTGTCGAGTTTCTCCCCGATTTCTTTGACCGGGAAATACTGAGGCTCATTTTCTTTAATGAGTGTTGGCATTAAAGATTGTTGCTGACATTCATCAAGAATATTTTCATATGGTCGATGTTGATAAATCCCGATTTTTATCATTATTGTTCTCCAAACATTCTTTATACAGGTGAGTATTAAAATTCTTTCAGCAAAATTAATAAAAAAGTGTTACTCTTCTATCTATAATTCATTTAGGATCTTTCCAATTTCGTATTCGCCTCGCTTGCGCCCTCGGAGAAGATAACCGCGCATCCGAATCCTCTGCATTCGAGCCCTTCGGGTTTTTCGAGGAAATTCATGTCAGAAATTTCCTCGAAAAAAATGCTTCGGGTCGGCTGCGCGGTTGCGTCATGGTCTCGGGACGCAAGCAGGCAAAGTCGAGCGATGACGCATATCGTGTCAAAGGGCGGGAGCTTTATATGTTCTCGCAGTCCCAATAGCATCTGCCATTACCTCGCTTCACACTACGAAGCTGCCGCCTCTTTTCCGCACCCGGGTGATGCAGGGACGAAGCGGCTCGCCTCGCAAATCCGCATATCCTGTCCGTCGTGCTTCGCACGGCGGTTTTTCGTTGTCGGGCAATTCATTTCCTGCGGCAGCTTTGCTCCCGGGTCCGGCTCATTGTGCCCCTCGCGACGATGATTCAAGATGCGACAATGCGACTTACATCGTCTACGAACTGCAGATCTGTATTTTATATGATTTTCATCTCTATTTTTGAGCCGACAACAATATTTATTCACGTTAAAGACAGCATGTTATGGCACAATCAAAAATCCGGGGAGACACGTCGCCCGACACTCCGCGGGCACCGGTCACAGAGAATGAGCCGACCTCCGACATCATCTTCATTCTCGACAAAATGGAACTGATCTTACAGGCCGTGACTCAAATCGAAAAGGACGGGAAATATACTACTGTCCGTGCCGACCGACAGAATCGCAATTCGTTCCTCAAAGTCGACAAACGCTCCAACATTTTCGAAAATTTCTTTAAGAATTTTTGGAGTCAGGTCAAAGATCCGACCCGCTGGGGCATTCTCTCGGCACGAGGCCAAGACCTCGACAAGCCGGAAAACAGGCAGGCACTCGAAGACCTTGCCGCCGGAAAACGATCCCCCGCCGTGGAGGAGTTTCTCAAAACGCATGAGATCCGTCCGCGCAAAGAAGAACAAACACAACCTAAAAACACAACACAAACAGAAATGGCAAAACAAGAAAATCAGCCGTTGGCACAGGAGAGCTCCGACCAACCGGCGAAAGAGACACAACATTATCGCTTCCACGAATCGATGATCGACTGGAAGCAGCTGAAGAACTTCGGGCTCTCACGCGACTTTCTGGAAGAGAAAGGGTTTCTTGACCAGATGCTCCGGGGGTACAAAACCAATCAGACCGTACCTATCGCGATGAACTTCGGTGCGGTCATTCTGCGCACCGACGCGCGGCTCTCGTTTCAGCAGTCTATCGGCGGTCCCGTCGTGCTGGACATTCACGGCATCCGCCAGAAACCCGACCTCGACCGGCCCTACTTCGGGCATATCTTCTCCAAAGAGGATAAGGAGAACCTGTTGAAGACAGGCAATATGGGCCGCGTCGTAGAGCTTAAAACCCGCAGCGGCGAATATGTTCCTTCGTTCATCAGCCTCGACAAGCTCACCAACGAAGTGGTCTCCATGCGCGCCGATTCGGTATTCATTCCCGACGAAATCAAGGGTGTCGTCCTGACCGACGACGAGAAGCAGGCACTGCGCGAGGGCAAGGCTGTTTTCATCGAGGGCATGAAAGCCAAGAGCGGCAACGAGTTCGACGCCAAGATTCAGATCAGTGCCGAACGCCGGGGCATCGAATACCTCTTCGACGACGATCGCCTGTTCAACTGCCAGAGCCTCGGCGGCGTGAAGCTGACCAAGCAACAGATCGCCGACCTGAATGCCGGCAAAGCCATCTTCGTCGAGGACATGAAGCGCAAGGACGGCGAGTTATTCTCGTCGTTCGTGAAGCTCGACGAAGCGACAAATCAGCCCTTCTATACGCGTTACAACCCCGATTCTCCGGAGGATGCCCGCGAAATATACGTGCCCAAGGAGATGGGCGGCGTGAAGCTCACGTCCGAGGATCGTCAGCAGCTGCGCGAGGGCAAGCCTGTCTTCATCGAGAATATGATCAACCGCAAGGGTGAAGAGTTCTCATCGTTCGTGAAACTCGACTTGCAAACCGGACGTCCGAGCTACTCGCGCACACGCGATGGCTTCGAGGAGCAGCCGGAGTTCAAGATTCCTACCGAGCTGTGGCGCGTAAAACTCTCTGCTAAACAGTACGCCCAGTTGCAGGACGGCAAGGCTGTGCTGGTCGAGGGCATGACGGGCTTCGATGGCAAGCAGTTCTCACGTTACGTAAAGGCCAATTTTCGCAACAGGAAACTGGACTATTACGGCGAGAATCCCGACCGCAAGCGGGCAGCTGCGCAGCGTACAGGCGCAGCACAACGCCAAAGCCAACAGGAGACTTCTAAACAGGAACAAAACAGTAAGAAGTCCCGCGGCAAAAGTATTCAGTAATTCAATTCAAAACGTAAGTCATGGAAAAACAAAAAGATATTCCGGTCGCGTTCCGGGACGAAGAGATCAACTGGGAG
>ERZ778497.2163-NODE-2163-length-10785-cov-4.858527_pt1 | contig 10785 bp, 10 predicted proteins | sample MGYA00509938_ERZ778497 | MGnify/ENA primary metagenome ERZ778497 (study PRJEB29527, sample SAMN07138969) | mouse gut metagenome | material: feces | host: mouse | place: China:Nanjing | collected 2016-01-25 ... | reverse complement strand
GTTTTTTTTTTTTTTTTTTTACAATTGTTTCAGAATAACATTATTATAATTTTATAACACACATTCTCCCGAATATTTGTTTGCTTTTTCAGAACATCCGTGCTATAATGAAAAAAACGAATGTTCGAACGTCAGGAGGTACAGATATGACATATGGAAAGATCACTCCAAAGCAGCAGGAAATCCTCGATTTTATCAAATCCGAGATTTTACATAAAGGGTATCCGCCCGCAGTACGCGACATCTGCGAAGCCGTGCATCTGAAGTCCACATCTTCGGTCCACTCCCATCTGGAATCACTGGAGAAAAACGGCTATATCCGCAGGGACCCGACCAAGCCCCGCGCCATTGAGATCATGGAGGAGAACTTTTATATGCTCCGCCGCGAGGTAGCCAATGTCCCCCTGGTAGGCACCGTGGCTGCCGGACAGCCCATCCTTGCTTCAGAGAATATTGAATCCTATTTCCCGATTCCGGCAGAATATGTACCGAATATGGATACGTTTATGCTCAGGGTAAAGGGAGAGAGTATGGTGAATGCCGGGATCTTTGACGGCGATCAGATCATGGTTCAGCAGCAGAATACGGCAAACAACGGCGAGATCGTAGTCGCCCTGATCAACGACGAGGCCACCGTCAAGACCTTTTACAAAGAAGACGGCCACTATCGCCTCCAGCCGGAAAATGACGCCATGTCTCCGATCATTGTTGACGATGTGACCATTCTGGGAAAAGTATTCGGGGTCTTTCGTTTATTCCACTGATTCCATATATTCTTCCAGTGTGAGTCCCTGGCTCATGATCTCTTCTGCTGCTTCCACACCTACATAACGGAAGTGCCAGGATTCGTAAGACACCTTTGTAATGTCTTCTTTTCCTTCCGGATAACGCAGGATGAATCCATACCGGCTGCAGTTCTGCTGCAGCCAGAGGATCTCATCGGTTCTGCCCTGCTTTTCATCCAGAATCTGATAATCTTTTGCCACGATGTCCACCGCAAGTCCCGTGGCGTGTTCGCTGCATCCCACCGGCATGGTTTCCCTTACCACCTCTTCGTAAGCTTCCGAATAAGAATATCCCTTATGGATCAGCGCTTCGATATCCTCATCCAGAAGTTCCCTCTGTCTCTGCGTGCTTCGGTATGCGGATGCGATCCAGAAGGAAAGCCCTTTCTTTTCTCCGGCTGCCAGCATCTCTCTAAGATGGTCTGCAATGGAACTGTCCACCTCCACTCCGTATTCCCTGATCCGGATCAGATTCGGCTTCCAGGCACTGTCCAGAGGATGGGTCTTGTTGACGAGCAGCAGATCTGCAGCATCAGCCGTTGTCCTCACGGCTTCCTCCTTTTCCTCTTTCCTTTCTCTGTCTTCCCCTTCTTCCTCCATATCCTCCTGCTGACGATCATCGGAAGGCGACAGATAACGAAGCGCGCAGGAAGTAAGGTTCCATGTGAGCAGCAGGATCAGGACCCCGGACAGGGCAATGGCTCCCCGCCAGAACATCCTGCGTATGGCTCTTTTCCTTCTGCGCCGACGTTTTTCCTTTGTATTCCTCATATCTGTCTCTCCTTTTCCTTAAAACATCATTCCTGGATATACCTTACCCATCCGGCCAGATCCTGAAATCCGATACTGAGTCCCCGGTATTGCCCAAGATATGGTTCTTCCCTTACCTTCACTTCGATGTAGACATTCTGCATCAATTCCTGTTCTTCATCTTCGCGAAAATAGAGAATCGCAATTCCCAGTTTGTCATTCAGCGTATACTGTCTCGTCTGTCCGATATAGTCGTATTCCCATGCTCCATAATAGTCTCTGGCGGCTTCTGCAAACATAAACCCCAGTTCTGTTCTGCTGGCATAACTGTCCGTTGACTGTATAGTTATATCCTTTTCTCCTTTGTAGAAAAACTGTCTGTCTTCCTCCATTGTCCATATCATATTTTCCGAATAGGAATTATAGACTTCCGCATAATAGATCGCACAGGTAACTGCGTTGACCACAAAGTAATAGTCAAAACTCTCATCATCCGAAAAACGCAGATACCACAGGTTCATCATCTCTTTTTTATTGGAATTTTCCAAAGATTCATAAGTCAGGCTGTAATAGCGGGCAAATTTCACACATTCGGACCAGTCCTTATACAGACCCGTCTTCCAGTCATTTGCACTCTGGTCTCCCAGTTCGATCCCCAGCCAGGGAACCATCCCCAGCTTCGCTGTACTGTTAGCCTCATAATACACCTTCTCCGTAAGCTCCCGATCGATCTGGGAAGGCTCTTCCAGGGATGAGATCAGTATGGGATTCTCTCCGTTTTTCTCCAGATACCGGAATGCTCTTGCCACTCCGGGGATATCATTGGAACCCGCCTCCAGAAAAGAAAATCCGTCTCTTCCGGTCACCTCCACCTGCCCGATGGAACTCATGTCAAGACTTCGGCTGAAATATCTGGGCAGAAAGATAATCCCCAGCGCCAGCAGAATTGTACCTGTCAGGCAGAGCCAGAAAACCCTGTTCTGTCCCTTCATCTTCTCTCAGCCTCCTTCGTTCGAAATTTTATGGCAACTGCAGTTCCTTTTCCGGGAATGCTGAAGATCCGCCATCTGGTGTCATGAATCCCGAGAATCCGGCTGCAAAGCGTCATGCCAAGACCTGCGCCGCCCTCTTTTCTGGCTCTGGATTTATCCACCATATAAAATGCTTCCGTGATGCGGGCGATCTCCTCCTGCTCTATTCCGCAGCCGTTGTCCATGATACAGAACAGATAGCTGCCGATGTATTTCCTGCCCCGGACCACGATCCGTCCGCCCTGTTTTGTGGCTTTCCCTGCATTGTCCAGCAGATTGGTGAATACAGAGATCAGAAGGTCCCGTTCTCCCCAGATCCGTCCCTCCTCGATTCCCGTCCACAGAGCGATCTCCTTTTCCTTTCGTTTCACCGCTGTCAGCCGGATGGCGTTTTTCGCAAGCTTTCGTATGGACAGGGAACAAAACCGGCAGGTCTGTTTGTCTGATACAATCAGCTCCAGCAGCTTAAAGGAGAGACTCTCCAGACGTTTTCCCTGATGAAAAATATAATTGACTGCTTCCAGCGTCTCTTCCCTGGTACAGTCCATGGTCCGCAGCATATCTGCATATCCGATGATCGAGGTAAGCGGCGTCTTCAGTTCATGGGCAAAGGAAGCAGTAAAATCCTCCTGCCGCTTTGCCTGCATGGTCAGTTCATCCATCTTTTCCGAAATTGTGTCTGCCATATGGTTGAAATCCCTTGCCAGCTCTGTGATCTCATCCCGGCCCCTTTCACGGGCGCGGACCTCGTAATCTCCCTTTGAAAACCGCCTCGCCGTCCGGGAGAGTTCCCGGATCGAACGGGTCAGCACATGGGTCACCAGAAATACCAGGATGGTCGTGACGCCTGTGAGCACCAGCATCACAATGCTGTACCAGTCATAATAGGCTTCTCTTTCCCGGTAGATCTCCGAGATATTCTGAACATTTTCCAGATAATAGACCTGATCTCCAACGGAAGAACGGCAGGCAAACAGAAGCCATGTCTCCTCCTTCTCCTGCAGCAGCAGATATCCGCACGGCGCCTCTTCCATCTCCAGAGTAATCCGCAGTGCGTCTACAGAAAAACCCTCCTTCTTGCTTTCATACAGCAGTTTCTGCACGCTGTTGTAGATCCGGTAGATGCCGCCGGGATCCGACAGATTCTGCACAATTGAAGATGCCGTAGCAGGGATGATCCCGTCATTCTGATAGATCTCCTCCAGAGAATTCATGTTCATCTCAAAAGAAAGCTGAAACATCCGATTCTGCCGCTCCGCCTCCGTCAGCACTCTTTGATAGGATTTTTCAAAGGTAAGCTGAATCATCCAGGTGCCGAAAAAGCCAAAGGACAAAAGCAGAAGAACGGTAAAAGAAAAATAGACTTTCCAGAAAAATCTCATCTCTATGTCTCCAGTCGGTACCCGATCTTATAGACCGCACAGATATGACGGTCCCACGAAAGTTTCTTTTTCAAACGCTGTACATGCAGATCCACCGTCCTGCTGTCCCCGGTATACTCTTTTTCCCACACCTGCTCATAGATCACTTCCCGATACAGTGCAATATTGGGATTTCTTGCAAAAAACAGCAAAAGCTCATATTCTTTCAGGGTCAGCAGGATCTGTTTTCCGTTCTGAAGCACGATTCTGGAGGTCAGATCAATCTCCACGTCCAGAATATGGATGACCTTTCCGATCTTGTTATAGCGGCGCATCACGGTCTCAACTCTTGCCAGCAGCTCCACGATCTCAAAGGGTTTGGTAATATAGTCTTCCGCCCCCATCCTGAGTCCGGCCACCTTATGGTCCGTACTGCCCATGGCTGTGATGAAAATGACCGGAAGCTCCAGCGTCCGTGCATATTCCATCAGTTCATAGCCGCCGATTTTCGGCAGCATGATATCCAGAAGCAGCAGGTCATACCTCCCTCTTTCCATGAGGTCGGCCGCTTCTTCTCCGTCAAATGCACAGGTACATGCATATCCTGCTTTTGTCAGATTCATGCGGATCAGATTTGCGATCGGTTCCTCATCTTCTGCAATCAGTATCTTCAACATATTTTTCTCTCCCCTTTAAGCTGATATAAGAATATAATCCGTTTGCATCAAATTTGTATCTGTATATGCCGAAATGAACCTGTTCAACCGTTATCGTCTGCTGTAACTTTATTATATAATCGGAAAGAATGATTGTCATCTGAAAAATAAAGGCAGGGGCAAGAATATCGCCTTGCCCCTGCTGCATGATTCTGTGAGTTCCTGCTACAGTTCAACTACCGTATCTCCGATAAGCAGCGCCGTGATCCGTTCCGGATCCACCACCTTGTCAAAGGGAAGCCGCAGCTCATAGGTCTCTTCTCCATTACTGAAGCCTTCCACCAGAGGAATCATAAGTCCCTCATCCATGACTGTACCGTCCTCATAACGCACTCCTGTGGGATACAGCGCCCTCAGTTCATCCAGCTGATCCAGGCAGACTTCCTCTCCGGTCTCCATGGCGCGGACATCCGCTCCGTCGTATACGATCGTCATGGAAAGGGGCGAGAATGCCACAGTTTCAATATGCGTACTATATCCGTCCAGTTCATATGCCTGATTCACTTCATGGGAGATCATATCTGAAGTACGGATATTCAGAGAGAAATCCCAGTTTCCTGAAACAAGCAGTTCTCCTTCTCCGGCCTTGACCTCCGGTTCCCCGCGAAGTCCTGTGAAATGAAGATTCATAATCAGATCCTCATTTGACTGTTCATGCTTGGTTCCTCTGATCTCAAAATACCGCGTATTGGATACCTCCTGTTCATATTCGCCTACAAATCCCCAGCCCCTGGCTATGAACGGGTCTTCATTTCCAACGAAATCCAGTGTATAATCCAGGGAACAGTCGGAGGTAATCTGCATATCCGGGTCCTCCGCTGTAACCTCAAAAAGCGCATAAAACCGGTTTTTGTCCTGAATGATCTGAATCGCTGTAATCGTAATTCCCTGATCTGTGACCGTCTGGGATACATCTTCGGCCATCTGGTTCATGGTCAGTTCATTTCTGGTCTCCTCATCTGCCTCAAAGACCTGTCCGGCTCTTTCATTCCACTGGAAGATGCCTGCCGCCGCTGCGGTCGTCCCAACCAGCGCCACAAACGCTGCCGCCAGAAGAATCATCCTTTTTTTCGGTGCTTTTTTCATTTTTCCTGCCTCCTGCTCCTGTTTATCGAGCACGGACAGAGCTTCAAGTACAGAGCGGTGCACCTTCTCAGGCACTTCCGGGTATTCCTGGTTCCAGTCAACATGTCTCATAGCCATATTCCCCTTTCAGCCTTTCTTTCATAAGTTTTCTTGCACGGTGAAGCCTGACCTTTACTGCACTTTCCGACAGTCTGAGAATACTTCCGATCTCTTTTACCGAATACCCCTCCACATAGTGAAGGACAAAGGGAATCCGGTAATTTTCAGAAAGCTCCAAAACTGCCAGATACAGTTCCGAATACCTGGCCCTGTCTTCCGTCCTGCGGTCATCCATATAATCTTCATAAGACACCTGGACTTTCCGGCTGCGGATGATCTGATAAGATTCATTGATCAGGATCCGGGTGATCCATGTCCTGAAAAACACATCCTGTTTCAGAGTGTGCAGCTTCTGATATGCCGAAAGAATGGCATTCTGCATGGCGTCCGCACAGTCCTCATCATTTTTCAGAATGGATTTCGCAATATGGTACAGGCTCTTCTCTGCCTTTAATACCTCTGCCGTAAACTCTTCCTTGTTCATCATGTCTGCCTTTCACACGGGTTTTGACGTCAAAGCCTCTGGCTTTTTCAACAAATTTGTTTTACACCAGTTAGATGAAACGGGGAGAAGAAAGGTTACAGGAAACATGATATTTTTTTCATCCCTGCAGTTCCAGTCTCATGTAGATGCCGGAATCCATGGGATTATTATTATATCTGGGAATCTCATAAAAACCGTATTTCCTGTACAGGCGGATTGCATCCTGCAAAAAAGGAAGTGTGTCCAGAAGCATGCAGCGATACCCGATCTCTTCTGCATCTGCCAGAATCTTCTGCACCAGCCGGCTGCCGATCTGGCTGCCCCGGTATGCCGGCCGCACATACAGGCGTTTCATCTCACAGCTCTTTGCATCGATCTTCCGAAGCCCAATGCAGCCTGCCAGCCTGTCCTCCTGATAAGCCAGATAAAGCCTGCCTTCCGGCAGGCCGTATTTCGCTTCCAGGTGTTTTAACTCTTCCTCATAGTTCTGGATTTCCAGATATTTCCCAAAAGAAGGATCGCCCTTAAGAAGCATCTCTGTATATTCTGCAAACAGAGTACCAACCTCTTTGGGACGGTCATATCCGGGCAGTATTTTTATTGTCATATGTATCCTCCTGTATCTTACATCTTTCATTTCTTTTGCACTATCTTACCACATAAAGCAGAAAAGTTCAAACGCTCCGGAAGATTCCCTGTTTTCCCTGCCGCATGGACAAAGATATCCCTCACTGTTCTTCCAGAGGCTCTTCCGCAGTCACTTCCTTTTCAATCCCCAGATAGGGCAGGATATTTTCAAAAATGTTCTTTACTACAGGCGCGCAGACCGTTCCGCCGTAATAGATCCCCTGCGGGTCATGAACAATACAGAGCGCCAGCACCTGCGGATCATCCGCCGGAGCAAAGCCTACAAATGAAGAGATATATTTATGCGCGCTTCTTGGAAGCGTCTGTGAAGTTGCCGTCTTTCCGCCGATCCGGTATCCTTCAATATAAGCCTTGTTTCCTCCGCCTTCTGATATGACCTTCTCCAGGATCCCGCGCATCTGCGCAGACACTTCTTCGCTGACAATATTTTCTTCTACCGGATAGGAAAATTTTTTTAATACATTTCCATCCTGGTCCTGAATCTCCACTCCAAAATGAGGAGTCACCCGGTTTCCGCCATTGACGACCGAACTGACCATCGTGGCAAGCTGCACCGGCGTAATCTGGAAGGACTGTCCGAAGGTCATGGTTGCAAGCTCCACTTCCCCGATATTTTCCAGATTGTGCATGATGGTTCCTGCTTCTCCCGGAATATCGATTCCCGTCTTTTCCAGCAGATGGTAATCTGTGAAATATTGATAAAACATCTCCGGTCCCATGCGAAGCCCCATCGTCATAAGTGCCGGATTACACGAATTCATGATTGCATGTGTAAAATCCTGTCCTCCATGCCCCGCTGTCTTATGGCATCGGATCCGCCTGTCCTCCACGATCTTGAATCCCGGACAGGAAAACTGATCGTTAATGGAAGAAGTCCCTGACATCAGCGCTGCGGAAGAAGTAAACACTTTAAACGTCGAGCCGGGTTCATAGGTGTCATTCACACACTGATTTCTCCACATCTGATTCAGAGCATCCTGTTTCTGCTGTTCAGTCATCCCCTCTGTACTTTCTCCAGTATTCAGTGTGAACGGATCGTTCAGATTGAATTCCGGCACATTGACACAGGCATAGATCTCTCCGTTCTGCGGATTCATAATCAGAACAGAGACATAGTCCGCCTGCTTTGCTTCCATAACCTTCAGCGCCTCCTGCTGGGCATAGGACTGAATATTATAGTCAAGGCTTACCACCAGATCATTGCCCGGCACGGATTCTACCCGTTCTTCCCTGGCATTTTCGATCTCCACTCCTCTTGCGTCCGTCAGGGTCAGTATAGTCCCCGGAATCCCTTCCAGATATTCGTCATATTTGACCTCCAGCCCGATGATTCCCTGATTATCACTTCCCGTAAATCCCAGAACCTTTGACGCCAGCTCGTCAAACGGATAATATCTTTTAAAATCCTCATCCACTTTTACACCTGCATATTGATAGGCGCGGACTGCATCCCCTGTCTCTTTATCCACATTGGATTTAATACGTTCAATGGAACTGACCTTCTCGACCCGCTTCTGTACGGTTTCCCTTGGCAGATCCAGCTCCTTACAAAGCATCTCAATGACTGCTTCCGGATCTTTAATCTGGCTGTGAATCACAGATATGGTGCAGACGGTCCGGTTATCCGCCAGAATCGTACCGGTCCGGTCAACGATCCTGCCTCTTGCCGCTTTAATGCTCCTCTCACGCTCATGCAGATCCTTTGCCAGTTCCTGATAATATTCTGATTCAAATACCATCAGGTAGACCAGACGTCCGCCAAGGACGGACATCATCAGCAGACATGCTGTGAATACAATGACAATCTTCTTTTTATGAAACGTCTTACAATGCAAAAAAATACCTCATAAGAATCTTTGTTCCTATCTTATGAGGTATTTTCCTGTCTTATTCTGTTGGATTGCTGTCCTCCTCATCCGATATGGCATCTGCAGGTTTTACATCCAACAGGTTATCGTTAATCGGAGCATCTCCCAGAACAGAATCATCATTCGGATCAATCGTTGCCGGATCCGGCATCTGCACAGTTTCTCCTGTCTGCGGATCCACCAGTGTTCCTTCCTCTGCCGGCTCCTCCTCCGGTTCTTCCTCCGGTGTTTCCGTTTCTTCTTTCTGTTCCGCCGCAACCTCCTCCTGCATATCCGCCGGAACCTCCTCTGTTGGATAAATATTCAGATATGGAAGCGCTTCCTTCATAATATTTTTCCAGATCTCCATGGCATAAGAACTGCTGGCCTGCTTCTCTGCATTCGGCCTGTCTACTACCACATACAAAACCACTTCCGGATGATCTGCAGGAGCAAATCCGATATAAGATACCAGATAATTGGTCTTATCTCTCGGTATCATCTCCGCCGTCCCCGTTTTACCGCCCATGGCATACCCTGCGACTCTTGCCGCCCGTCCGGTTGGGGCGTTTCCATTTGCATCCTCCGGACCATACATGGTATTATACAGGTATTTCCTTATTAAAGAGGAGGTTTTGGACGAAATGGGCGTCCTTAAAAGAACCGGCTCTATATTTCTGATTGTTCCGCCGCTGCTGTCCAGAACTTTTTTCACCACATGCGGCTGATAATAATATCCTCCATTGATACAGGCAGAAAACGCAGAAACCATCTGGATCATTGTCACATTAAAGTTCTGTCCGAACGAATTGGTCGCCAGATCTGTAATGCGCATGATGAGCCTGTCATTCGGTGCATTTTCCTGCGTATAATAGACCAGCGTATCGGTTCGTGCTTCTCCCGGCAGATCAATATTTGTCCGAAGCCCCAGATTAAACATATTCTGGTATCTGGTAAAATTCTCTTCCCCCAGTTTCGACGCAATCTGCATCATCGCATCGTTGCAGGAAAACATAAGGGAACCTTCCAGTGTAATTATTTTATGCCCGAATTTATGAGAACACCAGATGTCCCTGCCTGCAATATTCTGCCTGCCGTCACACAGATAAGTATCACCGTCATGCACGATCCCGGCCTCCAGCGCTGCAGCAACCGTAATCGGCTTCGCCGTTGACCCCGGCTCATAAGTATCACTGATACAGAAATTCCGCCACAGTTCATTCAGTGCATTCAGTCGTTCTTCCTCGGTAAGCTTTTCCGCCTCCTCTTCGGTAAACAACCCGTTTGCAACTACATCATAGGGATTGTTCAGATCATAATTCCGGTTGCTTGCCATCGCCAGCACTTCGCCCGTATTGGGATCCATCATAATTGCCGCCGATGTATAGCTCCCTTCTCCTTCCCGGAAAGCATCTGTATATTTTTCCTGAAAATCCGCAATCGCCTTTTCCACGATTCCCTGAAGCGTGATATCAATCGTGGACATCACACTGTCTCCGTCTGTCGCTGCCCGGACCGTCTTCTCCTGCTCCAGGTCTTCATTCAGGTAATTATAGCTCCTTCCGTTTTCTCCGTTCAGCAGTTCTGAATACTCCTGTTCAATTCCATATTGTCCTACATTGCCGGACACAGTATATCCGATCACATTGCATGCCAGACGGTCATAAGGATAACGGCGGATATAGGAATCCTCCAGCCAGACGCCCTCAATCCTGCTGCCTTCTTCCTTCATCGCTTCCTCAAAATCAGAAACCTCGTCTTTGGTAAGCTGCCTTGCCAGAATCACATAGTGACTGGTCTTTTTTTCCTCCATAATCGTATTCAGCTCTTCCCGGTCCTGGTCAAAATAATCAACCAGTGCCTGAAGGGTTGGTTCCACACAGTCCTTTCCCGGCTGCTCACTCTGATTCTCCAGCAGCACTGCCGGATCCAGAATTACGTTATATACCTTCTCACTGGTCGCAAGAATCGTTCCGTT
>ERZ778497.2158-NODE-2158-length-10794-cov-5.023559_pt1 | contig 10794 bp, 7 predicted proteins | sample MGYA00509938_ERZ778497 | MGnify/ENA primary metagenome ERZ778497 (study PRJEB29527, sample SAMN07138969) | mouse gut metagenome | material: feces | host: mouse | place: China:Nanjing | collected 2016-01-25 ... | reverse complement strand
GAAGCCCCCCCCGCCGCGGAAATTACTGGCGGTATACCTTCTTGTAGCCGTAGATAGCCTCCTCGCCGAGCTCCTCCTCGATGCGGAGCAGCTGGTTGTACTTGGCCATACGGTCCGAACGCGACATGGAGCCGGTCTTGATCTGGCCCGAGTTGGTCGCCACGGCGATGTCGGCGATCGTCGAATCCTCGGTCTCGCCCGAGCGGTGCGACGTAACCGACGTATAGCCCGCACGGTGCGCCATCTCGATCGCGTCGAGGGTCTCGGTGAGCGAACCGATCTGGTTCACCTTGATGAGGATCGAGTTGGCGCAGCCCATCTCGATGCCCTTGCGGAGGAAATCGACGTTCGTCACGAACAGGTCGTCGCCCACGAGCTGGCACTTGTCGCCGATCTCGCGCGTGAGCAGCTGCCATCCCTCCCAGTCGTTCTCCGACATGCCGTCCTCGATCGAGTCGATGGGGTACTTGGCCACCAGGCCCTTCAGATACTCCACCTGCTCCTGCGACGAGCGCTTGGCGCCCTTCTCGCCCTCGAATTTCGAGTAGTCGTACACGCCGTCGGCATAGAACTCCGACGAAGCGCAGTCCATGCCGATCGACACGTCGCCGCCCTCGCACTTGCGGCCCGGCTTGTAACCCGCAGCCTTGATGGCCTCGATGATCGAGTCGAGGGCATCCTCCGTGCCTTCGAGCGCCGGCGCGAAGCCGCCCTCGTCGCCCACGGCCGTCGAGAGGCCGCGCTTGTGCAGCACTTTCTTCAGATTGTGGAACACCTCGGCACCCATGCGCAGGGCCTCCTTGAGCGACGGAGCACCCACGGGACGGATCATGAACTCCTGGAATGCGATGGGGGCATCGGAGTGCGAACCGCCGTTGATGATGTTCATCATCGGCACGGGCAGCGTCTTGGCATTCGCGCCGCCGATGTAACGGTAGAGGGGCATGCCGAAGTAGTCGGCCGCAGCGCGTGCCACGGCCAGCGAAACGCCCAGAATGGCGTTGGCACCGAGGTTCGACTTGGTTTTGGTGCCGTCGAGTTCGATCATCGCCGTGTCGATGCCCACCTGATCGGCCACGTTCATGCCGATGATTGCGGGAGCGATCACCTCGTTCACGTTCTTCACGGCCTTCTCCACGCCCTTGCCCAGGTAACGGCCCTTGTCGCCGTCGCGGAGTTCGAGCGCCTCGTGCTCGCCGGTCGATGCGCCGCTCGGCACGGCGGCGCGGCCGAATGCGCCCGACACGGTGCGCACCTCCACCTCGACGGTCGGGTTACCGCGCGAATCGAGGATCTCTCTTGCATGAATCTCTACAATCTGCATAGCTGTAATGATTTTAATATTGTTTGAAACTGACTTTCCTGTTGCGTCGCAAAGTTACGAAAATTTTTGAAAATACTTCGGCCGCACCCCGTCTCATCGCGCACACCGCACACCGGATCGCGCAATCCGCACGCCGCGGCGGCCGTGCGGCAGCGCACCGGGAGCGGTCCGGGAGCGGTCCGGCCGCAAAGGGCACGCGCACACCGCACACCGAATGCAAAATCCGCACCTCACGGCCGCACGAACGGCCGGAGACGAAAAGCGGAACGCCCCGCACAGGGAGCGTTCCGCAAATCGGACGCCGAAACCGCCGGAAGCGGCAGCCATTCCGGTGCGTTCAGCCGACCGCCGCACGGCCTCCCGGCCAACGGACCGAAAAGACCGCAAGGACCGCTCGGGCACCGGAGGCCGCGACTGCCGGAACACCGCCCCGAAAACCGGAGCCCCCGGGCCGTCCGCCGCGCTAAAACTCCGAGGTGAAGCGGAAACGGATGTTCTTGAATTTCTCCTGCGCCAGGGCCAGGGCGTAGCTCGTGTCGGCGAGGAAGACGTCGCGGCCGTGTTTGTCCACCGCCATGTTGGTGTGCTTGCGGCGCTTGAAATCCTCCAGCTCGGCCTTGTCGTCGCTCTCGATCCAGCACGCCTTGTAGATCGAAATCGGCTCCCAGCGGCACGCGGCGTTGTACTCGTGCTCCAGACGGTACTGAATCACCTCGAACTGCAACGCGCCCACCGTGCCGATGATCCGGCGGCCGTTGAGCGAGCTGGTGAAGAGCTGCGCCACGCCTTCGTCCATGAGCTGGTCGATGCCCTTGGCGAGCTGCTTGAACTTCAGCGGATCGGCATTCTCGATGTAGCGGAACTGTTCCGGCGCGAACGAAGGTATGCCCGTGAACTTCAGTTTCTCGCCCTCGGTGAAGGTGTCGCCGATCTTGAAGTTGCCGGTGTCGTGCAGACCCACGATGTCGCCCGGCCATGCCGTGTCGATCACCGACTTCTTCTCGGCCATGAAAGCCGTGGGCGACGAGAACTTCATCTGCTTGCCGCTGCGCACGTGCAGGTAGTTGCGATTGCGCTCGAACGTGCCCGAGCAGATCTTCATGAAGGCGATGCGGTCGCGGTGGTTGGGGTCCATGTTGGCGTGGATCTTGAAGACGAAGCCCGTCATCTTCGCCTCCCCGGGCTCCACGGTACGCGTCTCGGCGGGCGCCGGACGCGGCGAGGGAGCGATGCGCACGAAGCACTCCAGGAGCTCGCGCACGCCGAAGTTATTGACCGCCGACCCGAAGAAGACGGGAGCCAGCTCGCCGCGCAGGTAGGCGTCGCGGTCGAAGGCGTCGTAGACCCCCTCCACCAGTTCGACGTCCGCACGCAGCTGCGCCGCATAGCGCTCGCCCACATGCTGCGCCAGCTCGGGCGCCGCGAGGTCGGCGATCTCCACCGTGGCGGCATCGGCCGTCAGCTTCTCGTCGGAGGTGAAGAGCGAGAGGTGCTTCTCGTAGAGGTTGTACACGCCCTTGAAGGTCGGACCGTTGGATATGGGGAAAGCCAGCGGCCGCACGCGGATGCGCAGCTCGCGCTCCACCTCGTCCAGCAGGTCGAAGGGATCCTTCGACGGACGGTCGAGCTTGTTGATGAAGACGATCACCGGCGTCGAACGCATGCGGCACACCTCCATCAGCTTGCGCGTCTGCGACTCCACGCCCTTGGCGCCGTCGATGACGATGATGACCGAGTCCACGGCCGTGAGCGTGCGGTAGGTATCCTCGGCGAAGTCCTCGTGGCCCGGCGTATCGAGGATGTTGATCTTGTGGCCCCCGTATTCGAAGCCCATGACGGACGTGGCGACCGAGATGCCTCGCTGGCGCTCGATCTCCATGAAGTCGGAGGTCGCCCCCTTCTTGATCTTATTGCTCTTGACGGCACCCGCCACGTGGATCGCACCGCCGAACAGCAGCAGCTTCTCGGTAAGGGTCGTCTTACCCGCATCGGGGTGTGCGATCACGGCGAACGTGCGCCGGCGCATGATTTCTTCCTGTAAGGTCATGTCGTGTTATCGGTTCGTGTATCGTTTCTCCGCGCCGGACGCCGCAGCGCACCGACACGCGTCGCGAGGGGTCACTCCGCCTCGCGGTTCGGAAAATCCATGTTGTAGTGGCACCCCACCGACTCCTTGATCTCGCGTCCCTGCTTGATGACCAGGTAGGCCACGGCGATCATGTTGCGCAGCTCGCACAGGTCGCGGTTGGGCTTGGTGCGGGCATAGAGCTCCTCGGTCTCCTGCCACAGAATCTCCAGCCGCCGCATGGCGCGCTTGAGCGAGAGGTTCGAGCGCACGATGCCCACGTAGTTGGACATGATCTGCTGCATCTCGCGCTTCGACTGGATGATCATCAGCATCTCCTCGGTATGGCGCGTACCCTCGAAATCCCAGTCGGGAATGCCCTCCTGGAACTCCGTGCGGTCGAGCCGCTCCGAAGCGTGGCGGGCCGCCCGGTCGGCATAGACCACGGCCTCGATCAGCGAATTCGATGCCAGGCGGTTGGCCCCGTGCAGCCCCGTGCAGGAGGTCTCGCCCAGCGCATAGAGCCGCCGCACGGAGGTCTGTCCGTCGGCATCGACCTTCACGCCGCCGCAGCAGTAGTGGGCCGCAGGGGTCACGGGGATCCACTGCCGCGTGATGTCGATGCCGATCGAGCGGCACTTCTCGCAGATGTTCGGGAAGTGGCGCCGCACCTGATCGGGGTCCTTGTGCGTGACGTCGAGGTAGACGTAATCCTCGCCCCGCTTGGTCATCTCGCGGTAGATGGCGCGCGCCACCACGTCGCGCGGCGCGAGCGACTTCATGGGGTGGTAGCGGTCCATGAACTCCTCGCCGTTCTGGAGCCGCAGGATGGCGCCGAAGCCGCGCATAGCCTCCGTAATGAGGAAGTTGGGCTTCTCGCCGGGATTGTACAGCGACGTGGGGTGGAACTGGATGAACTCCATGTTCTCGGTGATGGCCTTGGCGCGGTGACACATGGCGATGCCGTCGCCCGTGGCCACGACCGGATTGGTCGTCGAGGAGTAGATGTTGCCGCAGCCGCCCGTGGCCACCACCGTGAAGCGGGCGAGCATGGTCTCCATTTCGTTCGTCTCCAGGTTGAGCACGTAGGCGCCGAAGCAGGCCAGACCGCGCGTGTGGCGCGTGACGAACTCGCCCAGGTGGTGCTGCGTCAGCAGGTCGATGGCGAAGCGGTGTTCGAGCACCGTGATGTTCGGATGGCGCCGCACCGACTCGACGAGCGCCCGTTCGATCTCGGCGCCCGTGAGGTCCTCGTGGTGGAGGATGCGGTGTTCGGTATGCCCGCCCTCGCGGTTGAGCTCGAAGCGGCCGTCGGGCGTGCGGTCGAAGCGCGTGCCCCAGGCGATCAGGTCGCGGATCGAATCGGGCGCCTGGCGCACGACGCGTTCCACGGCCCCGGGGTCGCACTTGCCCGCGCCGCACACGAGCGTGTCGCGGATGTGCTTCTCGAATGTGTCGGGCGCATAGGTCACCGAGCAGATGCCGCCCTGGGCGTAGTTGGTGTTGCACTCGTTCATCTCGCCCTTGGTGACGACGGTGACGCGACCGCGCTCGGCGGCTTTCAGTGCGAAGCTCAGGCCGGCGGCGCCGGAGCCGATAACCAGGAAATCGGTTTTCATACCAAAAAAATGCATCGTTGTGCGTCCGCAAAGGTACGAAACAATTCAGAAACCGCAATCCGTCCCCCGATTTATTCGTACTTTTGCAGGCGATAAAGCAGCCGTTTCCGACATGCCGGCCGCAGCGCCGCGCCCGACGCGGCGCTGCGGGGCGAACGGCGGCTGCGAACAAGCGAACTTATGGAACGACACATCGACATCGAAGACTACGACTACCCGCTTCCCGCGGAGCGGATCGCGAAATTCCCCCTGCCGCAGCGCAGCGATTCGAAGCTGCTGGTGTGGCGCGACGGCCGCATCGCGGAGCGCCGCTTCGGCGACCTGGGCGACGTGCTGCCCGCCGGCCAGCTGCTGGTGTTCAACAACACGAAGGTAATCCGCGCCCGCATCGTCATGCACAAGCCCTCGGGCGCCCGCATCGAGGTCTTCTGCCTCGAACCGCACGCCCCGGCCGACTACGAGCGTGCCTTCGCCGTGCGGGGCGCGTGCGAGTGGAGCTGCATCGTGGGCAACCTCCGGAAATGGAAGGAGGGCTGCGTCGAAATCCGCTTTCCGCACGCCGGACGCGAGGAGTGCCTGCGGGCGTGGCGCACGTCGGACGCCGGGCGCGAGCAGACCGTGCGTTTCGAGTGGACGGCCGACCTCGCGTTCGGCGAGCTGCTCGAACTGCTGGGCCGCATTCCCATTCCGCCCTACCTCGACCGCGAAAGCGAGGAGATCGACAACACGCGCTACCAGACCGTCTACTCGCGCTACGAAGGCTCGGTCGCGGCACCCACCGCGGGGCTGCATTTCACACCCGAGCTGATCGAGTCGATGCGCGCCCGGGGCTTCGGGTTCGAGGAGGTCACGCTCCACGTGGGCGCCGGCACCTTCCTGCCCGTCAAGGAGCGCGACGCCGCACGCCATCCCATGCACACCGAGCATTTCGAGGTGCGGCGCGACACGCTGGCGGCCCTCAGGGCCAAGTGGGGCGCGATCACGGCCGTGGGCACCACGTCGGTGCGCACCCTCGAATCGCTCGCGGCGCTGGCCTGGCGCATCCGCACGGGAGGCGACCCCCGCGGCGGGGAGACGGTGGGCCAGTGGGAACCCTACGGCCTCCCGGCCGACTACACGGGCGCCGAGGCGCTGGACGACCTGCTAAGGTGGCTGGACGCACACGGCCTCGACCGGCTGAAAGCCTCCACGCAGATCATGATCACGCCGCTCGACTACCGCTTCCGCATCGTGCGCAACATCGTCACCAACTTCCACCAGCCCAAATCGACGCTGCTGCTGCTCGTCTCGGCCTATGCGGGCGAGCGGTGGCGCGAGATCTACGACTACGCCCTGGCCCACGACTTCCGCTTCCTGAGCTACGGCGACTCGTCGGTGCTGATGCGCTGACGCCCCGCCCCCCGCTCCGGCTGCGGCACCCCGTCGCAGCCGGAGCGGCCGCGGAACGCGATCCGGATCGTCACAGCCCGAATCCGTCACAGCCGCGACCGAACGGAACACTCCTCCTGATTCGCAGCATTTTTCTCTTGCGGGAACCGAATTTTTTACGTATCTTCGAATATCGGGAACAGAAAAACGCCTCTTCGGAACCGGAGACTCCTTTTCCCATTTCCCGAAAAACGTCAAAAAACTTTCACCTTATGAGAAAAAATCTCCTCCGACTGCTCGGTCTCGCGCTCCTGCTCTCAGGCGCCTGCACGACCGAACCCGCCGAAACGCCGCCATCGGAACCTTCGGGCCACAGGGTCTCCGAAGAACAGGCGCTCGCCGCACTCCACGCCCTCCTGCCCGCGATCGACAAGACGACCCGAAGCGGCGGCCGCACCGTGGCGGGAATCAGCATCGTACGCGCCGACGAGCTGTTGCCCGCAACCCGCAGCCGCGCGGCTGCCAGCGACCTCGACGAACTGGTCTACATCGCCAATTTCGACGGCGACGCCGGCTACGCCATCCTCGGCGCCGACGACCGCATGCCCTCCGTGATCGCCATTACGGAGCGGGGAAGCCTCAGCCCCGCAGAACTGACCGATCCCGACCGGGGCCGCGGAGTGCGCGCCGAAGCCCCCGCCGTGGCGCCGGTCATGGAGAACTACCTCCGCAAGGCCGCCGACAGCATCAGCCTGCAATACATCGGAGGAGGCGATCCTGTGGTCACACTTCCTACCTACTCGCCATGGGAGACCATTGCCGAAAACAACCCGATTACTTTCATATATACAAAATGGGGACAAGGCGCGCCATTTGACAGCTACACACCCACCGTCGATGGCTACCATTGTCCCGCGGGATGCGTCGCGGTAGCTTGCGGTCAATTGCTGACCTGGAATCTGTACCATCGCAGAAGATCCAACAATCCCGAACAGATCGGCGATTACGCAATCGACTGGAACACGATTTTCGCCTCGTTCGAAGACAACAAGGCCGGAGACAACAAATATTACGATAAAGATGATCCGACATCGGTCGATCTTCCTCAATGGGACGCGATCGCACGGCTGTTGCGCGGATTGGGCCAGAAACTCAAGACAGAATACACATTAACGGGAAGCTCCGCAAATATTAACAACGTAGTTGGTTATATGATTGAGCTATTATTTCGCAGACCCGAAATGATCTCCTATTCTCAAAAAGATGTCTTGTCACTTCTCGAACTCGGTCTTCCAGTGTATATATCCGGCCGTACATATATTGATAAAAATCAAACGATTACCGACGGCCATTCCTGGCTAATAGACGGCTTTTGCAAACAGGAACGCACCGTAACGGAAAAAGAAGGCACTTTCCCGAATTACATCTACAACACATTTACGGAGGAACGCCTGTTGTTCCACTGCAATTTCGGCTGGGCAGCCAGGTGCGACGGATACTACATAGCCGACATATTCGATTTGACCAATGGCCCCATATTCCAACATGAAATTGACAAAAACGAAAACAATAAAAACAAACTTGGATGCAATTTTAATGTTTATCTGAGAATGATACGCTATTATGGCATATATTGATAAAAAACAAACATTCTTATGAAACAAGTATATTTCTTTTTCTTATTTATTTTGGCATCAGCGTTTTCAGCCTGCTCCGATTACCAGGACATGACAGATGGAGATCGTTACGATTTCCTGCAATCCTACATACCGGTTTACGCTTCCAGCGACGGCTTTACGGCCATTCGTGCCACGCCCGGAGACGCACGGGGAATTCATATCGTTTGGGGCGGTGACAGAGAGGATTGCGTTAAGCATTATCTTCCGGTAGACGCACCCCACTACGACTACCCGGAAAACGATTTCATGAAATACGCGACCCGGAATAACGATTTACAATACAATGAAATAGAACTATCCGGAAGCTATTTCCACCGAACGGCCTGCTCCGACAACTTCAAGTCCGTCCACGTCGTAGCGGCCGAGGAGTGGGACGAGAAACACCCCGCAGGATCCCTGCTCGACGAATTGTTTTCGCTCAAAGCAGTTTCCTATGCTCCTTTCATACGGGAAGAGTATCAAGGCACAGAACAGACGAAGATCGACAAACTGCTTTCCGATTTGACCGCCGAAGATTTGAGCATGCTCAATGTCGAGATGGAGTTCTTCGCAAAATCCCTGCCCGCCGATACCCATAAGATCCACGAGCTGACTTTCACGTTCGTGACCGACGAAGGCGTGGAGAAACCCACCACCATCCGCTACTCCTGGGCGGACGGAGTGATAGAATAGGCAGGAAATTCCGCACGACAAACCGTTGCTCCGGCAACGTACGAGGAAGTGACGCCGCTTCCGGGGTGCCGTTCGATACGGCACCCTTTTTCGTATCCCTGCCTCCGCACCCCGACGCCCCTCCGTCGCCGACACCGGCGGGTAGCACCGAGCGCACGAGCATAAGGGACAAAGGGTGAAGCGCATGATAAACCTTGTGCAGCACAAAACACCCGGCAGCCTTGAAAAGCAAGCATCCGGACTTCGCATATGCGAAGTCCGGATGCGAAACGACCTTGCGGAGCATCCCCGCCGCTCGGAACCTGAGGTCCGCAACGCTTCCGAGCGGGCAGCGCCCGGGCTTCGGAATCGCTCCCGTGCCGCGCACCGCGACACCGCGGCGCCGCACCGGCGTCAGACACCCCGCAACGCGCGCCCTACGACCTCTTTTTCCGCGCGGCACGCCGGCGCGCAGAAGCGCCGGGCGCAGGCGAAGACGCCGGCATCCCGACCGGAGCCGCAGCGGCCGTCGCGACCGCGGGCTCCGCCGCAGCAGCGGGACGGGCCCCGCCGCACGGCACCCCGACGGCCACCAGACCCCGGGCGGCCAGCGCACGGTCCAGCTCGTTCGAGAAGTCGGACAACACGTTCATGTAGTTGATGAACGCGTCGTAGGCCGAATCGTAGGGATTGAAATAGGAGTGTACGTCGCCGTCGGAGAGCCATTTGGTCGCCATGTAGTAGAAATGGTCGGAGGTCTGCATGAAGCTCCACACGTAGTCGAAATCGGGATCGGAAAGTGCCGCGACCTTCTCCTTGAGGGCATAGAGCTTCGAGAAAGCCTCGTTCTGCAACTCGTTGCCCAGCCATGCCGTCACGTCGCGCTCCTCGTCGGCCCACGACATGGTGTGCGGGCAGTGGAGCACAGCCACGGGCTGGTGCTTCTGCGCCGCCTCGCTCACCGTGGCGAACTCCACGCCGCAGCGGGGGTCGAGCAGCGTAGCGGGCAGCGCCTTCATGAAGTCGAAGATGCCCGAATCGGCCGCCTGGTGCTCGCCGAAGGTCTCGTAGTCCATGAACAGATTGACTACCTCGCCCGGACGGTCCTCCGCGGCGAGCCACTCCGCATACTTCTGCGCCGTGAGGGGCCAGCCCTCCCAGCTGCGGTCCGAGAAGCGGAACGCGATGTCGTCGGAGAGTTTGTAGTTGCGCAGCAGCAGGCGCAGCCGCTGGTCGATGGCGTTCGTATAGACGAAGTCGGGCGACTTCCAGCCCAGCACGTGACGGGCGCCTTCGGCCAGCATCGTGCGGAAGCCCATTTCGGCCACCACGGCGCCGATGCGGTCCGAGTAGATCAGCTCCGTATTGCGGAATGCGCGGGGCCTCACGCCGAACGCGCGCTCGACGGCCTCCACGTGCAGGCGCACCTGCTCCTCGAAGTCCTCCTTCGAGGCGAGCGACGCCAGCGAGTGGGAGTAGGTTTCGGCCAGGAACTCCACGCATCCCGTGTCGGCCAGCTCGCGGAACGACGCGAGCACCTCGGGCGCATAGGCCCGCATCTGCTCGATGGCGATGCCCGTGATCGAGAACGAGCAGCGGAAGCGGCCTTCGTTTTCGCGGATCAGCTTCAGCAGCAAGGCATTCATCGGCAGATAGCAGCGGCGGGCGACCTTCTGCATGATCGCACGGTTCTGCAAATCATCCAGGTAGTTGTGGTCCTTGCCCATGCTGAAGAAGCGGTAACGCTTCAGACGCCAGGGCTGATGCACCTGGAAATAGAGACAAACGGTTTTCATCGCGGTATGATGTTTATTTTTCGGCTTTCGTAAAGGACTCGGCAACGAACCGGAGAACCGCCGGCCGCAGCAGCAGCCCGCGGCGGCCTTTGCGGCCCCGCCCTCCGGAGGAGGGCTTCGCGGCGCCGGGCGGCGCAACCGCCGCACCCGGCACCCGGTGCAAAGTCCCGGACAATGCTTTATTTCCTGTTATTCTGTTCGGCGATCGCAGCCTCGTATACGGCCTTGATCTTGGCTGCGGCGTCGTTCCACTTGAGGTTGGTCACCTCCTCCAGCCCCTTGGCCGCGAACA
>ERZ778497.2140-NODE-2140-length-10852-cov-4.974623_pt1 | contig 10852 bp, 8 predicted proteins | sample MGYA00509938_ERZ778497 | MGnify/ENA primary metagenome ERZ778497 (study PRJEB29527, sample SAMN07138969) | mouse gut metagenome | material: feces | host: mouse | place: China:Nanjing | collected 2016-01-25 ... | reverse complement strand
CGGAAGGAAACCGTTCCGGACAAAGGGCACGGAGAGGGCAGATGCGGAACTTAAATAGGAGGAGATTTATCATGGCGAAAGAAATCAAACATGGCGTAGACGCCAGAGTCGCACTGGAAGCCGGTGTGAATAAACTTGCAGATACGGTAAGCGTAACTCTTGGACCGAAAGGAAGGAATGTGGTTCTTGACAAGCAGTTCGGTACTCCGCTCATCACCAACGACGGCGTGACCATCGCCAAGGAGATCGAGCTTGAGGATGCGTTCGAGAACATGGGCGCTCAGCTTGTAAAAGAAGTGGCTACCAAGACCAACGACGTAGCAGGCGACGGTACGACGACTGCAACGGTTCTTGCACAGGCAATGATCAATGAAGGTATGAAGAATCTGGCAGCAGGCGCGAACCCGATCATTTTGAGAAAGGGTATGAAGAAGGCAACGGATGCTGCAGTAGAAGCGATCGCAGGCATGAGCAGCAAGGTAACCGGCAAGCATCAGATGGCAAGGGTTGCAGCGATCTCTGCAGGAGATGATGAGGTCGGCAACATGGTGGCAGATGCCATGGAGAAAGTGGCAAACGACGGCGTTATTACGATTGAAGAGTCCAAGACCATGAAGACCGAGCTGGATGTGGTAGAAGGTATGCAGTTCGACCGCGGATATATCTCTGCGTATATGGCAACCGATACTGAGAAGATGGAAGCAGTTCTGGAAGATCCCTATATCCTGATCACAGACAAGAAGATCAGCAATATCCAGGAGATCCTTCCGGTACTGGAGCAGCTTGTTCAGTCCGGCAAGAAGCTTCTCATCATTGCCGAGGATATCGAGGGCGAAGCGCTGACGACTCTGGTACTGAACAAACTGCGCGGCACCTTTACCGCAGTAGGCGTAAAGGCTCCGGGCTATGGAGACAGAAGAAAGGCAATGCTTCAGGATATCGCGATCCTGACCGGCGGTACGGTGATCTCTGAAGAAGTTGGACTGGAACTGAAGGATACAACGGTTGAGATGCTTGGCCGTGCGAAGTCTGTGAAGGTTCAGAAAGAGAATACGGTGATCGTAGACGGTCTTGGAAGCAAGGAAGAGATCGAGAACCGGATCAAGACGATCAAGGCTGAGATCGATGCAACCAAGTCCGAGTTTGATAAAGAAAAACTGCAGGAGCGTTATGCGAAGCTGGCAGGCGGCGTGGCAGTGATCCGCGTAGGTGCGGCTACCGAGACCGAGATGAAAGAGGCAAAACTCCGTATGGAAGACGCGCTTGCAGCAACCAGAGCAGCAGTGGAAGAGGGTATCATCTGCGGCGGCGGCGCAGCGTATATCCACGCATCCAAGGATGTGGAGAAGCTGGTAGAGACTCTGGAAGGCGATGAGAGAACCGGTGCGAAGGTGATCCTGAAGGCACTGGAGGCTCCGCTGTTCCATATTGCATCCAATGCAGGGCTGGAAGGCGCAGTCATCATCAACAAAGTGCATGAGGCCGAGAAAGGCATTGGCTTTGACGCGCTGAAGGAAGAGTATGTGGACATGGTAGATGCAGGCATCCTGGATCCGGCGAAGGTAACCAGAAGCGCACTGCAGAATGCAACCAGCGTGGCTGCTACCTTCCTGACTACAGAGGCGTGCGTGGCAAATATAAAAGAAGAAGTTCCTCCGATGCCGGCAGGCGGCGGCGGAATGGGTATGATGTAATTCCGACAGAACCGTACAGAAAAAGGACACTGCGCAGGCAGCGTCCTTTTTTCCATAAAATCCATTGACATAATGGATGCTATCTGATAGACTGTTTTAAACATTAGAAGCAGTATGATTTTTACTACAGTAAACGGCACTAAATTCTTGCACTCACAGAGCGTTGGTCCAGGTGCCGTTTATCAGACTCTTCCGACAGATTTCATGTACCGGCAGTCATCGGCAGAGATGCGGCAGTAAAAATAGGAAGTGATGATTAAAACAAAAGAAAGAGAGGATAAGAAATGGGTAAAATTATCGGTGAAGGCATTACATTTGATGACGTTCTTCTGGTGCCGGCTTACTCAGAGGTGATTCCCAACCAGGTCAATCTGGAGACCTGGCTGACGAAGACAATCAGGCTCAACATCCCAATGATGAGTGCGGGGATGGATACCGTGACAGAATACCGGATGGCGATTGCCATGGCAAGGCAGGGCGGTATCGGCATCATCCATAAGAATATGTCCATTGAAGCGCAGGCAGAAGAAGTAGATAAGGTAAAACGTTCTGAAAATGGTGTAATCACAGACCCGTTTTCTTTGACTCCGGAGCATACACTGGCGGATGCCGATTCTCTGATGGGGAAATACCGGATTTCCGGTGTGCCGATTACAGAAGGCAGGAAGCTGGTAGGCATCATAACTAACCGGGATCTGAAGTTCGAGACAGATTTTACCAAAAAAATCAAAGAGTCCATGACATCCGAGAATCTGGTCACGGCGCCGGAAGGAATTACTCTGGATGAAGCGAAGACGATTCTTGGAAAGGCAAGAAAAGAAAAGCTTCCGATTGTTGATAAAGATTTTAATCTGAAAGGTCTGATCACGATCAAGGATATTGAGAAACAGATCAAATATCCGCTGGCCGCAAAAGATGCACAGGGAAGGCTGCTGTGCGGCGCAGGTATCGGAATTACGGCAAATGTGCTGGATCGTGCGAAGGCGCTGATCGAGGCGCATGTGGATGTACTGGTGCTGGATTCTTCTCATGGGCATTCTGCAAATGTGATCCGCTGCCTGCACATGCTGAAGGAAGCCTATCCGGACATTCCTGTGATTGCCGGCAATGTGGCCACCAAAGCAGCGGCAAAGGCGCTGATCGAGGCAGGCGCGGATGCGGTGAAGGTCGGCATCGGCCCCGGTTCTATCTGCACGACCCGCGTAGTCTCCGGCGTAGGCGTTCCGCAGATCAGCGCGATCATGAACTGCTATGAAGCAGCAAAGGAATACAACGTTCCGGTGATTGCAGACGGCGGCATCAAATATTCCGGAGATATTACCAAGGCGCTTGCGGCAGGAGCGAACGTATGCATGATGGGCAGTATCTTTGCAGGCTGTGATGAGAGTCCGGGGTCTTTTGAACTGTACCAGGGAAGAAAGTATAAGGTCTACCGCGGCATGGGATCCATTGCCGCCATGGAGAACGGCTCCAGGGACCGGTATTTCCAGAATGATGCGAAGAAACTGGTGCCGGAAGGCGTGGAAGGCCGGGTGGCTTATAAAGGCTATGTGGAAGATACCATCTTCCAGCTGCTCGGCGGACTTCGTTCCGGTATGGGGTTATGCGGCGCAGCGGATGTGGAGACGCTGAAGACAACCGCAGAATTTATGAAGATCTCGGCGGCTTCTCTGAAAGAAAGCCATCCGCATGATATTCATATCACGAAAGAAGCGCCGAATTACAGTGTAAATGAATAAACAGAGGCTGATTTCAGTCCAGCATACCCGCCGTAATCAGGGACACCTGCCTGCGGCGGGTTGATTTTCAGATACCTTTTGGTTGTAAAAGAGCCGGATAGATGGTAAACTATATATCAGATATTTGAATTTGGCGAAAGAATAAAGGAGATCGCAGGTTATGAGGAAAACAAAGATCGTATGTACGCTGGGACCATCTACCGATAAGGAAGAGGTGCTCCGCCAGCTGATGCTGGAGGGCATGGCAGTTGCCAGAATGAACTTTTCCCATGGAAGCCATGAGGAGCAGAAGGCGAGACTGGATGCGGTGAAAAGGCTTCGGAAGGAACTGGACCTTCCGGTGGCGGCGCTTCTGGATACAAAAGGACCGGAGATCCGCATCGGAGAAGTGGAAGGCGGAAAACTGGAACTGAAGGCGGGACAGACCTTTACGCTTACCGATGAAGAGATCATGGGTACAGCGGATAAAGTGTCTATTACCTATAAGGCGCTTTATCAGGATGTCTGTCCGGGGGATTCCATCCTGATCGACGACGGGCTGATCGGGATGGAAGTGCTGCGGATCGAGGGAAAAGAGATTGTCTGCCAGGTGAAAAACGGCGGTTTTATCTCCAACCGCAAAGGTGTGAATGTACCAGGTGTGGAGCTTCGGATGCCCTTTGTGAGCCAGAAGGATTTTGAAGACATCGTTTTTGCGGCAGAGCAGGGGTTTGACTATATTGCGGCATCCTTCACCAGAACAGCGGAAGATATTCTGGAGCTTCGCAGGATTCTGCAGGGGCATAACGGCGAAGGCATCCGGATCATAGCCAAGATTGAGAACATGCAGGGCGTGGAGAACTGTGCGGCGATCCTCCGGGTGGCAGACGGCATCATGATCGCCAGAGGAGACATGGGTGTGGAGATTCCTCTGGAGGACGTTCCGGTCATTCAGAAGAAGCTGATCCGTCTGTGTATCAGTATGGACAAGCCGGTCATCACGGCGACGCAGATGCTGGATTCCATGATTAAGAACCCGCGTCCGACCCGTGCGGAGACGTCAGATGTATCCAACGCCATCTATCAGGGTACCAGCGCGATCATGCTGTCCGGTGAGACGGCTGCAGGCGCTTATCCGGTGGAGGCGGTGAAGACCATGGCCAGAATCGCAGAGCGTACGGAGAAGGATATCGATTATACAACCGAGTTCAAGCCGCGCAGACTTTCGAAGAAACCGGATGTGACCAATGCCATATCCCATGCGACCTGTACGACGGCCATGGACCTGAAGGCAGCGGCCATTGTGGCGGTGTCAAAGTCCGGAAAGACCGTGGGCAGCATCTCCAAATACCGTCCGTCGGTGCCAATCATCGGCTGCTCCACGGAGGAGAGAGTATGCCGCCAGCTGAACCTGTGCTGGGGCGTAGTGCCCATCCTGATGGAAGAGGAGGATACGGCAGACGAACTGTTTGACCATGCAGTGGAGAAGGCAGAGCAGAAGGGACTGATCCGCAGAGGAGAGCTGGCGGTCATCACAGCCGGCGTTCCGCTTGGAATGTCCGGAACGACCAACATGATCAAGGTGCATGTGGCAGGCAACACGCTGATCACCGGCAAAGGCTGCAATTCGCTGAAGAAGACCGGTAAGGTCTGCGTCTGCAGAAATATGGAAGAGCTGGAGCATAATTTCGAACTGGGCGATATCCTTGTGGTGGAACAGACGTCCAATGAGATGATGAGCAAGCTGAAAGATGCAGCCGGCATCGTAACGGAGACCGGAGACCGTTACTGCCATGCGGCAATCGTAGGTATGGCGCTGGATATCCCTGTGATCGTAGCGGCGAGGAATGCGGGCAGCATCCTGAAGTCCGGAACGTTCGTGACCATTGATGCGGAACAGGGAATCGTATACAGCGGCAGATAGACAGATATGGGATGCTGCCCATGTCTTTGAGAAAATAAATACAGAATGAAGGGACAGGATTATGAAACTTACGACGATTCGTGATTTATACAGAGACCGGGAATCGTATCTTGACCAGGAGATCACGGTAGGGGGTTGGGTGCGCAGCGTGCGGGATTCCAAAAGCTTTGGATTTCTGGTACTGCATGACGGCAGCTTTTTTGATCCGCTCCAGATTGTCTATCATGATACCATGGAAAACTTTGCGCAGGTCAGCAAACTGAATGTGGGAGCGGCAGTCATTGTAAAAGGCACACTGGTGGCAACGCCTCAGGCAAAGCAGCCTTTTGAGATTCAGGCGGCTGAGATAACGCTGGAAGGGGCATCTGCACCGGACTATCCGCTTCAGAAGAAGCGCCATACGCTGGAATATTTAAGGACCATGACCCATCTGCGTCCAAGGACGAATATGTTCCAGGCGGTATTCCGGGTGCGTTCGCTGACCGCTTATGCGATTCACCGGTTTTTTCAGGAGCGGGGATTTGTCTATGTGCACACGCCTCTGATTACCGGAAGTGACTGCGAAGGTGCAGGAGAGATGTTCCAGGTGACGACGCTGGATCTGGAAAATGTACCGAAGACAACAGAGGGCACGGTGGATTTTTCACAGGATTTCTTCTGTAAGCCCACCAACCTGACCGTCAGCGGCCAGCTGAATGCAGAGACATTTGCCATGGCGTTCCGGGATGTCTATACCTTCGGCCCCACCTTCCGCGCGGAGAATTCCAATACGACCCGCCATGCGGCAGAGTTCTGGATGATCGAGCCGGAGATGGCGTTTGCCGATCTTACGGATAACATGCAGGTTGCGGAGGATATGTTAAAGTATGTGATCCGCTATGTGCTGGAGCATGCGCCGGAGGAGATGAATTTCTTCAATTCCTTTGTGGATAAGGGACTTCTGGACCGGCTGAACCATGTGCTGAATTCGGAATTCGGGCATGTGACTTATACAGAGGCGGTGGAGATCCTTGAGAAAAATAACAGCCATTTTGATTATAAGGTTTCCTGGGGCTGCGACCTGCAGACGGAGCATGAGCGTTATCTGACCGAACAGGTGTTTAAACGCCCGGTATTTGTGACGGATTACCCGAAGGAGATCAAGGCTTTCTATATGAAGATGAACGAGGATCAGAAGACCGTTGCAGCCATGGACTGTCTGGTTCCCGGGATCGGAGAGATCATCGGCGGAAGCCAGAGAGAGGACGATCTGGAAAAACTGTCTGCCCGCATGAAGGAGATGGGGCTGAAGGAAGAGGATTACGGATTCTATCTGGATCTCAGGAAATACGGAACGGTGCGCCATTCCGGTTTCGGTCTGGGATTTGAACGGTGCGTCATGTATCTGACCGGCATGGGAAATATCCGCGATGTGGTTCCGTTCCCGAGAACGGTGAAGAACTGCGACCTGTAGCAGGCTCCGGCATCATGGAGGACAGAGCGTCTGTGCACATGTCCGGTACAGCATTTGAACGGGGTGCTGTACCAGCTTGTCTGTCCGATGGCCGGCGGCAGAAAGCTGCCTGCGCCAGGATATTCCGTAAGAGGGAAAATGTCGGAAAGGAGAAAAGATGGCAGAAGAGAAACATACGCATACAGCTCCTGACGGGACGGTGTATGAACATGTCCATGGGCAGGAAGCGCATACGCACAGCCATGCCGGAGGACATGCTCACGGGCATGCACATAGTCATGCCAATACGAAGGCTGTTTTGAACCGTCTTTCCCGGGCGATCGGACATCTGGAGTCCATCAGGCGTATGGTGGAGGACGGACGGGACTGCAGTGAGGTGCTGATCCAGCTTTCGGCTGTGAAATCTGCGATCAACAATACGGGAAAGGTCATTTTGAAGGATCATATTGAGCACTGCCTGGTGGAAGCCGTGGAGTGCGGGGATATGGAATCAATTGCAGATCTGACCCAGGCGATCGACCGTTTTATGAAATAAAAACCGGAGGGCAGCCTGTCAACAGGTTTTGCCCTTCTTTTTTTATTTTGTGAAATATAGCAGAATTTATAAAAAAATTTTCGAACATATTTTTCCTGTTTGTCTATTGCACAGAGGGAGCAGATAGTATATACTTGTAATCAACATTTGGAATATCTCAACAAAAGATACACAACATATAGTAGGGGGAACGCAAGTTGTACGTAATCAAGAAGGACGGAACCAGGGAGAATTTTAATGTGCAGAAGGTCGTGAATGCAGTCAACAAGTCTGCAGCCAGAATCCTTTACAAATTTTCCGATGAAGAGACAGAGTATATCTGCAGGTTCGCGCAGGAGAGTGCAGAGTCTCTGGGAAAAGAGGGGATCGATATCCAGGACATGCACAACATCGCGGAGAGGGCGCTGGAGAAGGTGAATCCAGCAGTGGCAAAGAGTTACCGGGACTACCGGAACTACAAAAAAGATTTTGTGCATATGATGGACGACGTATATACGAAGAGCCAGTCCATCCGCTACATCGGGGACAAGAGCAATGCCAATACGGACAGCGCTCTGGTAGCGACCAAGAGAAGTCTGATCTTCAATGAACTGAATAAGGAGCTGTACCGGAAATTTTTCATGAACCGGAACGAGCTGCAGGCGTGCAGGGACGGATATATCTATATCCATGACCAGTCTGCAAGACTCGACACCATGAACTGCTGTCTGTTCGACATTGCCAGTGTCTTAAGCGGCGGTTTTGAGATGGGGAATGTGTGGTACAATGAGCCGAAGACCCTGGATACGGCGTTTGACGTCATGGGGGATATCATCCTGAGTACGGCAGCGCAGCAGTACGGCGGTTTTACGGTGCCGGAAGTGGACAGGGTGCTGGCGCCCTATGCCGAGAAAAGCTATATAAAATATAAAAATGAATTTCTGTCCTATATGGATCCTTCCTGGGAGGGCGCAGAGGAGAAAGCAGAGCTCTATGCCATGAAGAAGGTCCGCAGGGATTTTGACCAGGGCTGGCAGGGAATCGAATACAAGCTGAATACCGTGGGCTCATCGAGAGGAGATTATCCGTTTGTAACCGTGACCATGGGTCTTGGGCAGGAACGGTTTGCAAAGATGTGCAACATCTCGCTTCTGCAGGTTCACCAGGAGGGACAGGGAAAGCCGGGAGCGAAGAAACCGGTGCTCTTTCCGAAGATCGTCTTTTTATACGATGAGGCAATCCATGGAAAGGGAGGGTGCTGCGAGGATGTCTTTGAGGCCGGTATTGAGTGCTCTTCGAAGACCATGTACCCGGACTGGCTGTCCTTAAGCGGGGAAGGCTATATCTCCGAGATGTATCAGAGATACGGGCGGGTGATCAGTCCTATGGGCTGCCGGGCATTCTTAAGTCCCTGGTATGAAAGGGGCGGTATGAAACCGGCAGATGAAGAGGACAGGCCCATCTTTGTGGGACGCTTTAATGTGGGTGCGGTGAGCCTTCACCTTCCCATGATTCTGGCCCGGTCCCGTTCAGAGAACCGTGATTTTTATGAGGTGCTGGACTATTATCTGGAGATGATCCGTAATCTCCATATCCGTACCTATGACTATCTGGGGGAGATGCGTGCCTCCACCAACCCGCTGGCTTACTGTGAGGGAGGTTTTTATGGTGGGCATCTGAATCCTCATGACAAGATCAAACCGCTTTTGAAGCCCATGACGGCTTCCTTCGGGATTACGGCGCTGAATGAGCTGCAGGAGCTGTACAATGGAAAATCCATCCGGGAGGACGGACAGTTCGCTCTGGAGGTTATGCAGTATATCAATCGGAAGATCACACAGTTCAAGGAGGAGGACGGCAATCTCTATGCGATCTACGGCACTCCGGCCGAGAGCCTGTGCGGTCTTCAGATCGAACAGTTCCGCAAAAAATACGGAATCGTGGAAAATGTCTCAGACCGGCCTTATGTGAGCAACAGCTTCCACTGTCATGTGACTGAAGATATGACCCCGATCGAAAAGCAGGACTGCGAAGGCCGGTTCTGGGAACTGTGCAACGGCGGAAAGATCCAGTATGTACGTTATCCGGTGGGGTATAATAAAGAAGCGGTCCGCACGCTGGTACGGCGCGCCATGAAGAAAGGCTTTTATGAGGGCGTGAATCTGTCTCTGGCTTACTGTGACGACTGCGGTCATCAGGAACTGGATATGGATGTGTGTCCGAAATGCGGCAGCCGGAATCTGACGAAGATCGACCGTATGAACGGTTATCTGTCCTATTCCAGAGTCAAAGGGGATACCCGCCTGAATGCGGCGAAGATGGCAGAAATTCAGGAGAGAGTGTCCATGTAACAGATTCTGCAGCTGTCAGGCAGACGGGACTGACACCGGATGCGCTTTTGCTGTTGCGTATGGTACGCAGCGAAGGCGGAAGACATCCGGGTGTTGGTCCCGTCCCACATTCCGGACAGATGCAAAATCAGTCGTCAATTCCGAAAATATATTCCAGTTCGTCTTCTGCAGCGTCCAGACGGTCTTCCAGACGCTCCAGTTCCCGTTCCAGAGTCCTGTATTCGTCCCGGGACAGAGATCCGTTCCGGTACAGATATTCCAGTTCATCTTCATGAAGGTCCAGATCATTGTCAATCTTTTTTTCTTCCTGCTTCAAGGTAAGAAACTGTTCCATGTCATCGGCAGCGGTTCCGGAAGGGACTGCGGCGCCCGCCGTTTCTTCATAGGCAGAGACCATGGCTGTGAGTTCTTCCATTGTATGGGTGGTTGCAGACGCATCGGAAGCGCCGGAAGAAGGTGTATTTTCCGCTTCGGAATCTGCCGCAGGCAGAGCTTCGCCGGTATTGTCCGTTTCAGAGGTCTCCGGTGCGGCAGCGGTTCCTTCTTCGCTCTGCTTTGCGGAAGGAGCGTCCGCGGTGTCTGCAGATGCCTGCTGTTCCAGTTCTGTGATCTGCTGCTGGAGCTGTGTGATCTGTTCCTGCAGTGCTTCTGTCTCTGCATTCGTGCTGCCGGACTGGCATCCGGTCAGGGAAAGCGCGGCAGTCATGCCGATCATAAATAGATATTTCTGCTTCATATTTTTTCCTCACTGTATTGGTTTTGTTAAAAGTCAGTATACACTAAAAAACAGAAAAATAAAAGTGTCTGGATGTGCGTGTTCTGCAAATATTTCTCAATAAAAGAAAAAATGCAGTTGAGATATGAGCGGACAGTACGTATAATAGATCTGTAATATCTTTGGCATTTTTATCATATGAAAAAACTGGAGGCGTATTTTGTGAAAGAATTGCAGAGGAAACAGACTGAGTCTGTAAAATATACAGAGCAGGAACTGGCGGCAGTCGCAAAGCGGGAGAACAACAAAAAGAGAACCTGGCTGGTGGTCAACCGGCTGCAGGGGAAGCATGTGCCGGTCAGCCCGGGGAAAGCGCTTCGGATGTTTGGCAGTCTGGCAGAGCTGCTTCTGGAAGAATACCAGGGAGAAAGGCTGCTTCTTATAGGTTTTGCCGAGACTGCCACAGCCATTGGCGCGGCGGTG
>ERZ778497.2130-NODE-2130-length-10885-cov-3.751062_pt1 | contig 10885 bp, 8 predicted proteins | sample MGYA00509938_ERZ778497 | MGnify/ENA primary metagenome ERZ778497 (study PRJEB29527, sample SAMN07138969) | mouse gut metagenome | material: feces | host: mouse | place: China:Nanjing | collected 2016-01-25 ... | reverse complement strand
CCCGGAAGTGGAGTAAAATAGAAGTTCCCGGAAGCTGGGAGCTGCAAGGGTTCGATGCGCCCATCTATACGGACACCCGTTATCCGTTCCCCCCCAATCCGCCCTACGTACCTACCGACTACAATCCCGTAGGTGCTTATATCCGCGAATTCACTGTCCCGGCAGGTTGGGAAGGCATGGACATTTTCCTTGATTTCGAAGGAGTGGAGTCCGCCTACTATGTATGGGTAAACGGCGAATTGGCAGGTTATGCCGAGGACAGCCGCCTGCCGTCGCACTTCAACATCACCAGACTACTGAAGAAGGGCAGCAACAAGCTGGCTGTAAAAGTATTCCGTTACAGCGACGGTTCCTATCTGGAAGGCCAGGACTACTGGAAATACAGCGGCATCGAACGGAGCGTTTATCTCTATGCCCGCCCACAAAGCCGCGTCAAAGACTTCCGGATGACGGCGGAACTGATAAACGGCTACAAAGACGGCGAACTGAAACTCGATGTGTTCCTTCACCAGCCCAAAGCCGGAGAAACGGTGGAAGTCAAGGTAATGGACAAGGATAAGGTCATCTACGACCAGAAGAAATCCATAGCCTCTGCCACGGACACCCTATTCACCCGGCAGCAAGTATTCCCGAATGCACGCGCCTGGAATGCCGAAACGCCGAATACCTACACGCTGGTAGTCAACACCTTCGACGCACAAGGCAGACCGTTGGAATCTTTCACACATCTTTTCGGTTTCCGCACCGTAGAAATGATGAACGGCATGCAGATGATTAACGGCCGGGCCGTCCTCTTCAAGGGAGTGAACCGCCACGAGCACGAAGCCGTCAAAGGGCGCACCGTCAGCGTAGCTTCCATGATACACGACATCCAACTGATGAAGCAGTTCAACCTGAACGGCGTGCGCAACTGCCACTACCCGAACAACTATGCGTGGTACGAGCTTTGCACGGAGTTCGGCCTCTATATGGTAGACGAAGCCAACATCGAAAGCCACGGCATGATGGACCACAAGGACGAGACTCTTGCCAACTATCCCGACTGGGAGGTGCCTTTCATGCAACGGATGAGCCGAATGATTGCACGCGACCGCAACTACTCCGCCATCGTCACCTGGTCTATGGGCAACGAGTCGGGCTACGGCAAGCACTTCGAAACTCTGTATGACTATACCAAGAAGATAGACCCCACCCGTCCCGTACAATACGAAGGGGGTGGTTACAACTCCAAGAGCGACATCTATTGCCCCATGTACGCACGCATCTGGAGGTTGCGCCAGCACGTGAACCAGCGTGATGCCCGCCCCATGATTCTCTGCGAATATGCCCATGCCATGGGTAACAGCGTAGGAAACTTCCAGGACTACTGGGACTTGATTTACAAGTACGACCAGCTGCAAGGCGGTTTCATTTGGGACTGGGTAGACCAGACGTTTGCCATCAAGGACGAGGACCAGCGCAACATCTGGGCTTTTGGCGGCGACATGGGATTTGTAGGCGTCGTCAACGACTCCAACTTCTGTGCCAACGGCCTGATTGCTGCCGACCGCACCCCGCACCCGCACATCTACGAAGTGAAGAAGGTATTGCAATATATCCATTTCGAACCGCTCGCCTTCACCCCGAACAAGATAAAGGTCACCAACTGGCACGATTTCATCGGATTGGAAGGATATACCCTCCGCTGGGCAGTGGAATGCGACGGCAAGACCGTTCAGAACGGTGAGATGGATTTCCCCAAGATTACTCCCAGAAACTCTGCCAACATAGAATTGCCACTGAAAGCGCTGCCTGCCGACGGCAAGGAGTATTTCCTCACACTGCGTGCATTCACCAAGCACGAAGCGCCATTAGTACCGAAAGGACACGAGGTTGCCATCGAACAATGGGAACTGCCTTCCGTCCCGTCAGCCAAAACCGTTCAGCCGGTGGAGGGAACGTTGACCGTAAACCGCAACAACGAAGCATTGACCGTGAAAGGCAATAACTTCCAGGTAGCTTTCTCTACCCGAAACGGTGAAATGACAGAGTTGAACTACAACGGAAAGAACCTGATTAAGGAAGGGCTGCAACCCAACTTCTGGCGCCCGTTGACTGACAATGACATTCCAAACAGACATCTGATACGCTGCGGCACTTGGAAAAACGCTGGACGCGATGCCAAACTACAGCATATCGAAGTTGCGGAAGCCGGACAAACGGCTACTGTCACTGCGACCTACCGCATGGAAGAACAAGATGCTGATTTGCAGACTCTCTACAAAATCACTCCCGACGGCAAGGTTCAGGTAACCATGCACTTCACCCCCGGCAAGAAGCCATTGAGCGAGATGCCTCGTCTGGGCATGCGCATGATACTCCCTGCCGAATATGAAATGATGACCTGGCTGGGCCGTGGTCCGCAAGAGACGTATGCCGACCGCAAGACGGGAGCCTTGATAGGCCTATACAACGCAACAGTCTGGGAACAGTACCATCCGTATGTACGAGCCCAAGAGACGGCCAATCATTGTGACGTACGCTGGGTGGCCCTACGTAATGCAACCGGCGAAGGCCTGCTGGTAGTGGGCGAAGAACCGTTGAGCGTAAGCGCCTGGAACTTCCCGATGGAAGACATTGAATACCGTCCCTCACAGATGGAGCGCCGCCACGGTGGAAGCATCCAGAAGAAAGATATGGTATGGCTCAACATCGACCACAAGCAGATGGGCGTAGGCGGTGACAATACCTGGGGAGCACAAGTTCATCCCGAGTACACCATCACTCCGCACGAATGGAAATACAGCTTCACGCTCGCCCCTCTCGCACCGGAGGATGATGCAGCGGAACAAGCGCACAAATAACCGTTAAATACCTCATTCATATGAAATACAAATTTATACGCATACTCTGCTTCACATTGTTGGCCGCAGGCATCGCAGCCTGCACCCCCGGCATGAAAAGCACTACGGAGAAACGGTATGCCTTCGCCGACATACTGGACATCTCCTACACTCCCGACACCCTGCACCGCTGCTATGGTTGGTTCACCGACGCCGGCTCGTGGATGGGCTTCACGCTGCCCGAACGGCAACAATGGGTCAACGGCTTCTGCGGCCCCTTCAGCCTCGATATGTTCCGCCGCCAGTGGATGGCACAGTCAGCCGCCGTCGTAAGCTTTGCCAAAGATACACAAGAGATTTTTGTTCCGGATTCCACTTGCTATTACCCCGGCGAGCTCTATATGTCGGCACATTCCACCCACGGGAGCATCACGCAACGGCTCAACTTCACAAGTGCCTCGACCGCCTTGCTGCGCATCGAATCCGACACGGCTGAAGACCTGCTGCTCTCCGGTAGCCAATGGGGCAAAGACATCACCGTCAGCGTAGAACAGAACTCCGTCATCGCCCGTCATCCCAGTGGCGAAACCGTAACCGTGACCTTCACTCCTAATGTAGAGCTGGCCAAGACCGACAATAACTATACAGCCCTCGTCTGCTCTCCGCACTACCCCGTCAACGTAGCCATCTCTTTCTTCACTTCCGAAAAAGAGATGACTGCCAGCCTGCAAAACCTTCCGGGCCTGCTCAATAATCCCGCCCCCGCCCTGCAAGCCAATGCCGAACGTTGGGAAGGTTACCTCACCAAGATACTGCGCAAGGACATGAAGCCCGAATATGACCGCATCGCCGTGAAAGCCGTCACCACGCTCATCTCCAATTGGCGGACACACCGCGGCGGATTGCTTCACGAAGGCATCATCCCGAGCCATGCCGTAGGCTATTTCGTCGGCTTTTGGGCATGGGATAGCTGGCGCTTCAGTGCCGGAACCGCCAAATTCGACCCCGAACTGGCCAAGAACAACATCCGAGCCATGTTCGACTACCAGCAACCGGACGGCATGATTATCGACTGTATCTACACCGACCCCTCCGAGAACAATGCCCGTGACAGCAAGCCTCCCTTGGTATGCTGGGCTGTCGATGAAATATTTACCCATACGGGTGACACCGCCTTCGTTGCCGAGATGTATCCGCAACTGCTCTCCTATTATAAATGGTGGTACGAAAAGCGCGACCACAACCGCAATGGCATGTGCGAGTACGGTGCTACCGACGGAACACTGGAAGCTGCCGCCTGGGAAAGCGGCATGGACAACGCCATCCGTTTTGACGGCGCCGTGATGCTGAAAAACGAAGGCTACGAGGATGCCTGGAGTATGGATCAGGAGAGTGTGGACTTGAACGCTTATCTGGCACTGGAATGCAAACTGCTGAAGAAGTTCTCCAGCCTGCTGAAGATACCTTTCGACGCACCGGACTACAGTAGCCAGGTAGCCGACTATTTCTTTGACAAGAACATCAACTTCTTCTGCGACCGCCGCCTGAAGGACGGTTCATTCATCGAAGAGCCGGGCTGCGAAGCCTACACTCCGTTGTAGACCCGGATTGCCACACAAGCGCAAGTGGACAGCATGCTGCCCATGCTTCAAGATACGGCAAAGTTCTCCACGTATATCCCCTTCCCGACCATTGCCGCCGACAATCCCAAATACAATCCGCGCGGCTACTGGCGTGGCCCCATCTGGCTGGACCAAACCTACTTTGCCATCCGCGGACTGCGCAACTACGGCTACAACCAGCTGGCAGATGAATATACGCTGCAAGTCTTCGACCGCCTGAGTGGGCTGAAAGAGGGTGCTCCCATCCACGAGAACTACGGAACCCATACCAGCGAACGCCTGAAAGCTCCCCATTTCAGCTGGAGCTCCTCACATCTGTTGATGATGTACGACGACTACGGTAAGTAAACCGGGATTCCATATATGTCATAACTCACATGAAGAACAAAAGCAATATGACTATTACCGGTAAACTTGTATCGGAAGTTCTCCGCGCAAAGCCCCCAGCGCATTCAGTACCAATGCTTCCAATTCGTCTTCTCCGGGATAAACGTGAACGGGAGCAAGGAAAGACACGCGCTCCTGCAACCGCGAAGTGATGTACTCGGAATGTGCCATACCTCCCGTGAGCAGAATGGCGTCCACCTTGCCATAAAGCACAACAGCAGCACCGCCTATCTCCTTGGCAATGCGGTAAATCATGGCATCAAGCACCAAAGCGGCATGGGTGTCTCCCTCAGCGATGCGCCTCTCTATGGCGGGAATGTCGGTAGTACCCAAATGGGCGGCAAGTCCCGCCTTGCCGGAAATACGTTTCTTCAGTTCTTCGGTAGTGTAACGCCCCGAGTGACAAAGGTCTATCAGTTGCCCGGCGGGCAGGGTACCTGCACGTTCGGGCGAAAAAGGACCGAAACCGTCGAGGGCATTGGGCACGTCCACCGCACGGCCGTGGCGGTGGACTCCTACGGAAACGCCTCCACCCAAGTGACAGACAATCAGATTGAGGTCTTCGTAATGCACGGGAGCTTCGGGCTGCAGGGCACTACGCTCGGCAGCATAGCGCCGGGCGATGGCTCGCTGGTTCAAGGCGTGCCAGATGGTGATGCTGGGCATCAGAGGCGAACCGGTGATGCGTGCCACATCGTCCAGTTCGTCCACCACGCCGGGATCGGCTATGAAAGAGGGGCAGCCGGGCAGCATGGCGGCAAGTTCGTGGGCTATCAGACAACCTAAGTTGCAGGCGTGGGTACGCATGGCGTGGAGCATATCGTCCAACATGGCATCGTTCACGGCATACACACCGCCAGGAATGGGTTTCAATAATCCTCCACGCCCCACGATGGCATCAAATTCAAAAGGGATTTCATTGTTGTCCAAAGCTTCCAGCACCAAGTTCTTGCGAAATTCGAACTGGTCGATGATGCGGGGAAATCGGGAAAGCTCCTCCACCGAATGCCGGATGTTGAGTACCAAACGGGAAGTTTCATCCTCATAGACAGCAATTTTTGTCGAGGTGGAACCGGGATTTACTGCCAGTATCTTCATTGATTACGATTTACGATTTACAATTTACGAACTACAAATTACAAGTTACAATCAAGGCTATTCCGTCCCGCTGGTCAAGCAGGCCATGGCAATGCTGTAATACTTGGACAAACCGGAATCGCTGCGCGACGGTAATACCACCGGGCATGAGGGGCCTTGCAGCAACCCGGCCATATCGGCATGAGAAAACAGAGATACGGCCTTATAAAAAGCATTTCCCGATTCGATGTTTGGAAAAATCAGCACATCCGCCTCCCCGTCAATCGGTGATACAATGCCTTTGATGTTACCGCTCGTCTTTTCACATGACGTCTTTACATCCAGCGGACCGTCGATAATGACATTGCCGAACTCGCCGGCTTCTGCCAGTTCCACAATGTTGACATAGTCCAATGAATGGGGGAATTTGGCACTGACCTTCTCCGTGCAATGAATCAGCGCGATGCGTGGTTGCTCTATCCCGAAATGGCGGCAGGCATGGATGGCATACCAAATCATTTCAATGCGCTGTTGAAGCGTAGGGCGGGGAATAACCGCTGCATCGGAGAAAAAGAGCAGTTTATCGTACGTGGGTATCTGCATCACGGCCAGATGGGTCAGAATCTTTCCTTTAGGCAACAAGCCATGCTCCTTGTCCAAAATGGCACGCAGCAGATTGTCGGTATTGATGATGCCTTTCATCAGGATGTCCGCTCCACCCTCGCGTACGATACGCACCGCCTCACGTGCCGCCTCATCGGGATCTTCTATATGCAAAGTGCTGACATATTGAGGATATTTCTTCAGGGTGGGATATTTTTCCAATATGGCAGAATCGCCAATCATCAGAAATTCCGCAATCCCCTCCTCCAGGGCACGAGATATGGCATACTCTGTATTAGGGTCATTGGCACAGACTACTGCAATGCGTTTCCTCTTATTCAAGGTTTTCAGGTGGGCTGTTAACTGGGCAAAGTTCCGTATCGGTTCCATAACGTTAGATTTTTAGCAAATATCTAAAAAAATGTCGAGAAATACAGCATTTGCCCCGTTGAAATTTCATATGTTTAATATCATTTTGATATGTCCACCGCAGATTACACGGATTTGAGCAGCACACATCCCCCTCTCCTCTCCCTCTCTTCTGTTAAAAAATCCGTGTTAATCTGTGATATCTGTGGTGAATTGTGTACTTTTGCCCCAAATAGATTGATAATATAATATGGGTAGTCTTATTTTCCCTCCGTTTCTGCAGGAAGGTGACCGTGCCATTATTCTCTCCCCTTCCAGCAAGATTGACAAATCTTTCCTGAAAGGCGCCTGCAAACGTTTGAAGTTCTGGGGGCTGGAAGTCGTATTCGCAAAGCATGCGGGAAGTTCCAACGGAACATATGCAGGAAGCATCCGGCAACGCCTTGAAGACCTGCAGGAAGCCATGGACGATGAAGAAGCCAAAGTCATATTCTGCAGCCGGGGCGGCTACGGAGCCGTGCATCTGGTAGGCAAACTGGATTTTACCAAGTTCAGGCAGCATCCCAAATGGCTCGTCGGATTCAGTGACATCACCGCCCTGCATAATCTGTTCCAGCAGAATGGCTTCGCGTCGTTGCACGCCCCCATGGCGCGTCATCTCACAGTAGAACCCGAAAACGACTTCTGCACGCTGGCGCTGAAGGATATGCTGTTCGGTCGGTCGTTTGGAGGAATAAGAACATTCAGCTACGTCTGCCCGAGGCATAAGCTGAACCGTAAGGGAGAGGCAAAAGGTGTGTTGCGCGGCGGCAATCTGTCGGTGTTCTACGGGCTGCGCGGCACCCCCTACGATATTCCGGCCGAAGGCACCATCCTCTTTATCGAGGATGTGGGAGAACGCCCGCATGCGGTGGAACGCATGATGTACAATCTCAAACTGGGCGGTGTCCTCGACAAGCTTTCAGGCCTCATCATCGGGCAATTCACCGAATACAGAGAAGACAAATCGCTGGGAAAAGACCTGTATGGCGCATTGGCCGATTTGATGAAGGAATACGATTATCCGGTGTCTTTCGGTTTTCCCGTCGGTCATGTCAGCAGAAACCTGCCGCTGATAAACGGTGCTGCAGTGACATTGGAAGTTGGAAAGAAAGAAGTGAAACTAAGTTTTAATACAGAAAGAGAATGAAACGGAATTATACATTTATCCCGTTGCTGCTGTTGCTGATTGTAGCGATAGTGGCATGCAGCAACAACAGCAGCAAGTCTGCAGCCGATAATGACAGTGAGGGCGATGCGACCAAAGCGACTGTCCAAGTGCCTCAGTTCAGTGCAGACAGTGCATACCAATACATACAGACCCAAGCGGATTTTGGTCCGCGCGTGCCCAACACCGCCGCCCACAAAGCCTGCGGAGAATTCCTTGCCAAGAAACTGGAGGAATTCGGCGCCAAGGTATACAACCAGCATGCCGACCTGGTGGCTTACGACAACACCATCCTGAAGGCGCGTAATGTTATCGGCGCCTATAATCCGGAAAGCAAAAAACGTGTACTGCTCTGTGCCCATTGGGACAGCCGCCCTTATGCCGACCAGGATGCCGACAAGACGAAGCATCACAGCCCCATCCTGGGTGTGAACGATGGCGCCAGCGGTGCAGGCGTATTGCTCGAAGTAGCCCGCCAACTGCAACAGCAGGCTCCAGCCATCGGCATCGACATCATCTTCTTTGACGCCGAAGACTATGGCATCCCCCACTTCTATCAAGGTGCATACAAGAACGACACTTGGTGCCTGGGCTCGCAGTATTGGGGACGAGTACCCCATGTAGACGGTTATAATGCCCGCTATGGCATCCTGCTCGACATGGTGGGCGGACAGAACGCCACCTTCTACAAGGAACAGTTCTCTCAAAGAACCGCCGGCAAGTACGTGAACAAGATATGGAACACAGCCCACCGCCTGGGCTTCGGCAATTTCTTCCCCAAAGAAAAAGGTACCGAAGTGACGGACGACCACATGTATGTATACAACCTGCGGCAGATTCCCTGCGTGGACATCATTAACTATGACCCGAACTGCGACACCGGCTTCGGTGAATTCTGGCACACAACGGACGACAATATGGACATCATCGACAAGGGCACTCTCAACGCCGTGGGACAGACCTTGCTGGAAGTCATCTACAATGAGAAATAAACCAGTAAAACAGTAATTGCAAACAGTAAAACAGTGAATCTTATGATAAGTATCAATGAAGTACAAGATGAAGTAATTGCCGAATTCAATGATTTCGACGATTGGATGGACCGGTACCAACTTCTTATTGATTTAGGAAACGAGCAGGAACCGCTCGACGAAAAATACAAAACGGAACAAAACCTAATTGAAGGCTGCCAGAGCCGCGTATGGCTGCAGGCAGACGAAGCGGACGGAAAAATTATTTTCCAGGCCGAAAGCGACGCACTGATTGTGAAAGGAATCATTTCACTGCTTATCAAAGTACTCTCCGGGCACACACCGGATGAGATACTGAACGCCGACCTCTATTTCATTGATAAAATAGGACTGAAGGAACACTTGTCGCCCACCCGTAGCAACGGACTGCTGTCTATGGTAAAGCAGATGCGAATGTATGCGCTGGCCTTCAAAGCGAAAGACATCTAAAGGTTACGACCGACAATATATAAGCTAATAATCAGCAGATTATATTTACCGGATGTTTACCCTATAATGTAAAAGCCGTTACTCCAGAATGTAACGGCTTTTACATTATGAAGTAACGACGTTTACCATAGTATGTAAAGGTGTTTACCGTAGTATGTAAACGGAGTTTCTTAAGGCGGTAAGCATTTCAACCTCTACTTGCGCCTTCTTCTCCCCATTTATCCTTCCTTAAACTCCAATATATCCCCCGGCTGGCAATCGAGTTCCTTGCAGATTGCTTCCAGTGTAGAGAAACGGATGGCCTTCGCCTTTCCGGTTTTGAGAATAGAGAGATTGGCAGGCGTAATATCAATCTTCTCCGCCAGTTCGCCCAAAGATATCTTTCTTCGGGCCATCATTATGTCAAGGTTTACTATAATCATATAATTGTGTTCGATTTATCAATTATTCTTTTCCCACTCACACCACCAGTCAGTGTACCGTTTCGTCAACTGGTAATAACCATATATGCACAGATACATCCACGGCATTACAATATAGACTTTCCACTTCCCGTCAAAAGCCGGGAACAAGGGAGAAAATAGACAATACTTGCCAACAATAAAACCGCCACAAGTCCGGCAGCGAAATACAGACCATACTTCACACTTCTCCTCACATCGCACTCCTCCCTTTCATTAAATCGTCAAATCCTGCTCTTCCTTCATTTTCAATCCAATGGCGAATACTTCGCCTACAATCAGCGAACACAATCCCAGCACCAGCATAGTTCCACTGATGATGCCCGAGAGCTCCAATGTATATCCACGCAGCGAGAACACCTCACCGACATTGTAGAGGGTGATATAAGCAACCGAAAAAGAGCAGCAGAAACTGATAATCAAAGCCAGCCCCAAACGGCGCAAACGGCGTACATTCTTCCAATTGAAGATATCCGATTTATTTATGGAAATAATCAGCCGGACGAACAGTACAATGGCCCAGATATAGGCACCTATCTGCATAAAAGTCAACAACTTACTCACAATCTGTTCCCAAAGGGCAGGATGGTCGTCAATGCTCACCACCATGGAAGAGTAGCTGGCAGGCACATACTTTCCGGTCTTCTCATTGTATACAGAATCCGAAAAAAGTTCGCCTCCCTTCATTGTAAAGCTATGTGATTCCAAGCTTATATACTTCATATGCATCAGCTTCTGCCGCAACGCATGGGTATCTTCCTTTTCAGCCACAGATTCCACACCCAGTTTGGCTCCTATAAAGAAGAAATAGCCCGCTTCCAGAACCGAGTAACTCAGTACAAGCATTACCACCAGGCAGAGAATGTTCAATCTTCTT
>ERZ778497.2127-NODE-2127-length-10893-cov-4.482654_pt1 | contig 10893 bp, 9 predicted proteins | sample MGYA00509938_ERZ778497 | MGnify/ENA primary metagenome ERZ778497 (study PRJEB29527, sample SAMN07138969) | mouse gut metagenome | material: feces | host: mouse | place: China:Nanjing | collected 2016-01-25 ... | reverse complement strand
TTGTAATAGCCTCCGGGCTCGATCTTGCGGATGTTGCCCGCGGCACCGAGCGTCTCCACGATGCTCGCATCGGTGGCATCGTCGTTGAAGTCGCCCATCATGACGACCTTGGTCGCAGGGTTGATCGCCAGCACCGAGTCGGCGGCACGGCGCATGATCTCGGCCGCGCGGCGGCGTTTGGGCGCCGACGCCTCCTTGCCGCCGAGGCGCGAGGGCCAGTGCGCCACCATGAAGTAGAAGGGCTCGTCCTCGATGGTGCCCCACATGGTCACGATGTCGCGCGTGCGGAAGTCGGGCAGATCCTCCATCGTGAAGGGAATCGCCGCGCTGCCTTCGAGCTTGAAGACGTCGGGACGGTAGTAGAAAGCCACATCCACACCGCGGGCATCGGGCGAATCGTAGTGCACGATGCGGTAGTTGGCCGGCGCGAGTTTGGGCTGTGCGATCACGTCTTCGAGCACCGAGCGGTTCTCGATCTCCGACACGCCGATCACCGCGGGATAGTTCTTGTCCATGGCCGCCAGGTCGAAGAGCACGCGTTCGAGGTTCCTGATCTTCTTTCCGTACTTGACCGAATTCCACCTCTTGGGGCCTCCGGGCGTGAACTCGCTGTCGTAAATCTCCGGATCGTCGATCGTGTCGAACAGGTTCTCGAAGTTGTAGAACATCACCTTGTAGGGTTTCTGCGCGAAGCCCGCAAGCAGCAGCGCCACGAAGAGTCCCGAAAACAGCAGTTTTTTCATAAGGTTTTGGTTTTATGAATGTTTAATTGATTTTCCAGTCCGCAGGGTCGTTCTGGGCCTTCACCGCCTCGGCGGCCTCCGGCGCGAGGTTGCGGAAGAACGTGAAGCCGGTCAGCTCCTCGATCTGGGCGATCGACCGGGCGCACTGCCTGAGCGACGAGGGGTTCGAGCGGTCGTTGGCAAACCAGAAACCGATGCCTATCAGCTCGTCGGCCGAGCATTCGGCGACCGGCTTGCCCGTATTGCCGCGGCGCGTGCGCAACAGCACCTTCCAGCAGTTCGAGGGCAGTCCGATGCGGTTGCCGCGGCGGTCGGTGGTCGTGCGGCCGTCGCCGAAAAAGGTGCCCGTGACCACATAGAGCGTGTCGCGCACCATATTCTCGCGCACCTTGCTTTCGAGCGTGCCCCAGATGCCGCTGTTGAAGTCGCCGTTCTGCGGCATCATGTTCGTGGCGTAGAAGGTCTGTTCGTTCGTGGGCACGGTGCTGTAACGGTCGGCCGAGGGGCACTGGTGGCCGCGGGCGAGGCCCGTGCCGTAGCCCTGCTCGACATACTGCTGCGCGCTCTCCGGAATGGCGGGAGGCTGCACGTTGGGATCGTAGCTCCAGGCATTCGTGCGCCCCACCGAGGGCGTGGTGTACACCGTGTGCAGCGGATAGGCCACCCAGTGGGCTACCCTCTTGCTGCGGTCGTAGCAGATCGAATAGTTGCGCACATAGTCGCCGTTGGCGAGCGTCGTGTAGTAGGTTTTGTAGGTCCAGTCCGCTTCGGAACGGAACACGGGCTGCTCGGCCCATGCCTTGTCGTATCCGGCCGAAGGGGTATATTTGCGTTGGGTCAGTGCGACCTCGAATATTTCGCCGTTGGAGAATCGAACGCTCACGAGGGCCGTGCGGTCCTCGGAGGTCGTATTTCTTTGCAGGTAGACGAACACCACGGGCACCACATCGCCCTCACGTTCGGTCACCCGACTGTCCTGCTCGAACGAGAGCCATTCGGCGCCTTCGGTCACAGTCGCTGCGAACGTAAGGCCCTCGCCGGTGAGCAACAGTTGATTGCGGGTGGTTTCGCAATCCACCACCCCGTATCGGAATGCGGCCGAAGCCACGGATGTACCGGAGTCGCCGCTGTCGCCGCAGGCAACGGCACAGAGAGCCGCCCAAAGGACGACCGGTACGTACGACGACATTTTCTTGAAAAAATTCATGCCGCAAAAGTTGAAAAAACGGCTTCCGACAGAACCTCGTTCCATCGGAAGCCGATCAATGAATCAATTAGTTATAAGCAAGTTCGAGTTTCACGAACTGGGCGTTGTGCTTGCTGGCGATGTAGATGCGGTACTTCTCGCCCGCGGTCGTTCCGACCAGATCGTAGGTATATTCCAACTGACCGTTCAGCTGTTCGAGCTTGATGGCTTCACCCCCTGCGACCGGATTGTTCGCAGCATCGTACACACCCACCATCACGCTCTTCGAAGCGCCGGTGCGCGTGGTCAGCGTGACCGTAGCAAGGGACTTGCCTTCCACTGCCGGAAGCTCGATGTAAGCCCCCTCCTTGCCGTTGATGACGTAGGGATCCGTCTTGTCGGTATTGTTGCCGTAGGCCATGTAGTAGCCGTTGTCCTTGCTGCCGACGAACGTGAACTCGTGACCGCCGAAAACGTATGCCTGAGCATCAGCCTTCTTGTTCGCGGAGAGCTTCGGGAAATCGGCGGGATAGTTCGCCTCTACGGAGAAATCGGCCGTAATCACGGTCTCGTCGCCCGACGCGGGCTTGGCCTGCGTCATCGCCACGGTCTTGGTATCCACGGCAGCGCCGTCCTTCATCAGACGCACGGTCAGCGTACCCTTGACCGCAGCTCCGGTCGTATTCTCGGCAGCCACCACCGTAATGCGGTTCTCGGCTACGCTCACCGTGAAGTGTGCGTTGTCCGAAGCGGCCTCCAGCTTGCAGCCTTCGGCATTGACCGTCGAAACGTTCACCTCCTTCGTGGCGCCCGCAGCCTCGAACGTCAGCGCGTCGGGCGTCACGGCAGAAATGGCCGGAGCCGAGCTCAGGAACGCATTCACGTCGGCCACGGTCTGGGGGCAGATCTGCGCATTGTTCTTATACACGGTAGCATAGCCCGTCACGTCGCCCGTGGCGTCAGCCACGTACTGCGTGCCGACCAGGCCCGGCATGTTGGCCTGCACGAAGACGGTCAGGTCGCTGCCGCCGGCAGTGAAAGTGTGCGTGCCGTATTTCTCGGCCTCGCACCATACGGCCGCCGTGGCCGGAGCCTTGGCGCCCTTGACCGTCACGGCCATGCCCTGGAACGAAGCCAGGTCCGAAGCGGCAACCGTCACCGGAACGACGGCCTGCGTGCCGATCTTCTCGATCACGCACCACTCGTCGCCCTGGCTGCCGGTAACCTCGTACAGTCCCTGATAGTTCACGATGCGGGCCTTGCCGGCCTTGAGCGTCACTTTCACCTTGTCGCCCTTGGCGAATGCGAACTCCGCATCGTTGGGGTTGGTGTACTTGCCGCTGCCGTAGAGCGTGATGCCGTTGCCGGCGGTCGTAGCGCCCGGCGTCATCACCTGCAAGTTGTTGTTGTTCACGTTACCGCCCTGCTTGTCGGTCACGACCACAGCCTCGAACGTTCGGTCCGCGGACGCATCGAGCACCGTCTGCTCCGCGGTCATCTTGGCGATGATCTCGGGAATGGTGATGGCCACGACGTCGCCGCTGCCGCCACCGCCGAAGTTCACGGTCTGACCGCCGGGGCCCGTCTCCAGCTTCATGTCGTCCAGACGGTAAACCGAGCTCGTCTCGGCCAGGAAGCGGATGTAGAGCTTATCCACGGCCTCGGCCAGCGTGAAGTCGGACGTAGCGCTCACCCAGTAGGGCGTAGCCTCGCCGCCGGATACCGTATACTCGATGTCGGTCCAGGCCTCGCCGTCCTTGCTCAGCGACACCTTGAATTTCGAGGGGTCGAACGTGTTGTCGAACTCGCCGGTGGTCTCGTTCTTTTTCGAGCACGAGCTGATGAAAGTCAGCTTGAGCGCCGTCTGACCGGCTGCGAGCGCGATGCCGTTGGCCGTGAACGAGGTGGGAGCCGTGCCGAAGAAGATCTCGTTATGGCCCGAGCCCTGGTTCTGAAGACCCGAAGCACGCACCGTCGTCTTCTCGGTGCCGGTGTAGGTCACCTCGGCGGCACCCATGCCCTCCTTGTTCCAACCCGTATAGTCGGCGATGAGCACGCTGCCGGACAGCGCCTCCGTGCCGCAGGTCTCCGACCAGATCAGCTCGCCCACCGGAGCCACGCCGCCGGGGGTCTGCTCGACTTTCACGGTCTTGGTATCGACCTCTTTGAGCACGCCCATGATGCTGGCATACGAGGTCACCTTCAGCTCGACCGAATGCGCCGTCTGATCGGCACCTACCGTAACGGTGATGGTACGGTTGCCGCTACCCTCGGTCTCGGGCGTCAGCGCCAGCCACTCCTGTCCCTCGGCACCCGTGATTTTCCACATGCCGTCGCACACGACCTCAAAGGTCTTCGCACCGCCCTTCTCGTCGAACTTCAGCTCCGTGGGAGAGACGTCCAGCGTCGGGACGAAGATGGGGTCGTCGTCGTTGTCCGAGCACCCCGGGAAAGCCAGGGCGGCAGCCGCACATACGACTCCGCACAACCACCTGAAAAGATGTAGTTTTTTCATAATGATAATATTTTATAAAAAAGGTTTTCCGTTTGCAGCCCGCAGTCGCACCGCCAAATTTTCTTTCGGGAGCGACTTGGGGAATGTAAAAGTAGGAATTATTTCGCAACTAACAAAATCCGGCGTCCTTCGGGCGGTACATTTTCCGGACACACACGGACACACCGAACCGGAGAGTGCAAAAACCGTGCACACTCCGGTTGCGGAATCGTTCTTGTTTTCAACGGATTCTGTCGAGCGACCGCACGAGCAGCTCGTCGCGGAAAATAGCCCTTGCGGCCAACCACGCAAAGAGCACGCCCACCAGCGGAAGCGCCGCCACGGGCTTCAGCCCCTGGAAGTCGGCGGCCCCGTGGCCGAAGAAGAAGTAGGCGGCGAGCATCGTCTCGGCACCGGCGAGCAGCACCATCTCCACCACGCAGAGCCGCACCTGGAGCATCCGGCGGCGGAACAGGAAGATCGTGACGAGCGGCAGCGCGCACGCCGCCGCCAGCGCGATGCCCGTATAGACGGGTGCGCGCAGCACCGCAGCGCCGTCCGCCGAGCGGAGCGCGAAAGCATAGAGATCGTAGCGTTCGCCCCCCACGCCGAACCAGGCCAGCGGCACGAACAGCGTGACGGCAACGAGGGCCGCCACAACGAGCAGGTAGAGTGTCTGTATTCTCTGAATCATTGTTTTTCGATTTTTTTGTCGATCAGGTAATCGTTGCGGTTGCTCGCGCCGCGGTTGATCAGCTCACCCAGGAATCCCGCCAGAAAGAGCTGCACGCCGAGCACGATGGCCAGAATGGCCAGGTAGAACAGCGGCTGGTCGGTCACGGGACGCAGCGGCACGTCATGGGCCTGTTTGTAGAGCTTGGCGCCGATGACCCACGCCGTGGTGGCGCCGCCGAGCAGGAACATGACCGTTCCGAGGCTGCCGAAGAAGTACATCGGCGAGCGTCCGAAATGGGACATGAACGACACGGTAATCAGGTCGAGGTAGCCCTTGATCATGCGTTCGAGGCCGAATTTCGAACGACCGTACTTGCGGGCACGGTGCTCGACCACCTTCTCGCCGATGCGCCGGAAGCCGGCACGCCGTGCCAGAATCGGGATGTAGCGATGCATCTCGCCGTAGACCTCGATCGACTTGACCACCTTGCGGCGGTAGGCCTTCAGTCCGCAGTTGAAGTCGTGGAGCCGGATGCCCGACACCGTGCGGGCCGTCCAGTTGAAGAACTTGCTCGGCCAGCGCTTGCCGATCGGGTCGTGGCGCCGTTTCTTCCAGCCCGACACCAGGTCGTAGCCCTCGTCGAGGATCATGCGACGCATGGCGGGAATCTCGTCGGGCGAGTCCTGGAGGTCGGCATCCATCGTGAAGACCACCTCGCCGCGCGCCTCGGCGAAACCGCAGTAGAGCGCCGCCGACTTGCCGTAGTTGCGTGCGAAGCCCACGGCCCGCACCGCCGGATACTGCGCTGCGAGCCGCTCGACGACCTCCCACGAACCGTCGTCCGAGCCGTCGTCCACCATCACGATCTCGTAGGTCAGCCCCTCGGCCCGGGCCACGCGGTCGATCCACGCCGTCAGTTCGGGCAGCGACTCCGCTTCGTCGTACACGGGCACGACGACCGAAACATCGGGTGCAGCCATCGCCTACTCGTTGTTCCGGGAGAAGACCTCGGGTTTGCGCGACGCGAACGCCGAAACGAACAGACCGAAGAACAACCCCTTGATCAGCGACCCAAAGATACCGCTCGCAATCAACCAGATCGGAGAATGGGTCATGCGCGTCGCCATCTCGCCGACCAGCTGCATCCGGTCGCGGGTGTAGATTCCGGTAGCTTCGACAGCGGCGAGCGTCTGCGCCATGATCTCCTCGTAACGGGCCTCGAAAAGCCAATTCACCGCGACGATCTGGTAGGCGCCCGCCAGTATGCCCTCGAAAAGCGCCATGAAGAGAATGAACTTCAGACAACGACCGTAGCTGCACCCCTCCGCGGCATCGTACCGCGCGGCGTGGCGCTTGGTGAAGGTGTAGAGCAGCGTGACATAGACCGCAACCGACAGAAGACTCAGCCAGCCGCTCTGCCAGAACATGCCTGCCACGGCGAACACGATCGCCACGATTCCCAGGAACGTACCGTAGCGCACAGCGTCGTTCCGAAGTGTTACTTTTTCCATAATCGAGTGTTTATTTTCGTTTTACATCGTTCATCGTCATCTCCCCGCGCATCGTCTCCGCACGCTGCGGGCGCACACCGCGCCGCAAGGCTCCGCAGTTTCCGATGCGGAGGCCGCTCCGGTGTCTTTCACGCAGGCGGGCGCCCGTCTGCGCCACACGAAGGCCCTGGAATCCGGGCTGAGCCGCCCCGCCCCACCGCAGACTTCCCGTGCCGGGGCACCCGCCGCCCGCAGCGGCGGATCCGCGGGATTCGGTCCGGCGGCCGCTATGCCAGCTCGCCGCGTCCCTCGCGCAGCACGAGGGGTTCGTCCTGCGTGAGGTCCACCACGGTGGTGGGCACGCTATTGCCCGGACCGCCGTCGATCACCAGGTCGATCCGGTCGCCGTAGCGCTCCGCGATCAGCTCGGGATCGGTCGTATACTCCGTCTCGCAATCGTCGTGCACCGAGGCCACCAGCAACGGAGCACCGAGCGCCTCGGCGACGGCCCGCGCGACGGCATGGTCCGGAATGCGCACGCCGAGCGTACGGCGTCGGGCCAGCGCCTTGTCGGGCACCTGCGACAAAGGAGTCAGTATGAAGGTGAAAGGCCCCGGCAGGTTGCGTTTCAGCACGCGGAACGCGGCGTTGTCCACCCGGCAATACTCCGCCACACGGGCGATGTCGGGAAACAGGGCCGAAAAACGCGTCTCGCTCTTGCCCAGCATGCGGCGCAGGCGCTCGATGGCCCGCGCAGAGCGGATCGAGCAGGCGAACGCATAAACGCTGTCGGTCGGACACACGATCACCCCGTCACGTTCGAGCACGGACACAACCCGCGACAATTCGCGCTCCGAGGGATTCTCGGCATAGATTTTCGTCAGCATACGCTACAAATATACGAAAATAATTCGTAATTGTCCAACGCCACGCCCCTGCGGCCGCGGCCGCAGGGCGGCTACCTGATTTTCCGTTCGTTCAGCGCATGGCTGTATGCCCGGGCATTGGCGTTGTGCTCGGCGAGCGTCCGCGCGAAGTTGTGGTACCCGTCGAACGTGGGCCGGGCGCAGAAATAGAGGTAGTCGTGCTCCTCGTAAAGCAGCACGGCATCGATAGCCGCCAGTTCGGGCATGCAGATCACCGAGGGAGGGAGTCCTTTATTAATATAGGTATTGTAGGGCGACGGAGTTTTCAGGTGTTTGTACAGAATGCGCCTCAGTCCGAAGTCGCGCAGCGCATATTTCACGGTCGGATCGGCCTGGAGCGGCATCCCCTTGCGCAGGCGGTTGATGTAGACGCCGGCGATGCGGGGCATTTCGTCCTTCTTGTTCGTCTCCTCGGTGACGATCGAGGCCAGCACCATCGCCTCATCGCGCGTCAGGCGCGTGCGCAGCAACGCCTTATCGCGCTTCATGTACCAGAAATTGTTGTAGTTGTGACGCATGCGCAGGATGAAGTCGCGCGGCGACTCGGTCCAATAGGCTTCGTACGTGTCAGGCAGGAAGATCATGAAGACCGAAAGCGTATCGAGATTCAACTCGTCGAGCACCTCCGGCGAACGGAACGCCTCCATCCAGGCGGCCGAATCGGCCTCAAGCTGGCGCGCCAGACGGGCCGCCAGCTGCTCCTTGGTGCGGATGTTGTTCAGCGTCACCTGAACCGGACGCTGCTTGCCGAGCTTGAACATGCGGGCCACCTCGATGGCCGTCATCCCCTCGCGCACCTCGTAATTGCCGGGTTTGAACCCCTTTTCCAGCCCGATGCGATCGGCATAGAAACGGAAAGCACGCCGATGACGCATGCCGCGCATCAGCGTATCCTCCAGCTCGCGGTAGTCGGCATCGGATCCGATCCGCACGATAAAACGCTCGGGCACAGCATCTCCGTAGAACTGATGCCAGCTTCCGTAGGCCGTAGCCCCGAGCAGCACGGCACATGAAAGCAGGACGATAATCAAAGTTTTTTTACTCATTGCGCAAATTTTTTTGCAAAGATATAAATTTTTTCTACTTTTGTCGCGGGTAAGTCTTGTACGACCAGCTCCCGCAGAACCCCCCAGGCGAGGAATCGAGCAAGGGTATGCGGTCGTAGCGGTGCGATACAAGTAGCTTACCCACTTTTTTTTGCGCATGCTCCATGCGGCGAAGCGCTCTCTTTCGCAAGGAACGCCGCCCGCCCGGTCGCCGCCCCGCCCTTTCCGATGCCGCACACTCCCCTCTACGGTACACACTTCGCTTCCGTCCGGCACGCACGCCCCTGCACGCAACGCCCCGTCCGCCGGCGATACGGCCCGGCAAAAACAAACCGGAGACGCAGGCCCGGGGCCGCGTCTCCGATGTTGCGCCTTTCGGAACGATCGGCGGAATCAGTCGTTCATGTCCATCAGACGGTAGTCCCTGTCGAACTTGAGTTCCAGGTCATTGCTCAGCTCTATCTGATAGCCCATGGGGCCCTTCTCGATGCCCGTGATCTTCTGACCGGGATGGTTATTCTCGACATACTGGCGCAGCTGGCGCGGTACGACCTCCTCGGGCACGATGCCGTGCTCGCAGTCGATCTCGGTCCAGTCGCCGTTGCCGTCGAACTCGATCTTGGTACCGTTCACGAACACCACGTCATAGGCCTTCATGGGGCTGTTCTGCTGCTTGGCATACTGCACCTGCATGTCGCCGAAGTGGCGCTTGATGAACGACTGTGCCGTGTTGGGCATCTGAGCCACCTGCACGGGCACGGTGTTGTCAGCCGATGCGACCGACACCGAGGCGGCGATCGCCAGAATCATTACGAATAATTTTTTCATATTGCTCAAACTACTGTTTTACGGTGTTGCGACGAAATCAGCGCGAGCTCTTGCTGCGCGACGAAGTGCTGTTCGTACCGCGCGACGAGCTCGAATCCGACGAGTTGTTGCGGGTGTACTGGTTGTGACCCTCGGGGTTGTGGTTGCCACCGCGCGTGCCGGTGCTGCGCGATGAGGTGCTGTTCGTACCGCGCGATGCGGTGCCCGAAGTCTTCTTCTGACTCGACTGAGCGGTCTTGTTGTTTGACTCTTTCATAACATTTAGAATTTTTGGTTAAACAATTGCCTGTTTCTCGCCTCCGCCCCGCCGAACGAGCCGGCACGATACGCAGAAAAGTTCGTTTCACACGACTTCGCGAAGCCGCGTACGGTACATCACGAAGCAAATCATATGCCATCGGGCGCGGAGCGCACTTCACACGGCCGCACGACCGGCATCCGCCCCCAGCACGCCCCTCCGGCACGGCACCGCCGGGATGCGGCCCCTCCGCGCGCGCAATGCCGCGGCAGGCATACCCGCACCCCGGACGGCGCACGACTACCGCTGCTCCACGGGTTCGCGGCGTTCGCGCGCACGGTCCGCCGCCGGGTCGTCGTAGTCGCACCAGCGGATGTTGCGCACGTCGGAGGCTTCGCGCACTTCGGCGCTGCGTTTCTTGCCGAGCTTCTTGTCGGCGCTGCGCACCGAGGCCGCCGTGCGCGACGAACCCACGGGTTCGTTCTCGGTGAGTCCGCACGTCGCACGCACGTGCTCTCCCGGCTCCGCAATGTACTGCCAGTCCTCGTCCAGCTGCGAGCAGGGTCCGTCGTTCCAGGGCCCGCGGACCTCGCCGCCCTTCGAGAAATCGTAGTAGAGGTTGCTGTACCTCGGATCGCTCTGCAACACGCCCGGCGGGAAGTTCGGACGGATGGTCCCGAGCGCCGCCTCGAACTGCTGGAAGTGCGACACCTCGCGCGTCATCAGGAAGTTGAGCGTGGCGAGCACGTCCTTGTCGTCGGTGAACTGCATGAGGTATTCGTAGACGATCTTGGCCCGCGACTCGGCCGCGATGTTGGACCGCAGATCGACCGTAAGGTCGCCGTTGGCATTGGCATAGGTGCCCTGCCACGGGAAGCCGTTGCTGTCCGTCAGGCGCGGACCGCCGCCCGTGAGCACGCCGAACTGGGGGTTGATCGAGAAGGCCTCGTGGATCACGTCCTCCTTCGATTTGCCCTCGCCGAAGACCTCGTGGCGCTCGGCCGCGTCCTTGAGGTTGCCATTGACGCCGGTGAGCAGCATCTGGATCGTGGCACCCACGATTTCGAGGTGGCCGAGCTCCTCGGTGGCGATGTCCATCAGCATGTCGTACTTGTCCGGATAGGGGTTGTGACAGGCGAACGCCTGCACGAAATACTGCATGGCGGCTTTCAGCTCGCCGTTGGGACCGCCGAACTGCTCAAGCAGCCGGCGCGCGAAACGCGGATCGGGTTTCGACACCCGTGCGTTGAACTGTAAATCTTTGGA
>ERZ778497.2118-NODE-2118-length-10943-cov-3.497061_pt1 | contig 10943 bp, 14 predicted proteins | sample MGYA00509938_ERZ778497 | MGnify/ENA primary metagenome ERZ778497 (study PRJEB29527, sample SAMN07138969) | mouse gut metagenome | material: feces | host: mouse | place: China:Nanjing | collected 2016-01-25 ... | reverse complement strand
GATAGAACCGGCCAGCCGTGGGGATATTGGCTGGCCGGTTCTATCTGGGTATCATGCTTTTTCAAAAGGTTCCCCGCAGTCTGCGCAAATTACATTGACCTTGCGGGTTGCCCGTATGATGGTGCCGCAGCAGGGGCAGATATATTTGCTGCTTCGGTTGATGGATTTTTTGCGCCCGCCTTTGGAGCTTCCGGCTGCTTGCAGGCGGCTGGCATGGATGCCGGTATCTCCCAGGGCGGATATGATCCATGCTTCGGCTTCCGGAGCCAGCGTCGTAATCGTCCAGCCATATTTGGGATGCTTCTCAATATGCAGGCCGTGGGCTTCGGCGGTGGCTTTGAACTTCATATTGTGGTAATAGCCGTTGTTGCTTACGTCCTGGATATCATGCTGCAGGTTATATAAGTGGCTCATTTCATGGAGAAGCGTGGTGGCTATTTCTGTAATAGGACGGTCAAGGTATTCAGCGCAAAGGTTGATTTCCCGGTAAAGCTCGTTGTCTGCATTCCAGATTTCATGGATGCTGCACCAGCCATATGCGCCACGCCCGCCGTCCGGGGATACGGTGATGGCCGGACGGGTAAGCTCTCCATAGTAGAAATGCTTATTGAATAAATCAAACATTTGTTCGACTTTCTTTGCGATTTCGGATATATTGAGCATTGGTATGTCCTCCCTTAAAATTATGTTTTAATGTTGTGAGTGACAGCTTACGAATTTTCGATATAAAGGCAAGCCTTTTTCAAAGAAATTTCAGATTTTATACACATACGCTTACTTGCGTTTATTCGCTTCTCCGTATATAATAACGGTATATCAATGGGAGGTGGCAAATTTGCTTGACTATATTTCTGTAAAAGAAGCGGCAGAAAAATGGGGAATATCTGAGCGGCGTGTCCAAAAACTGTGCGAGGGGAATCGGATTGAGGGTGTTGTACGTTTCGGCCACACATGGATGATACCGCGAAAGGCAGAAAAACCTGCCGATCAGAGACGAAAACAAAAAAAAGACAAGGGAGGGAATATTTCATGTATAACCCACAATTAGATACATTTATCCGTGTGGCGGATGCCGGGAGTTTTAACAAGGCAGCGGAGGAGTCCTATATTACTCCAACGGCAGTTATTAAGCAGATCAATCTTTTAGAAGATTCATTGGGTATAAAATTATTTGAACGGACGCATAGGGGGCTGACTTTAACGAAGGCGGGAAAATCGTTATATCAGGATGTAAAATATATTATTCAGTATTGCCGTGATTCCATTACAAGGGCAAAAAACGCTATGCAGGATAATGTGAGCGTCATTCGGATTGGCAGCTCACCTATGACACCAGCCCAGCTCTTAATGCAGCTATGGCCAAAGATACAGGAACATTGCCCGGATTTGAAATTCCAGATTATTCCCTTTGAGAATACGCCGGAAAATGCCAGAGAAATTCTGGCTAACCTCGGTAAAAATATAGATGTGGTTGCTGGTATTTTTGATGAAACCATGCTGGATTTGCGGCACTGTGCCGGGCTTCCATTATCCCGTGAACCGTTCTGCTGCGCGGTTTCTATCCATCACCGGCTTGCTGCAAAAGATAAGCTGAAAATAAAAGACCTTTATGGAGAGAACCTGATGTTAATGCGCCGGGATTGGAGTAACTATGTGGACAGGCTTCGGGATGACCTCTGGCAGAATCATAGCCAGATACATATTGTAGATTTTGATTTTTACAGTATGGAGGCTTTCAATCGGTGTGAGAACAGCAATGATGTTTTGCTGGCAATTCCGGGCTGGGCTAACGTACATCCGCTTTTGAAAGTGATTCCGGTTGAATGGGAGCATAGTATCCCGTTTGGCCTGCTCCATTCTCCGCAACCATCAGAAACAGTAAAGAAATTCTTGGAAGCAGCACAAATGGCTGTAAATTGAAGAAGAAAAATAGTTATAACCTTTGAGTATAAACTGATGAACAAAGCGAGACTTCTCTTGAGGTCTTGCTTTTTTTATAATATGAGTAGTAAGAGCAGAACGGAGGTGATGGAATTGAAAAAATCTATTTGTACTGTTGCGTTTGTTTGTATATTGGTTTGCATTACAGGATGCGGTGCAAATAAAGCCTCTGGCAATATTGCGGAGATAGAATCTGGAAAAGAAACAACAGAAAGCCTTTTGCAGCAAACCGAAGGAGCAGAAAGAATTGTGCAGGTAGAAACGAGGATAAATGAACCGTATACAACAGATACAAAAATAGTCGAGGTTATATCTAATCCAGTTTTCGGAGAGTATGGCAGGCTGATTTTTCCAGTAGATAGTGGATATTATAGCGGGAACACTTTGGGGACGCTACGGCTTACATGGTATAGCAATATTGACCCGGAAAAGACGGTAGAGATTACGAATTATCTAAGAGATCATGCGGCTGCAGGAGAAACCTGTTTTTCTGACATTTATACTGATGAAGAAAAGATGGCTGACCCTGCAAAACAGGATACAGGACTATTCTTCTTCAAAGGAAATCCCGGAGAAAAATTTGCTGTCTGTAATGCAGGCGGGGGATTTGCGTATGTGGGTGCAATGCAGGACAGCTTTCCCCACGCTCTGGAATTATCTAAAATGGGATATAACGCTTTTGCCTTGATTTACCGGCCCGGAGCGCAGACAGCCTGTGAAGATTTAGCGAGGGCAGTCAACTTCATTTTTGAACATTCAGAGGAGCTTGAAGTAGATACCGATTGTTATTCTGTGTGGGGAGGTTCCGCAGGCGCAAGGATGGCGGCGTGGCTTGGCTCTTATGGCCCGGCTGCTTTTGGGGGAAATGAACTGCCCCGTCCCGGTGCGGTTATTATGCAATATACCGGCCACAGCGATTATACAGAAAGCGACCCGCCAACCTTTGTATGTGTCGGGGAAAATGATGGCATTGCAAGCTGGCGGACAATGGAAAACCGTCTGCGCAATCTGGAAGCGCTTGGAATCCCCACAGAGTTTCACAAATATTCGGGCCTCGGTCACGGTTTCGGAATAGGAACCGGAACGGTTGCGGAAGGGTGGATAAACGAGGCAGTAGCATTTTGGGAAAACCAGACAGAAAATCAATCATAGAGAGGAGAACAGGAAGATGAACAATTTTATTTTTGAAAACGCAACGAAGGTGTTTTTCGGGAAAGGGTGTGTAAAGGAATACCTGTGCTGTCTGACAAAATGATATGGCGATACGGTCATGCTGGCATACGGCGGCGGCTCCATTAAACGGAACGGTGTTTATGACGAGGTAACAGCAATTTTGAAAGCAGCGGGGAAAAATATTGTTGAGTTTCCGGGCATTATGGCAAATCCCACTTATGCGAAAGTGCTGGAAGGTGCAAGGCTGGCAAAGGAAAACAATGTGGGACTGATCCTCGGTATTGGCGGCGGTTCGGTTATGGACTGCTGTAAGGCAGTATCCATTGCCGCCCGGTATCAGGGGGATGTATGGGCGGATTTTTGGGCGCGTCCCGGTATTTTTGATTTTGATCCTCTGCCGCTCGGTGTGATTGTCACAGTAGCGGGAACCGGGAGCGAGTGCAATGGCGGGGCTGTCATTACCAACGAAGAACTGAAAATAAAAACCGGGCGTGATTATCCGAAATGTAATCCGAGGTTCGCCCTGCTTGACCCGACTTATACTTACAGCGTCCCTAAATTCCAAATGGTATCCGGAGGCTTTGACATTCTTTCGCATATCATGGAAATTTATTTCAGTGAACCGGACGAGGACAATGTTTCCGATGATATTGCCGAGGCGCTTATGCGGAATGTGATCCGTAATCTGCGGGTGGCTGTTAAAAACCCGGAGGACTACACGGCCAGAAGCAATCTTATGTGGGATGCTACAATGGCGGAAAACAGGATCATCAAGCTGGGAAAGAGGACGGATTTTCAGTGCCACCAGATGGAACACCAGCTTGGAGCCTATACAGACTGCAATCATGGCGCGGGGCTGGCGGTATTGCACCCGGTTTATTATCGTCATATCTATAAGGAGGGGCTGGCAAAGTTTAAGAAATTTGCAGAGAATGTATGGGGAATTTCTGCGGAGGGAAAGACGGACGAGGAAATTGCCCGTGCCGGTATCAATGCTCTGGAAGATTTTATTTTGGAGATCGGCCTGCCTGTGAACCTGCGGGAGTTAGGTGTGGATGAAAACACGGATTTGAAAGCGATTGCAGATTCCTGTGCGATTGTCTCCGGCAGCTATAAGAAGCTGACCCATGAAGAAATATTGGGAATTTTCAAAGAATGTTTTAATTAAATAAAAAAGATAGGAGAAAACGATTATGAAAAAAATAACTGCTTTTTTAATGAGTCTGTTACTTGTATTCAGTTTTGCGGCCTGTGGCAATAACCAGCAGGCAAAGGATACCACGCCAGAACCTTCTTCGGAACCGGTAAGCGAGACTACGTCAGAGCCGGAGAAAACGGAGCAGCCTTCTGAAACGCTATCTGCCAGCCAAGCAGAAAGCGAGGATAACACTGGCGATACTGATGTGGCAAGTACGGGTGGAAAAACGTTGATTGTTTATTATTCGGCATCTGGGAATACGGAGGAGGTTGCAAATTATATTGCTTCTGCTACGGGCGGTGATCTGTTCGAGATTGTGCCGACAGAAATCTATACAAATGCTGACCTTGATTGGACGGATGATGACAGCCGCGTATCCAGAGAACATGACAATGAGGATGAAAGAGATGTCCCGCTTGTATCTGATACGGTGGATAATTGGGACGAGTACGACACGGTTTTTATCGGATACCCGATCTGGTGGGGGATTGCGGCATGGCCTGTAGACGGTTTCATAAAGGCGAATGACTTCACAGGAAAAACGGTGATACCTTTCTGCACTTCTTCAAGCTCCGGTTTGGGTGAAAGTGGCGAACTGCTTGAAGAAATGGCCGGAACGGGGGAATGGCTGGAAGGTGAGCGTTTCCGCTCAGGAGCTTCGGAAGAAACAGTCCGGTCATGGGTAGAAGGATTAGGATTATAACAGGAGCCAGACTATGAGAAAAATAATAGCTGTTCTCGCAAGTGTTTTAATGATTGTTACACTGGCCGCTTGTGGAAAAAAGGAAGAAAAACAATCCTTGCCGGAAGAAAGTATTGTATCAGACAGTACGGCTCCACCTGCAAAGGTGGAGCCGGGGAAAAATGAAAGTACAGGCTCCCGCGTTTTAATTGCTTACTTTTCTATGCCGGAGGATGCAGATACTTCCGGTGTGGATGCCATTTCTGGTGCAAGTATTGTGGTAAGGGATGGGGAGCGGGAGGGAAATACAGAATTTGTCGCGAAGATCATACAGGAAACAGTGGGCGGCGATCTGTTCCGAATAGAAACCGTGCAGGATTATCCCTTAGACCATGATTCGTTAGTGGATCAGGCTGCAGATGAACAGGAGTAAAACCTGCGACCGGAGCTTGCGAGCCATATCGAAAATCTGGAACGATATGATACCATCATTTTAGGATACCCGAATTGGTGGGGAGATTTGCCTATGCCGGTATATTCGTTCTTGGAGGAATATGACTTCGGAGCCAAAACAATCATTCCTTTTGTGACACATGGCGGCAGTAGTTTTTCCGACACAAGGAATACGATTTCTGAATTGCAGCCCGACGCAGCTATAAGCGAAAATACGTTTTCTCTTTCCAGAAATGATGTGGCGGAAAGTGAAGCAGAAATCAGGCAATGGGCGGAAAGCCTCAATCTGAAATCGGATACAGATGGAATACCAGCGGGGGCAGAAAATATGCAGATAGAGGGAAACAAAACCGACCTAAGCGGGACTGTACCGGAGGAACTGGAATATATACCGGCTGAATATAAAAGTCCTTCGGAACATCCGGGAATGCTGGAAAAGTTGACCTATCAGACGTGGGAATCCTTTTCCTATGAGGAACGGACGCAGGAGCTGACAAAAGAGGCGTGGGTGTATCTGCCTTATGGCTATTCAGAAGATCAGAAATATAATGTATTCTATTTAAGTCATGGCGGATGGAGCAATGAAACAACGGTTATGGGAACAGACCAAAACCCGAGTTCTTTTAAGTATGTGATCGACCATGCCATAGAAGATGGGAAGATACAGCCCCTTATTATCGTCCTACCGACCTATAATAATACAAGCGGCAAGGACAGCGGGGATTACAGCCTTGCGCTTCAGTTGACAGACCAGTTTCACAATGAGCTGGTAAATGACCTGATTCCGGCGGTGGAAGGTAAATACAGCACTTATGCGGAGAATACCTCGTTGGAAGGCATAAAAGCGTCCCGCGATCACAGAGGATTTGGCGGTTTTTCAATGGGTTCTGTCAATACATGGTGTACTTTCCGGTATGCGCTTGATTATTTCCGGTATTTTATGCCTATGAGCGGAAGCTACTCCACAGACGGTGAATACATGGCGGAACTGGTAAAAGAATCCGGTCATGATTCTGATGATTTTTTTATATTTGCTGCTTCTGGCACGGATGATTTCGCGTACAGTGCATTTAAGGCGCAGATTATGGCAATGGGGAGTGTTTCGGATGGCACATTTCGTTTTGCCGACAATGAGGCGGATGGAAATCTGTCCTTTTTGGAACGGGAGGGATATGTTCACGATGGGATAGCCAGTGATGAATATACCTACAATGGACTTAGGTTTTTTTGGAACAGGGAACAGTGATTTGCATGATAAAGGAGGAAGATCAAAATGAGCATTGTATTTATCAACGGCAGCCCGAATAAAAACGGCAATACAGCGGGGCTTGCAAAAGAATTGTTAAAGGGCAGGGATTATGAAACGCTGAATCTGACCGATTACCGGATCGGCAGCTACGGGCAGGACTTCCCGGATGACCAGCTCGGAGAGGTTATTGCAAAAATAAAGGAGTCGGAAGTGATCGTGATTGGCTCCCCGCTGTATTGGCACAATATCTGCGGCTCTGTGCGCAATATGCTGGATCGCTTTTATGGTCTGGTAGAGGAAGGAGCTTTATCGGGAAAATCGCTGTATTTTCTCTTTCAGGGAGCAGCTCCGGAAAAATGGATGATGGAGGCCGGGGAATATACTATGAAGCGTTTTGCAGGGCTTTATGGGATGGAGTATGCAGGAATGGTCACCAATCGCTCCGAGGCGGGCAGATTGTCGGAGAAATTATGAGAATATTTTCATCAATGTTATAGGAGGAATACAGCATGGCGGTAAAACAAACAGCAGGAAGGACTGCACTTTGGGAATTTGCCCCTAAATTTGCAGAGCTGAATGATGATGTGCTTTTTGGGCAGGTATGGAGCCGGGAAGATAAAATGTCTCTCCGTGACCGTTCTCTTATCACGGTTGTATCGCTGCTTTCGCAGGGGCTTACCGATACCTCTTTTGTTCATCATCTTGAAGCGGCAAAAGCAAACGGCATAACGAAAACTGAAATTGCCGAGATCATTACACATGCGGCCTTTTATGCAGGGTGGCCAAAGGCGTGGGCGGCGTTCCGTCTGGCAAAGGAAATCTGGAATGATGAAACAAACGGAACAGATGAAAAGGCTCTGCATGAAAAGTCTATGATATTTCCAATCGGCCAGCCAAACGATGCGTTTGCACAGTATTTTTTAGGGCAGAGCTATCTGCTTCCGATTTCCAAAGAGCAGGTGGGTATTTTTAATGTGACCTTTGAGTCGGGCTGCCGGAACAACTGGCACATCCATCATGCTGACAAGGGCGGCGGACAGATTCTGGTTTGTGTGGCAGGCAGGGGCTTTTATCAGGAATGGGGAAAAGAACCGGTCTGCATGACAGCGGGAGATACCGTCAATATTCCGGCAGGCGTGAAGCATTGGCATGGAGCAGCGCCGGACAGTTGGTTCTCCCATCTGGCGGTAGAGGTGCCGGGGGAAAACGTGCGTACAGAATGGTGTGAACCGGTCAACAGTGAAGATTACAAAAAAATAAAATAATGATTACAGGAGGGAAAGTCATGGAATATGTAACTTTGAACAATGGGATCAAGATGCCGGTGTTGGGATACGGTGTGTATCAGGTAAGCAATGAGGAATGTGAACGCTGTGTGCTGGATGCAATCAGTGTCGGCTACCGCTCCATTGATACGGCGCAGGCATACGGGAATGAAGAAGCTGTGGGCAATGCAATTAAAAAATGCGGCGTTCCCCGTGGAGAATTATTTATCACCACAAAAGTATGGATCAGCAACGGTGGCTATGAAAAAGCGAAGGCTTCTTTGAAGGAATCCCTGCGTAAGCTGCAGACGGAATATATTGATCTGGTGCTTATCCACCAGCCTTTCAATGACTATTATGGAACTTACCGGGCAATGGAAGAAGCATATAAGGAAGGCTGGATTCGCGCTATCGGTGTATCGAATTTCTACCCTGACCGTCTGATTGACCTGTGCAGTTTTGTGGAAGTGAAACCGGCGATCAATCAGGTGGAGACCCATGTGTTCCAGCAGCAGGCACAGGCACATGAATATATGGTGAAATATGGCGTACAGCATGAATCGTGGGGGCCTTTTGCGGAGGGGCGCAAAGATTTCTTTACCAATCCTGTTTTGACGAAGATTGGGGAGAAATATAACAAGAGTGCGGCGCAGACTGCTCTCCGCTTCCTGATCCAGAGCGGTGTTGTAGTAATCCCGAAGTCTACGCACAAGGAGCGCATGATTCAGAATATGGATGTGTTTGATTTTGTGCTGAATGATGAGGATATGGCGGCAATTCAGGCATTGGATGAAAAGGAAAGCCTGTTCTTTTCCCACTATGACCCGGCAACGGTAGAAATGCTGACGGGGCTTCACAGGTAAATCAGAGGCGAGGTGGCAGAGAATGAAAAACGGAACAATCTTGTTTGGTATATTAGCTGTGCTATTCCTGTTTACTGCATGTGGCGCAAAAGAAGATATTGATAATAATATATCGGCAGAAAACGCTGTGCAGATAGAAAACAGCTCTACGGAAGAATCCTCCGAAAGTGCAAATGAGACTGTTCCAACAATCTCTGCCACAGAAAAGAAGGAGGATTTATCAGTGGGAAGTACGCTCGTTGCGGAGCAAATATTAACCGGAGCGGACGGGGATATTCATTACAGCTATTATCTGCCGGAGGATTTTGACGAGAGTAAAAAATACCCTATGATGGTAGTCATGCCGGGATATGACATGATGTGGTTTGGAGAGGATTCCTCCGTTAGTAATCTGAATTGGAGCGGTTTTCTGGCATGGACGGAGCTTGACGAAGATATGATTGTTGTTTCGGCACAGCTTACCGACTGGCGGGAGAAATCCGCAAGGCAGGCGATAGAATTGACGGAGTATTTTCTTGACAATTTTCCCGTTGATGTAAAACGGGTATATGCTGCCGGATATTCCGCTGGCGGAGAAACGATGTCGCAGGCTGTATCCATGCGCCCGGACTTATATGCAGCTTATTTACACGGTGCTTCACAATGGGATGGAACCTTTGAGTCTATTGCAGAAAATGGCGTTGCTGTTTATATCTTTATGGCTGAAAATGACGAGTATTACGGTTCAGGGAAAGCAAGGGACGCTTATAACGGTTTGCATGAAGCCTATTTGGATACAGGCTTAACAGAAAGCCAGATAGAGGATGTACTGTGTCTGGAGATCCCGGATAACGAATATTTTAACAGCCGTGGAATTTACAATTATCACGGCGGCGGGAATATTTTATTTCAGGATAAAAGTATTTTGAATTGGATTATAGAAAAAAGGAAATCTATCCGTTAGGGCGAAAGGAGACAGGCAGCATGAAACGGAAAACAATTTTGAAAATCGTGGTCGATATTGGGATGACGGTCATGCTGCTGCTTCTGATGACTTATGAGCTGATTGGCGAGGCGGCGCATGAGTGGATTGGGATAGGGATGTTTTGTCTTTTCCTTATCCATCATATTTTGAACCGAAAATGGTGCCATTGCGTTTTCAAACCGGGACAAGGGTCACTCGTTTGTTTGAGCATGATGCACGGAGGGGAGATTTCATTCCTGGAATTATTGGTCGAGCCTCCATGATACCACCCGAAAAATGGTGGAGACGACATTGAGCCTGGCAGGCGGCACTTTTGTGCTGCTTGTCAGGCTCCTTTTTTTGTCTCCGGCGGCTGGGGGATGCCGCCTGCCGGGCTCCGGAAGGAGAACGGCAGAGATGGAGATTAGATATGAGTTTGTTACGGGAGAGGTTTTGGAGATTGAAGTTTAAAGAGGTTGGTGATCGTGGAATGGGAAAGGCTGGCTTCTTTGCCGAGGCGGTAGTTTGTCCAGCCCCGCTCGGCCATGAGTTCCTTTATATGCTGTTGGATATCCATTTTCATCACCTGCCCATCTCCATTTGTATCTATTTTAGTTTCCAAATGGGCGATATAATAGTCATAATCAGTAGAGCATATATCGCCCAAAAGGGATATAGTCATAGTATGGGCTTTTTATGGATATGCTATCAAGGGAGTTAGGAGGCGTTTTTATCATGGAAGAACATTTATTTGAGAAACTTGCCCGTGAGCGGGGGATCACGGTGGAGGAGATGCGGGAGATCATCTCAGCGCGGATCAGGCGGGGGATAAATGACCCCGACCCCAAAAAGCGGGCGCAGTGGGAGGCGATACCCCATGAGGGGGAGATTCCCACGCCGGAGGAATGGCTGTATTATGCGGTGAATTATCTGATCGAGCATGGGGATGGGGATCTGCTGCGGTGGTATCCTAATCTGTGAATGGGCGGCCTTGGAGGGGTGTTCATTTTGGGGGATATGGGCTTGGAATATGGGAATGAGAAGCGGGTATGCACACCTTTTGATGTGGTACTCGCTTTTTTCGTATCCGTTTTGATTGTATTAAAGTTTGTCGGGGAATATGGCAACATTTTGGCAACAGAAAATCAGCAAGCCAGAATAAATGGTGTAATTGAA
>ERZ778497.2117-NODE-2117-length-10946-cov-18.860711_pt1 | contig 10946 bp, 10 predicted proteins | sample MGYA00509938_ERZ778497 | MGnify/ENA primary metagenome ERZ778497 (study PRJEB29527, sample SAMN07138969) | mouse gut metagenome | material: feces | host: mouse | place: China:Nanjing | collected 2016-01-25 ... | reverse complement strand
TTGAGTTCTTCCGAATGATTTGCTAATTTTGCACTTGCCACTTGACTCTACAATTCGCACTTTTTTTCTTCGAATGCAGATTTTACAAAAAAAATGATTACCTTTGCACTGATTTCGCACTTTATGGGCAGTCTTCATTTTGTCCGTGGTATTGAAATCCTTATAGACATTATAAACAATCTAACATTTTATTTAATAATCTATGAAGAAGTTTTTTAATCACGTTCTTTTTTCCGCAATCATCATGGGATGCATGACAATGACATCATGTGGCGGAGAAGATGACCCTGTGATCCCCGGCTCTAATCTTGAGGAAAAAACCTATTCCTCAACCGAGGGACTCAAATTGACGTTTAACGGAGAAACCATGATAGGAAAGACCGTAACGTTCACTCCAAAATCTGACAACACTGCAACTATTACATTAGAGGGAGAGAAAATGGATCTCAACTCTCTAATAGGAGGAACAAAATCTGAACAAGAAATTCCTTCCGGCCTTTTAATCCCGACAGCCGGAGTTATTCCCGGCTCTCCAAAGCTGGATATTCCAATCACATTGATAGGAGATGCCCAAGACTGTACTTTCGAAGGAACATCCGAGACAGAGTATTGCAACTTCAAGTATTCAGGTTCGATAAATGCCGACAACCTCAAACTCAATTTGACAGACGTTGAGCTCAAAGACCAAAGCAATGCAAGCAAATGGAATCTCACGATACTAAAATCTGATGGATTCGATTACTCTGGCACCAGTCCTATCACAACGTTGTGGAAATCAAGCAACAAACTGGAAATTGAACTTTTTCCCGGAGTTCCCAGGGAAATGTCAATGGAGACAATACTATCGCTTGTAATGTCTATGCCTATAGTCCCAAACCCGCTTGAAACGGCTGAAACCAAAAATATTTCCCTAACCGATCTAATGCCCCTTTTACTTAAGAGCGTAACGCTTGAGAAAAGCGGACTCGTAAAAGCGGAGTATACAGATCTGGAAAATGAAGCATATCCCACTGTTGTCTCTCCCTCCGGCATTGCCCAATATGTCATGGCTGGAGAAGGCAAACTATTGCTTTTTCTAAATCCGCAAATGATTGCAGCCAATGTCATAGAACAGGCAATGAAGACCAAATCCACACGTGCAGCAGATTTGACGCTTTTAATTGACAACCTGATGACACAGCTTCTTCCCATGATTCAGAACGGCATACCCGTAACTATAAAAGATTATGAAGCTCCTGAAAATATGGCGTATACACCAGAACCCGCTACAAGCTTCGTATTGGGAACCGAAGTGCTTCTTCCACTGCTAAAAACCCTTGCTCCGATCTTAACAGATGAAGAGATCATCAATCAGATTGTAGAGGCAGCTTCCAAAGATCCTTCAATGGGAAGTATGGCAGGAATGCTACCTGGAATACTAAAGTCTCTCCCGAAAGTAATCGACGCAACAACAAGAGTAGAAATCGGTCTTAACTTCGTAAAAGAATAAGCGAGCAACAGTTTCTGATTTTAAACAATAAGATACAGACAACCAGAAAAATACCCCCATATACTTAAGTATGTGGGGGTATTTTTCTGGTTGTCCTTGTCACTTTCGGCGATTGAGAAGCTCGAAGAGGCTGCCGATTGGATCGGAGGTGGTGTCGGAGCTGCCGTTTGTGGTGCTACCCGACGAGGATGAGCCCGGAGATGTCGTTGTAGGGGAATCCATACCCCCTCCTTTATAGCTCATCTTGAAACCCATGCAGGCTCCCTCATAGCTGTCGAGAAGCGTGGAAAGTGAAGCCGTCAGCTTCGAACCACTGAATTTGCCCACCATCGATATCAATTCCTTAAGCTTCGTGGCGTCGAACATAAGATCGAGGTCCCTGCCCGTCTTCTGAACGTAGGCCGTGAACTGACCGATTTTCATTCCCGCCACCATTATATTGAATGTGAATGTGCCATCGCCGTCGTTGCGAATGACCGTACCGCTCAACTTGATACGCTTCACCATCAAAGTGAATGTGGCATCCTTATCAATCGTCAGAGGCATTCCAATCATGCCATACTGTTCGTAGTAAGGCTGGAGCTTCGTCTCCAAGGCGGCAGCTCCGGCAATCCCTCCGGCTTTCTGCAAGAAATTCTCACTCTTGAACGCCACGGCAGGTCCAGTCGATTCGTATTCTCCCACAAGATCGTCGAGAGTAAGGTCAGTCTTGGTGAATATTCCCTGCAAAGCATTCCCGATAGTGGAGGATATCCCACCGTCGTTACGGCCCAGCCCTTTCAGAAGATCTGAAAGGCCCTGGGCATTGGCATCAGCGGTGGCCCCCGCAATGAGAGCCACCGCCACTATCATAGTCTTAAAACTCATTCTCATCATTCAGATTTCTTGGCGGATGCGGCTCCCTTCTTTTTAGAAGTCTCCTTCTTGGGAGTTGCCTTTTTCGTTGTGGCAGTCTTTTTATCCGCAGGTTTCTTTGCAGTCTTTTTTGTCTCAAGCTTCTCTTCCACCTTCTTCTCTGTATTTTCCTTTGCCTCTGTCTTCACGGTCTTCTTAGCAGTGGAGACACTTTTCCTCGTCAGCTTCTTAGGCAGGGGTTTCACGAGACGGAGCACCTGAGCCGTGCGGGCCGGCAGATAAAGCTTCAGCCAGCCTTTTCCTGAGGGGGAATAAAGGGGATCGGGTTGAGTGAAATGATGCACGCTGTCGTCGAGCAGATTGTAGCCGCCGAATCCCTCGGAATCGCTGTCGAGCACCACCTCATATTCTCCTGCGGGGGCAAGGAAGCCATAATCCGTGAAACTCTGGCTTGGATTCCAATTGAAGACGAAAACAAGGTCTCCCCTCTTGAAAGCGAGCACATTGTCGCCATCTTTTTCCCAAAGCTTCTCCACGGGAAGAGCCTGAAAATCGTAGACTCCGGAAACGAGCTCCACCATCGCATTATCGAAAGCATTGAGGAACTTATATTTCAGGTCTTCCCTGTCGACAAGGCTCCATTGGCGGCGCGCATACTTATAGCTCCAGCCATTTCCCTCGCGTGGGAAATCTATCCATTCAGGATGTCCGAACTCGTTGCCCATGAAATTGAGATAGCCGCCGTTGATAGTGGCAAGCGTCACGAGACGTATCATCTTATGAAGAGCCATGCCGCGAGCCACGGTCATATCCTGGTCGTCGACCATCATATGCCAATACATCTCCTTATCTATCAGACGGAATATTATGGTCTTATCGCCAACAAGGGCCTGATCGTGGCTTTCGCAATAGGATATGGTCTTCTCGTCGGCACGACGGTTGGTCAGCTCCCAGAAGATTGAAGTAGGGTGCCAGTCTTCATCCTTGCGTTCCTTAATCATCTTGATCCAATAGTCGGGAATGCCCATAGCCATACGATAGTCAAAACCTATGCCACCATCCTCAAACTTAACTGCGAGACCGGGCATACCGCTCATCTCCTCTGCTATGGTGATAGCCTTGGGATTCACCTCATGAATCAGGATATTGGCCAGCGTCAGATATGCCAGGGCATTAGGGTCTTGATTGCCATCATAGTAGTCGCCATACGAGCCAAAAGCCTTGCCCAGGCCATGGTCGTAGTAGAGCATCGAGGTCACTCCATCAAATCGGAAACCGTCGAACTTGAATTCTTCAAGCCAATACTTGCAGTTGGAAAGCAGGAAATGCAATACGGAATCCTTGCCGTAGTCAAACAGCAGGGAATCCCACGCCGGATGCTCGCGGCGCCCGTCGCCATAGAAATAAAGATCATATGACCCATCAAGACGGCCAAGGCCTTCCACCTCGTTCTTTACAGCATGGGAATGAACTATATCCATTATGACGGCGATGCCAAGCTTGTGGGCCTCGTCGATAAGACGGCGAAGGTCGTCGGGAGTGCCGAAACGAGAACTCGGAGCATAAAAACTGCCGACATGATAGCCGAAAGAGCCATAATAAGGATGCTCCTGAATAGCCATAATCTGTATGGCATTATAGCCGTCGGCTGCAATTCTCGGGAGAGTCTTGATGCGGAATTCCTCGTATGAGCCTACCCCCTCCTCTTCTTGCGCCATGCCTATATGGCATTCGTAGATAAGCAGCGGCTTCGTGTCGGGAGTGAATTTCTTCACCTTAAACTTATAAGGAGACTCCGGGGCATAAACCTCAGCGGAGAAAATCTTTGTGTCGGGATCTTGCACGACGCGATCAGCATATGCAGGGATACGCTCTCCCTGACCGCCATCCCACGTCACAAGCATCTTATATAGGTCGCCGTTGTGCAGGGCTTCCTCGGGGAGATTGATTTCCCATGCGCCGTCGTCAAGCCTCGTCAGCTTATACTCATCGGAAGTTTTCCAATCCGAGAACGTGCCAATCAGCCAGATTTCGCGTGCGTTGGGGGCATACTCACGAAATGTCCAGCCTCCCTTCGGAAGATGGTGAAGGCCGAAATATTTATAGGCATTAGCGAAATCGGAAAGGGATCCGTCTGTGTTCTCTGTCAGCTGGTCGAATTTCCTGACCACGTCTTCATGGCGACCTTCTATGGCAGGCTCATATGGCTCCAGCCATGGATCGTTGCGAAGAATCGATAACTTTTTTTTCATTATTTATTAATTGGGTTAGCAAAACTTTTTCTCCCGGCATAGCTGCTTCATAAAGAGAATCTGCATAAGGAGGCCAGACGGATTACATCTGTATCCCAAAATATATGCCACAGATAGAGAGATCGTCTAATTAATTAACGTTACGACGGCGCTTTTTGTTATGCCGACGTTTTTTATAAGCCTCCGAACGCGGATTTCTCGGAGAAACGGGCTTGGCATGGTTGCGTGGTTTCACAGGAGAGACATTCCTGACCTTATGCTTCTCAGGCACGGGTTCGCCGACGCGGAAGCAACGCCTTACGGCATCCCGGATTACGTCGGCATCGGGTCCACCCTCCTTTAGCACTCCTATGACCCCGGCGATGTATTCATCCTTGCTTTTATAACCAAGCATCCTCGCCACCCCGCAATCGCCGAGCATAGGCTTGTGGTTGAAGACCTTAAGGATTCCCGCATAATTATGGCAACGCAGATAGCCCTGAAACACCTCACGCAATTCATTATATTGTTCGCGAGGTCGGAGCATCGTCACCAGACTGCGGAGATGGGTCTCCATCGCTGTTATGCATGAAAAACGCCCATCAATCTTGCATTCCACCTCCCGCTTCACCCTATGGCGGACATGCTGCAACGCCTGTTCGTCAAAACGTCTGCTGAATTCCGCCTCAACCTCATGACGAACTTTATTGAACACCTTCTCCGGATTCCTCTTACGGTGCTTGGCCATAGTGCGGACTATCCCTTCCAGCAAAAAGAGATTCTCAACTTCAGCCACATCCGGAACCATGACAGACTTCCTGCGAAGATAATCCACTTCCGGGTCCGTACGCCGGTCGCGATCCACTATTCCTTGGCTCTCAAGATGGTGCATGTTCTTAAGGTCGTTGAACGTGCGTGTGCTCTCAATCACTTTGTCGCACGACCCAAGGGGACGCACAGTCTTGTCAGGAAACACAAGAGGATAAAGGCGCGCATCTATGCTATGACGGGCATCTCCCTCTATAAACAAGACCGGCTTACGAGTTCCTATAAGGTCGACAAAGATTCCTTCGGTAAGCTTCCCGGGTTCGAGCACTTCATATTCCCAAGCATGAGCGGGGGCATCGAAACTCTTCACCCATATGCAGACGTTGCGCGTGCGTGAATTTACAAACTCCACGTCAACGGTGTTATATACAAACGTGCAGTCGGGTCGCAGCTCCTCTATAGAATTCCAGAGCGTTGTCATGACCGTGGGATGAAGGAACAACGAGGGGGAATCTATGAAAATCACGGCATGAGGCATGGCATAAAGCACAGCCGCCGCGTAATAAAGCACCGTTTGCTCGCTTTGACTAAGATCATCGGCAGAGATAAGGTCGTCGCCTGAAGTCGTGGCAAACATCATGCTTCCCGCCTGCCTGACTATCTTATTGCCCGGGAACACCCTTTCCCAGAGCTGCGCCAGGCAGTCAAGACGCGTTGGCCTGACGTCGGGACGGGAATCGGAAATTCGCAACCTCTGCTTCATCGACAGAAGATATTCAAACTCGTCGATGAAAAGCATGTATGCCAACTTGTCAATCTCGCTCACGGCATCCGTACGCATATATGGCTGTCTGGCGACCGCCTCCCTGAAAAGCATGTCGATACTCCCCTCTCTTTTCGACTCCTCCTTTTCAGGATAAGGGGCACTGATGGCGGAGAGGCAATAAGCCCTGGAACTGTTGAGGCGCACAAGTTCCTCCATAAATTTCGACTTTCCGGCACCGCTGCCGCCGATAATAGTCAGCTGGCGTGCGTCGGGCAATATAGGAGGAGAAGACTGGCCCGGGAGGGGCGGCAGACTAAGAGTTGTCATAAGCTAAGATTTTACTGCCCCAAATATAGCAATTTTTTCCGGAATCCGCATAATTTTGACCCCACTCAAACGCATTATGAACGATTTTTTCCGACAAGCAGTAGGCTTTTGCCCCTCCGGGAGACATTCATTTTATTAAAGTTCCATTAAAACTCAATCTCACAATTGCGGATAAAAGTTTTTTTACGTAATTTTGCCAAGAATCAAAAGAAACACACGACGGCAAAGCCGCCGATAAAAACAAAACCAGAAGAATATGTTTTCAGGAATCGTAGAAGACGCTATAAAAGTAGTAGGGTTGCGCAAGGAAGGCACCAACCTCCACATCACAATGAGCTGCCCTTTTTCCGACGAACTCCGTATTGACCAAAGCATCGCCCACAACGGAGTCTGCCTCACGGTCGTGGCTCTGCCTGGCGACGGCACCTACACCGTAACCGCGATACAAGAGACTCTCGACAGGTCGAATCTTGGTCTGCTCAAGGAGGGCGACCTTGTCAATGTGGAGCGTTCGATGCTGATGAACGGACGGCTTGACGGACACATCGTGCAGGGGCACGTCGACACGACAGCCGTCTGCGAAAGCGTTGAGACAGAAGACGGCAGCTGGAGATATCGGTTCAGATATGAGGTGTCGCCCGAGATGATACGCAAAGGCTACATGACTGTGGAGAAAGGCTCTGTCACCGTCAACGGCGTGAGCCTGACCGTCTGCGATTCGGAGAAAGACTCTTTCTCCGTGGCAATCATTCCTTACACACACGACCACACCAACTTCTCCCGAATCGAAAAGGGGACCAAGGTCAATCTTGAGTTTGACATAATCGGAAAGTACCTTGCCCGTCTGGCAGAACTTTCCTGAATGCTTCCGTCGAGCAATAACCCTAAAATAACAGCGCACACCATAATTATTCCTTTAACACCTTACGCAATGAGAATAAGAGACCTTCTTCTTTCGATGCTTCTTCTGACGGGAGCTTCGATGTCAGCAGAAATAAAATACGTTTTCCTCATGATTGGCGACGGCATGGGGGTGAATCAGGTCTTCGCCACCGAACGCTATCTCGGCTCCCTGCAGGGAGGCCACGGACGCGAGGCTCTGACAATGACCACATTCCCTAACGTCGGGCTGTCGCATACGTATTCCACAAGCAATGGCATCACCGATTCCGCCGCAGGAGGCACAGCCTTAAGCTCACTCCACAAGACAGCCAATGGAGTCATCGCAATGGACTCGACCGGCACAATCCCCTACGAAACGATAGCGGAGATGGCCCACAAGCAAGGGAGAGCCGTAGGAATCGTCACAAGCGTCAGCATCGACCATGCCACCCCTGCCGTCTTCTATGCCCACGTGCCGAAACGCAGTATGTATTATGAGATAGGAGAACAATTGGCTGCCTCTGATTTCGACTTCTTCGCCGGAGCATGGTTTCTGAAGCCGACCGGGAAAAAGAAAGACCGACGCGATCTGATGGATATCGTCAAGGAAAACGGCTATACCGTCGTAAAAGGTCTGGCTGAAGGGCCAGACGGTCTCCTTGGATATGAGAAGGTGATTCTTACACAAACCGATGAACAGGAAGAGGCCACATCCGGCTCTCTCCCCTACGCAATCGACCGCACGGAGACAGACATGACATTGCCCCAAATGACGGACGCCGCCATAAAATTCCTTGACAATAAAGGGAAGGAGAAGGGATTTTTCCTAATGGTGGAAGGCGGAGCCATCGACTGGGCATGCCATGGCAATGACGGAGCCACAGCAATGATGGAAGTTAAAGATTTCGACAACTCTATCAAAATTGCGTATGAGTTCTACAAGAAACATCCGGAGGAAACACTGATCGTGGTCAGCGCCGACCACGAGACAGGAGGACTTGCCCTTGGCAACAGCGACTATACACTAAAATTCCAAGAACTTGCAACCCAGAAATGTTCACAGGCAGCCCTGTCGAAAGCGATTCTTGATGAGCTCAATAAGAAGAAAAAGGATTTTTCAATCGACGACATGAAGCGTCTGCTAAAAGAAAAACTCGGATTTTACGACTCCTTCAAAATCTCCGATAAACAGGAGAAAGCACTGGAAGACGCCTATGCAAAAACCATGGCGGGCAAAGGGGGCAAGGTAGACAACGAATACTTCAAAGATGAGCTTATCGCCACCACCGCAATCGACATAATCAACGAAAACTCAAAGATGGGCTGGACCACCGGAGCGCATTCAAGCGCGGCCGTGCCCGTATTCTCAATAGGGGAAGGCTCGGAAGCGCTGAGAGGCGTGATGCAGAACAATGAGATTTCTGAAAGGATAGCAAAAATAGCGAACTACAAATGAAAGAGATCACAGACAAGAAGATAATCGTGGCCATTGATGGCTATTCATCGTCGGGCAAAAGCACAATGGCCCGTGAACTGGCTTCAAGAATAGGATACGTATATGTGGATTCCGGCGCGATGTACAGGGCTGTAACCCTCTACGCACTGCGCCACGGAATGATAGACAATAAAAGGAACGTAGACGTCCACTCCCTCGTGGCCGCCCTTCCCGGCATAAAAATTTCATTCGCACGCGCAGGTGAAGACGGAGTGCAGCACACGCTTCTCAACGGAGAAGACGTGGAACACGAAATCCGCGACATGAAGGTCAGCGAGAATGTCAGTCCGGTAGCAGTCATTCCGGAGGTGAGAGAAAGGCTCGTCTCACTTCAACAGGAATTTGGAGAAGATAAAGGAATTGTCATGGATGGGCGGGACATAGGAACGACAGTCTTTCCCCATGCCGAACTAAAGATTTTTGTCAACGCCAGCGCTGAAGAGAGGGCACGTCGCAGGCTTAAAGAGCTTCTCGCAAAGGGGGAAGACGTGACGTATGAAGAGGTTTATGCCAATGTCGTGGACCGCGACCGTATTGACACGACACGAGCCGTCTCTCCCCTGCGGAAGGCAACCGATGCCATAGAGCTCGACAACGGAGCCATGACACGCGAGGAGCAGATAGATTGGCTTCTCGACAAATTCAATAAAGCAATAGAAGACTGACGAATGGTAGAGATTGACGTGAACTCCGGCTTCTGTTTCGGGGTCGTGACAGCAATCAACAAGGCTGAGGAGGAACTTGCCAAGACGGGACATCTTTATTGTCTCGGAGATATCGTCCACAACGCCGGGGAGGTAGAACGCCTAAAAGAGAAAGGGCTGAAGACAATCACTCATTCCGATTTGGAAAGGCTTCACAACGTGAAAATCCTCCTTCGAGCCCATGGGGAGCCTCCGAAGACGTATGAGACAGCGTCGGGAAACAACGTAACGGTCATTGACGCCACGTGTCCCGTCGTGCTCCAGCTTCAACGACGCATAAAGAAAGCTTACAATGAAGGGCTTGAGCAGGAACGTCTTGGCGGAAGCAAGCCTCTTATTGTCATTTACGGCAAAAACGGTCATGCGGAGGTCAACGGGCTCGTGGGGCAGACCAACGGAGAGGCAGTCGTCATCCAAGATCTTGAAGGAATCTCAGGCCTTGACCTTGACCGCGACATTCTACTTTATTCCCAGACAACGAAGTCCCTGGAGGGCTTCCGGGAAATCGTCAAAGAGATCAAACGACTGAAGACCAAGGGAAAATTTGAATATTTCGACACTATTTGCCGCCAAGTGGCAAATAGGATGGAAAAGATGCGTGAGTTCGCCGCCTCCCATGAAGTGGTAGTGTTTGTCAGCGGTGCCAAAAGTTCCAACGGGAAGGTGCTTTTCGAAAAATGCCGGGAAGTAAATCCCCGCACATATTTAATCACCGACGAGACCGAACTACGACCGGAATGGACCTCGGGATACGAAAAAATCGGGATATGCGGCGCCACCTCCACACCACTTTGGATGATGGAAAGGGTGGCGGAAAAGATAAAGCAGGAAGATGGACGAAGAGAGAGCATATGACGAAAAATATATGCAGATCGCCCTTGAAGAGGCCAGGGAAGCGGGAAGACATGGCGAGGTGCCGGTCGGGGCAGTGATTGTGGCGGGAGGACGCATACTTGCACGCACCCACAATCTGACAGAAACTCTCAACGACGTCACCGCCCACGCCGAGATGATGGCCATCACAGCGGCCGCCGACGCCCTCGGTGGGAAATACCTTCCCCAATGCACGCTTTATGTCACGGTCGAACCATGTCCGATGTGTGCCGGTGCATTGGGTTGGAGTCAAATCGGGAGGGTGGTCTATGGAGCGACAGATGCAAAACGCGGATACAGCCTTTTCGAGGGAAGCAAGATTCCCCTTCTCCATCCCCGCACACTCGTGTCCTCAGGCATCATGGCCGAAGAAGCGGCTTCACTTATGAAAGGATTTTTCAAAAAAAAGAGAAAATAAATTCTTGCACACGCCAAAAGAACGACGTTGCTTCTTTCTTATGATGGATTCCGAATTTTCAGCGCATCGTTATAAGAATATTTGCGGGTCAAGCCGAAAGCACGGTGCATATGTTAAATTGGGCAATTAGAAGTGTTA
>ERZ778497.2108-NODE-2108-length-11002-cov-4.365488_pt1 | contig 11002 bp, 9 predicted proteins | sample MGYA00509938_ERZ778497 | MGnify/ENA primary metagenome ERZ778497 (study PRJEB29527, sample SAMN07138969) | mouse gut metagenome | material: feces | host: mouse | place: China:Nanjing | collected 2016-01-25 ... | reverse complement strand
CCATCTGCGAAAAGACTTCCAGTTCATGAAGACGGACCTTCAGGATCCGTTCTGCTGCCTCCCGGGCTGTCTGCAGACGCCGAAGCTGCTGGTCCAGCTTCTGAAAGATCGGTTCCAGAGCATCTGCCTGCTCCGATGATGCAGTATCCAGGATCTGATGAAAAGTCAGAGAATCCCATCCCAGCTCTTTCTGGAGTTTGCTCCGGTGCTGTTCCAGCCCCCGAAGCTTTAACAGAAGGGCCTGTTCCTCCTGGATGCAGCCATCCAGTATCTCATGTCGGTTACCGGATACCGCTGCTGCCTTGGCCTCTTCTGTACGGGCGATGCCGGCTGCCGCGGCAGTCAGATTCCCGATGACGGTCATATATTCTCTGAGTGGGTCATGTGTTGTCTGGCTCATGGGTCGTTCATGGACTCCCTTCTGTTGTCATTACATACAGAAAAAACTGCCGGAGGCAGATTTTCTGCATAATATTATGTGATTCAGTTCAGTCCCAGCAGTCTTCCGGCGATCCGGTCAGCATCCGGATGGTAGGTGCCTGCCGCTACCTGCCGTCCCAGTTCCTGTACCCGTTCCATGCTGGCGCCTTCTTTCAGCTGAGAAGCAGCAGTACGCGACAGCATCTGAGCAAAACCGCTTTCCTGATCCGTCTGTGTGCCGCGGATGGTAACTGTATCATAATTTCCATTTTCAAGGCTCTTGCCGGTCAGCGCGGAGCGCTTTTTGGGAGCTGCCGCCGGTGTACGGCAGACAGGGCTTATGGTCTGAAATTTAATGTTCATCGTAAGCCTCCTTTCTAAAAAACTGACAGTACAGACAGCAGGGCTGTCTTTTCAGGCTTATATTCTGTCCTTGTTATGTTTATATTATCGGCATTTTTTGTTTCGGGATAAGATATTTGCGGACGTTTTGCATTTTTTTACTGGTTTTTTTGGATATTTCTGAAAAAAGTCCGGGTCCTGCCGCAGAAAAAGCCGGAACTTTTACTTGCCGTTCTGTCCGCTGTGGAGTATAATATGCTCAGGTATGTGCAGAACCGTCTGTGAAATAACAGAACATATAATTTTTTTCTGAAATGCGCCGATATATATAAATTGAGATAGATTTTACAAAACAGAAGCTGGAGGCAGTATGGCTAATATATTACAGGTGACGACTCCAAACCTGAATACAGATAACCGGAATATGCAGAATCCCATGGATCCGAGGGCGGCAGGGGATAATGCTGCGGTCCGTAATCCGGTGGATCCGACCCGGGTGGTCCGGGCGGACGGCAGAGACGGAGAACAGGCCGGAGATTCGGCTCAGAATGATGTGCTGGGAGCCATCAATTATGAGAGCAATTACAGTGCGTTTATTAAAGGACTTGGTGAAAACCAGGATTTGGCAGAGGCCCTGGAGCGTCTGCTTTTTACGGATACCTCCATATATCAGGCGGCGGGCAATACGGAGATCACCGCTCTGGTGGACCAGTTCCTCATGTCGCTTCGGATGGATTCTCCGGAAGATCTGCTTCAGTTTCTTCAGGGACAGCAGGAGCTTCAGGCAAGGTTCAGCGGAGATTTCTTTGCAAAGCTCCGTTCCCTCATGACGCAGAATACTTCGGACAGCTTTAAAGATGCGGCGCTGGCTTTTTTAAAAGGATATAATAATTATGCATCCGGTTCGCATCTTCTGCAGCAGCTGCATTCCCTGACAGAGGATATTGAACAGTTGATGCTCCGGTCCTTCCGGGAGGAGTTCCGGGAGCTTGCACAGTCCATGAACTGGGAAGCGGCCAATGGAGATACCGCGGGGAATGCAGCAGTTCTGAACAGCCGTCTGATCCCGTTCCTTGCCAGATATATATCGCAGACGCATGATTATGGAGCAGTCCGGGATGCGACGATGCTTCTGGTTTTTAATGCAGTACGCTATCAGAACGGAGATGAGGGGCGTCTGCTTCAGCTGTTTGACCGTCTGCTGGATGACCGGGAGTTTGCAAGGCTGTTTCAGGGACAGGAACAGGCAAGCCTGGAGCAGCTTCTTCAGACGGGGGCGGATGCCGCGGCGGCGCAGAAGCCGGTCATGGCGGAGTTTGCAGATAATCTGGCAAAGCTGCTTTTACATGGAGCCAACGGTCAGGCCGGACTGGAAAATGTACAGCAGTTTTATACCATTATGAACGGTATGCTGATGAATGAGAGCGTATATATGCCGCTTCTGCATTTTATGATTCCATTTCAATATGAAGATAACAACGTGGTGTCGGAAATGTGGGTGGATCCGGATGCCAGACGGGGAAGCGAGGATGAGGGAAGGAAGATCAAGCTTTTCCTGAAGTTCGATATCCAGAGCCTTGGAAAATTCGAGCTGGTCATGACACTGCAGGACCGGGAGTCGAAGATGCAGCTTTTTGTACCGCCGCATCTGGCAAAGCAGGATAAAAAGATCCAGACGGATGTCTCAGATATTCTGAAGAAGAACGGGATCCGGCTTGGACAGTTTTCCGTATACGGGCGTGTACGCGACAGAAAGGTAACGGAAGTATTTCCGGAAATACGGGAGAAGGAGACGACGATCAATGTCAGAATTTGATGATTTGATGAGGCAGAAAGCGGTTGCGCTGAAGTATAATCCGGATAAGAACGGCGCTCCGGTCATCGTTGCTTCCGGTATGGGATATCTGGCGGAACGGATTACGGAGACCGCTATGGAAGCCGGAGTTCCCGTATATGAGGACGATTCACTGGCGACGCTTCTGACTCAGCTGCAGCTGGGGGCGGAGATTCCGACGGAGCTGTATCAGGCGATCGTGGATATTTATATTTATTTTCTGGGCTATGTGCCGGACAGAGAGCAGCCGGAGGGTATGGCAGAAGAGAGCGGTTCGGAGGAAATGGATCCGGTTGAGTAACATCCGGAGACCGGCAGACAGGCGCCGGATGATCAGGTAAGAAGGAGTGAGTCAGATATGATAGATGGAGTATCGTCAGTTGACTGGTATGGAATGGCCTCGCAGACAGAAGAGGTACGTGAAAAAGGGACGGCAGGCAGTACGCTGAAATTTGAAGAGGTATATGAGAAGGCTTCCGGAAGTATGGATGATATATTTGAAGAGGCAGCTTCCATATATGATGTTCCGGTGGAACTGTTGAAGGCAGTGGCGAAAGCAGAATCCAATTTTAATCCCAGTGCGGTCTCTCATGCAGGAGCGATCGGCGTGATGCAGCTGATGCCGGGAACGGCCAGTTCCCTTGGAGTTACGAATCCCTATGATGCCAGGCAGAATATCATGGGAGGAGCAAAATATCTGAAGAGCAATTTGGACAGATATAACGGAGATATCAGCCTTGCCCTTGCTGCATACAATGCAGGACCGGGAAGCGTGGAGAAATACGGCGGCGTTCCTCCCTATGCAGAGACGCAGAATTATGTGAAGAAAGTGGCTTCTTATATGAACGGTTCTCCGCTGTATGCGGGGACGCTTGTGAATCAGGCGGCAGAGAGTTCATCCGGTTCTTATGATTCCGGTTATCTGTCGGCGCTGAATGGTTTTGGAAGCTATTATGGTTCTTCTCTGTATGGTCTGAGCGGCCTGCCCGGTTCTTCGGCGTCTGTCGGCAGCATGTATGATACTTCCTCTTCCGGAAGTCTGTCCGGAACATCGGCTCTGGCAGGCTTTGGCAGTACATATGGTACATCCGCATTGACAGGTATGGGAAGCCTTTATGGAATGTCCTCCATCTATGGTTCCAGTACGGATATGATGAGCATGCTGTTCGGCAGTGCGGCTCAGAGCGGAAGCGGAGACACGGTGACGGTTGATAAAAGTACTTTTTACAATATGGTACAACTGCTGCGGCTTCAGATGATGATGAATGCAGGCAGTCAGGTGGGATCGATTACGATATGATTGGCGGCGCCGCGGGGTATTTTTACAGAAGACCGCGGCGTTTGTGATGACAGACAAGAAGGAGGGGAAAAATATGAGGTTGAAGGATTGTGAAAGCTGTCTGGTCTATGGCTCGGACCGGAAGCCTTTATCCAGAGCAAGGGTAGTGGAGATCAAGGAGAATGTACTCCAGTTGTTTTTTACTACTTCCAGACTGCGCAATGCCAGGCTGAAGACAATTGTTGATTTTTATGACGGGCAAAAAGGGCTGGTTCGCAGCCTGTGCAGTCTGACGCTGAAAAAGAATCCCGGATTCTTCGAGACAGGGGAACCCTGGATGGCGGACTGTGCAATCGTAAAGGTGTACGAGGAGTTCCAGCGTCAGAAGGATGTCCGGGCGAAAGTACAGCTTTCGACAGAATTTGTGCTGGAAGACGGCAGTTATGTTGCGGGGACGATCCGGAATATCAGCGCCGGAGGACTGTTTTTCGTTACCTCCCGGGAGTTAAGACCGGGAGACCGATTTGTTTTTGTACATAAATTCAAGACGGATGTGTGCCGGGTGTCGGCAAGAGTGCTTCGGGTGCAGGAACTGCAGGGCGGATATGGCTATGGATGCCAGTTTATGGGGCTGTCTCCAGGTGAAGAGGCGGATATCAGGAACTTTGTCTATCTGAAGCAGATACAGAGACAGATGGACAGGCAGAAGAAACTCGGACTGTCTGAGGAAGACGAAGTATGAAGATCAATCTTGTCATGATTGTGAAAAATGAAGAACGTTCTTTGAAACGGTGTCTGGAAGCGGTGAAGCCGCTGGTGGACCGGATGATCGTGGTGGATACCGGTTCATACGACCGGACCAGGGAGATCGCAGAGAAGATGGGAGCGGAACTTTATTCGTTTACATGGATTAACGATTTTTCTGCTGCAAAAAACTTTGCGCTGGATCAGTCGGATGGGGACTGGAACCTGGTTCTGGATGCAGACGAATATGTAAGGCCGTACAGGCGCAGGAATCTTGAAAAAGCTCTTGCCGGACATAGAGGAATCTGGCTGGGCGGTATGTTATGGTATAATTCTTATCCAGAAGAAGACGGAGGGGTCAGCATCAGTACATCTGTTCTTCCGCGTCTGTTTCCCAGGGGAGTGCGTTATACAGGACGAATTCATGAACAGCCGGATGGAGAATATCCCTGCTATCGGATTCCGCTGGAAGTGGATCATGACGGTTATTTGTATACGGATAAAGGGGAGAGAAATCTGCCGTATCTGCTGCAGGAAGCAAAGGATCATCCGAAAGATGCCTATTATCAGTTTCAGCTGGCGTCAACACTGCGGAATCTGAAACGTCTGGAGGAAAGCCTTCCGTATTTCCGCAGTTTTTACCGACTGTCGGGAAAAGGAGAGGCGTATCGTCCGGGAGGAATTGTACTGTATCTGTATACGCTCCTGGATATCGGGAATATGCAATGTCTGAGCGAGGCAGGCGCAGTTGTGGAACAGGAGGAAGCCGTACTGGGCGGATGGTCCGACTTCTGCTTCGTATGCGGTCTTTTTTATATGAAACGGGTGCTTTCGGATGTGGAAAAGTATATTGGGCTGCTTCCCAATATTGAACGTTGTTATAAAAGGTGCCTGGAACTGGGGGAACATCCGGAACTTGGAGGGGTTGTGGGAACCGGTTCTTTCAAGGCGGCGTATAATCTGGGGGCGTGGTATGAAGTGTCAGGGCAGAGAGAGCTGGCGCTTCGGTATTACAGGCAGTCGGCAAAAGACGGATATGGGCCTGCCATGGAAAGGCTGAAGCAATATCAAGAAGAGTAAAAGCAGCGGGCTGCCGGAGAAGGGCGCCTGCTGTTTTTATATCCGAATTTTACCAAAGTATCTTATATTTAAGAAAAAGCGGACGATATACCATAATAAGAGGGTATATTTTGATATGGTTGCATAAGGAGCGATCCTTTTACAACAAAGGGCAGAGGACAGTTTCTGTATTCTCTGCTGAAAAGGTATTATGATGCCAGAAAGGAGAAAAAACATATGGCAACAAGTGGAATCGGCGGTATCGGTACAAATTATGGCTATGGTTATAATACCAGCTATAACAACGGCCTGGATTATGATTCATGGGTCAACAATGCTACAGAAAAGGCAGACGAACTGAAGGATCAGTATGCTTCTGCCGGCAATACTTCCGGTACATCAGGAACTTCCGGCAGCACCAGCAGCTCAAGTTCTGTAACGAACAAGTATGGCACAGCTTCTACCTCTTCCGCATATCTGAGAAGTTATCAGATGGCGCTGGAGGATCTGGAGGATTCGTCCAGGAAGCTTCAGACTTTTGAGAAGGACAATGTATTCAGCAAGTATGAAGAGGCACTGGCGAAGGCAGATGAAGCGGCGAAGAGCGGTGATGCGAATGCGATCAAGGAGGCTCAGGATTCGGTGGAGAAAGCTTTTGGAAATATTGTGTCTGCAATCGAGAAATTTGCGGATGATTATAATTCCACCATGTCCTTCCTGAAGAACAATAACGGTATGACTGCGACTGCAGCGTCTGATATGGCAGGATTTGAGAGTTATACTTTGACGGACAAAGCATTGCAGACCTTTGGTCTCAGCAAGGATAAGGATGGTTTCCTTTCCGTTGACAAGAAGAAACTGACAGAGTCTCTGGAGCAGAGTTATGATTTTGTGAAGGAAACCGTAGGCGGTCAGTATGGTATCGCAGAGCGTGTGGGAACCAAAGCGACCAGAATACTGGATTCACCGGTGGATCAGATTCTCGGTACGAACAGCACATCATCCAAGGATGAGACTTCCAAGAATGACAGTACTTCTTCCAGTACATCCAAGGCTTCATCCAGTAAGTCTTCGATGACAGATCAGTTCACATCTTTTGCGAATTTCGCAAAGAGTGGTGCGTTCAATCTCACCAACTATTATGCGGTGGGAATGCTTCTGAATACGATCGGATAGGATCGGAAGAATATTTTGTTCAGTTAAGGCGGCAGAAGGATCTGCCGCCTTTTGCATAAACAGCACTGGAATGACAGTGTTGTTTTGCAGGAATTAACAGGGGCTTTTCAGAAGAAGAGAAATGAGTTATAATCAATCTGATATGTGACAGAATTTGTGAATTTGACTTCGAAGGTGAGAAGATGAAAAAGTATCAGAAGAGGATAGCACTGGATTATGTGAGACTGCTGGAACAGATCCAGGATGCGGTAAAACAGTTGTTGGGAAATGGAGACAGGGAAACAGTATCTGATCTGCTTGGGCAGTGTCAGGAAGCAGCTGTCCAGCTGGGAACATTGATTGAGGAGACAGAAGGAGAAGATTTTACAACAGTGAAGATGCTGGAAGAGTACTGTGAACTGGCTTTTTTTCTTCATGCTTCACTCATGCAGAAGCCTTCTTCGGACGTGTACATTATACACGAGCAGATGCAAGAGCAGCTTGTTCAGATACAGAAGAGCGTACAGACAGATATAAAAGACCGTCTGGAGGCAGTGTTTCTTCCATATGAAGTGTCCATGTGGGATTCCATGGAGAGTGTCTGGATGGCGGCGGAAGCAGATGAGAACTGTGATGCCTATGTTATCCCCATTCCTTATCTGGACAGTGAAAAAATATATTATAAGGGGGATTTGTATCCGGATTATGTTCCGATTACAAAGTATGAAGAATATGATTTTTCCATTCACAGACCGGATATGGTCTTTATCCATAATCCCTATGATGACCGTAATTATGTGACAAGTGTCCATCCGTTTTTTTATTCATCCAATCTGAAACAGTATACAGATATGCTGGTATATATACCTTATTATTCCACGACCGGCGGAATGAGTGAAGCACAGGATCAGTGTCCGGCTTATTATAATGTGGACTATATTGTTATACAGGCGGAAAAATACCGGAAGTATTTTGATCCTGCATTGCCACAGGAGAAGCTGGTTCCATTAGGTTCTCCAAAGTTCGATCGTGTAATCCGCCTTTGTAATAATCCACCTGTCCCCCCAAAAGAATGGGAGAAAAGATTATCGGGGAAAAAGGTGGTTTTTTATAATACCAGCATAGGAGGCCTGCTTGGAAATACCAGATCATTTCTGGAGAAAATGAAGTATGTTTTTCGATGCTTTGAAGGGAGAACAGATGTATGTCTGCTGTGGCGGCCGCATCCGCTTCTTGAGATTTCCATGAACGTTGTGCAGGATGAATACAAAGGAATATACAATGAACTGAAAAAGGAATTTCAGGAGCGGAATCTCGGGATTTACGACGATACTCCGGACATCACTGAGACCATCGCACTCTGCGATTCCTATATCGGTGATCTTGGGACTTCAGTGACTTCACTGTTCGGTATTGCAGGGAAACCGCTTTTTATTCTGAATAATGATATTCACAGTGCACCGGAGACGGATGACTGGCGGGGCGGGATCATAAAAGGGTTTTCTGCTTATGGGAGTCATGAATGGCTGGTTACGCAGGGGAATAAGCTGTACCATTCTGTAAATCATGATTATCAGTACCGGTATTGTCTTGATTTGTCAGAATATGCTAACGGTTTTTATTATCAACAGGTGATCACCGTTCATGGAAAGCATTATGTATGCCCGGCAAACGCACAGGATCTTCTGGTTGTCTGTGATGACAGGATTGAAAGGAGGATCCGGCTGGAGGCGTGCATGGAGCAGGTGGGAGCATTTTACGGGGCTGTCAGCAGTGGGGACTGTCTGTTCCTGATCCCCAATCATTATCCGGCTATTGTGAGATATGATACCAGAAAAGATGAGATCCGCTATTTTCGGGACTGCGTAGATGTGTTTACAGGAGAGGTTCAGGGAGAACGGCGCACCGGAGGGTACTGCATTCAGAACGGAATTTTGTATCTTGCATCCAGTTATGACAATCGGGTGCTGGCGCTTGATGCAGCGGGAAGGGAAGAGGTTATATCTGTTCCGGCAGAACATCTGCAGGGCAGTTATGCGCTGGTGTCGGATGGGAGGGAACTGTGGTTTCTGCCCTATGATGGGACTGTGGTTGTCAGATGGAACCCGCTGACAGGCGAAGCACATGAATATGAGGAGTGTCCAAAAGAACTGACATGTGTGCATCCTGTGAGTGGATATGAATGCATGCAGCGGCCGTTCAGTTGGGCGGCATTCCACAAAGAGGATGTCTATCTCTCCCCATGCTGGGCCAATATGTATATCCGTCTGAACAGAAGCAGCGGAAAGATGACCCAGTGGAAGCCGCCTTTCGAGGAACCGGAAGCGATAAAGAACGGCTATTTTAATACATGGGCAAGAAGCGGTTTTATCTGCCGTACAGGAAACGGGAAGGAAAGCGAATGGCTTTTGTTTTCCTGTTATGACAGAAAACTGTATGCAGTGGATCTTGAGACAAACGGCTGTCAGGAGATCGACATTGGATTTGACCTGGAGGAGCTGCGGGAGCAGGAGCCAGGATTCCGGAAAAATTCTCAGTGGCTGCAGTACGCCTGTGAAGAGGATGCATTTAACTCATTGGAGGATTTCCTGAACGGGACGATTACAGGAGGAGCCTTTGACCGTGAAAAGCAGATCGAGGCATTCTGCGGGATTACTGCCAATTATGACGGAACCAGCGGAGAGAAAATCTATGAGTTTGTGCGGAATAAATTGCGGAGACGGCAGGAGGAATTGACTTGACAAAGGTAATTACATACGGCACATTTGATCTGTTTCATGAAGGGCATTACCGGCTTTTACAAAGGGCGAAGCAGCTGGGGGATTATCTGATCGTGGGGGTTACAACAGAAGAATATGATCAGACCAGAGGGAAACTCAATGTGGTGGATTCCCTGATAACGAGAATTGAAAATGTCCGTAAATCCGGCTTCGCAGATGAAGTTATTATAGAGAGTTCGGAAGGACAGAAACTGCTGGATATCAGAAAATATCAGATTGATATTTTTACAGTGGGTTCTGACTGGACCGGAGTTTTCGACTATCTGAAAGATTATTGCCGGGTCGTATACCTGGACCGGACAAAAAATATTTCCAGTACGATGCTTCGAAGTCAGGAGCAGAGGATCTGCCGGATTGGGATTGTAGGCAGCGGACGGATCGCCGGAAGGTTCGTTCCGGAAGCGAAACTTGTCAGCGGTGTCAATGTGGAGGCTGTATTCAATCCGCACAGGGATAGCGCGGAACGTTTTGCCAGAAAGTGGGAGACGGATTTTTATGAAGATATGGAGAGCTTTTATGCGGCGGTTGACGCAGTGTATATCGCAGCTCCTCATGAGACTCATTATAATTATATTCGATCTGCTCTGGAACATGGAAAGCATGTGATCTGTGAGAAACCGATGGTGTTGAAACGGCAGCAGGCAGAAGAACTGTTTGCTTTTGCAAAAGAGCGGAGTCTGGTGCTGTTTGAAGGAGTGAAGACTGCGTACTGCCCGGGCTTCAGCAGACTGCTGGGGATCGCCTGCAGCGGTATGATCGGCAGCATCAGGAACGTGGAAGCCTGCTTTACAAAACTGGAGAATCCGCAGAGCAGAGAGCTGACGGATGTAAGATATGGAGGGAGCTTTACAGAACTTGGAAGTTATGTGATGCTGCCGATCTTTAAACTGTTTGGCAGCCAGTTCGAGGATGTGTGTTTTGACATGATAAAGGATGAAAATGGCATAGATCTTTTTACAAAAGCGCATTTTCGGTATGCCAATGGTATGGGGACTGCGACCTGCGGACTTGGCGTGAAAGCGGAAGGACGGCTGATGATCTCGGGTACGAAAGGCTATATTATTGTGGAAGCGCCGTGGTGGAAGACGACGTATTTTGAAGTTCATTATGAAAATCCGGGTGAAGTGGAGAAGTTCTCGGATCGTTTTCTGGGGGATGGACTGCGGTATGAAGTCAGTGATTTTCTTTCCATGATAAATGGAAACAGTAAAAGTGAATTTAAACTGACGCGAGGGGAATCGATGGCCATGGCAGAAGTGATGGAACGTTTTCTGAAAGAGGATGGAAGGGGCTGACAGAGTATGGTTATTAATTTTTTTATGGTTTAGCCGATATAATAGAAGTATATATATTATATTTTATATTGAGAGTTATACTATGATAATGTCA
>ERZ778497.2100-NODE-2100-length-11021-cov-3.323272_pt1 | contig 11021 bp, 6 predicted proteins | sample MGYA00509938_ERZ778497 | MGnify/ENA primary metagenome ERZ778497 (study PRJEB29527, sample SAMN07138969) | mouse gut metagenome | material: feces | host: mouse | place: China:Nanjing | collected 2016-01-25 ... | reverse complement strand
GGTGGCGGTAGTTTTGCAGAAAAATGTGTTGTTTTCAGGAACAATCAAGGAAAATCTGAGATGGGGAAATCAGGAGGCTGCGGACGAGGAGCTCATAGAAGCATGTAAGCTGGCGCAGGCAGATGAGTTTATTTCCCGCTTTCCAAACGGATATGATACCTATATTGAACAGGGCGGCGCCAACGTATCCGGAGGTCAGAAACAGAGGCTTTGCATTGCGCGGGCTCTTCTTAAAAAACCGAAGATACTGATTCTGGATGATTCTACCAGCGCAGTGGACACAAAGACAGATATGCTGATTCGCCAGGCGTTTAAGACGTATATTCCTGAGACCACAAAGCTTATTATTGCACAGCGTATTGCTTCAGTGCAGGATGCGGATAGGATTATCGTCATGGACGGCGGGACAATCCAGGCAGTGGGAAATCATGAAGAGCTGCTGAAAAAGAGCGCAATTTACCGGGAAGTATATACATCTCAGAATAAAGGGGGTGAAGCGGATGAAGAGTAAGAAACAGGGAACGCTCAAACGAGTGATTAAGATGCTGTTTGAATTTTATCCGGTACTGATGCCTTTGGTGGTTGTGTGTGTGCTGCTGAATGCGGTGGTGAGTTCTATACCTGCTATATTTATGCAGAATATCATTGCTCTGGTAGAGCAGAGCTGGCAGAGCGGCGACTGGGCGGCAGTTTCCGGGGAAATTGGGAAATTTGTAGGAATTTTGGTAACGCTTTATGCAGTTTCCCTGGCGGCTGGGGTCGCTTTTACTCAAATGATGGCGGTTGTTTCCCAGGGGACTTTGAAAAAGCTGAGGGAGAAAATGTTTAATGGGATGCAGGATTTTCCGATAAAATATTTTGATACCCACAATCATGGGGACATTATGAGCTATTATACAAATGATATTGATACCCTGCGGCAGATGATTTCCCAGAGCTTTCCGCAGCTTATGATTTCGCTTATCATGGTCATGACCGTTTTTGGGCTTATGGTTTACTACAGCCTCTGGATGGCGCTGGTTGTTGTCGTGGGGGTAGTATTCATGGTAACAGTGACGAAAAAAGTGGGGGGGAATTCCGCAAAATATTTTATCCGTCAGCAGGCGGCTCTGGGCAGGACGGAAGGATTTGTGGAAGAGATGATGAACGGGCAGAAGGTAATCAAGGTATTCTGCCATGAAGAAGAGAGCAAGGCGGATTTTGACAAAATAAATGACGGGCTGTTTCGGGATGCAGAACGGGCAAACCGTTATGCAAACATGCTGATGCCGATTCTCGGAAATATTGGAAATGTGCTGTACGTAGCCGTAGCGCTGACGGGCGGGCTGCTTTTATTGGCAGGAGTGCCGAATGTGAGCATATCAGGACTGGCTCTTAGTATTAGCATTGTCGTACCGTTCCTGAATATGACCAAACAGTTTGCAGGAAACATCGGCCAAGTGTCGAACCAGCTGAATGCGGTAATTATGGGACTGGCAGGGGCGCAGCGTATTTTTGCGCTGATCGACGAGGCACATGAGGCGGACGAGGGCTATGTCACGCTGGTCAACGCCCGTGAAGAAAATGGGGAGCTGACAGAGTGTGAGGAGCGTACCGGGATGTGGGCGTGGAAACATCCGCACAGTGCCGACGGAAGCGTGACATATACGAAGCTTTCCGGTGAAGTGAAAATGTTTGACGTGGATTTTGGATATGAGCCGGAAAAAACAGTACTGCATAATATTACCCTGTATGCGGAGCCGGGGCAGAAGGTGGCTTTTGTAGGCTCTACCGGGGCAGGAAAAACCACAATCACAAATCTGATTAACCGCTTTTATGATATTGCGGACGGGAAAATTCGTTATGACGGCATTAACATCAATAAAATCCGAAAGTCGGACCTCCGCCGTTCTCTTGGAATTGTACTTCAGGATACGAATCTTTTCTCGGGAACGGTCATGGATAATATACGTTACGGAAAGCTGGACGCTACGGATGAAGAGTGTATGGAAGCAGCAAAACTTGCGGGGGCACATGATTTTATCACCAGACTTCCGGAAGGGTATAATACCGGAATTTCAAGTAACGGATCCAATCTTTCCCAGGGACAGCGCCAGCTGATTGCGATTGCACGCGCAGCGGTGGCAGATCCGCCGGTGATGATTTTGGATGAGGCGACTTCGTCTATTGATACCAGGACTGAAGCGATTGTGCAGAGAGGCATGGATGCGTTGATGAAGGGCAGGACGGTATTTGTTATTGCCCACAGGCTTTCTACTGTACGGAATTCGGATGTTATTATGGTTCTGGAGCAGGGACATATCATTGAGCGGGGAAGTCATGACAAGCTGATTGAGGAGAAAGGGAAATATTATCAGCTTTATACGGGGGCATTTGAACTGGAATAACAGGAATCTATAACATATCAGAGAGAACACCAGGCATATATTGATAGTAAGCATCATTCGGGAGTATTTCTATGGAAGAAAGACTTGAATACAACTATCGGGGGCTTGGTGTTCTTACTTTATGTGTTCTGCTGTTTGCAGTAGGTATCTGGAGATTCGGAGGCGGAACGGCACCAGTGAGCAGTACATTCGGGGGAAAGGCGCAGCCCGTCTGCAGCGTTATAACGGACAAAAAGCAGGTGTCACTAACGTTTGACACGGTCGGGGGGAACGGAGATATACAAGAGATTTTGAATATTTTAGCAAAATATCAGATAAAAGCGACATTTTTCATTACCGGGGAGTGGGTAAAGAGATACCCGGAAGATGTGAAGCGGATTCTTGCAGGAGGGCATGATTTGGGAAATCATACGCAGAATCATGAAAATATGAAAGGGCTTACAGAAGAAGAGTGCCAAAAAGAGATGTTGGAACTTCATGCGGAAGTGAAGGCTTTGACGGGATATGATATGTTTCTGTTCCGCTCCCCTTATGGAAATTATGATAATCGTGTGCTTTCGTGTGCAAAGGAGTGTGGGTATTATGCTGTTCAGGGAAATGTAGACAGTTTGGATTGGAAGAATTATGGGACGCGCTCCATACTTGAAACAGTACTAGATAACAAAGAACTGGGGAATGGTTCAATTATACTGTGCCGCAGCGGCGGAAAGTATACCGTGCAGGCATTAGAGCAGCTGATTCTGGGGCTGCAGAAAAAAGGCTTTGGTCTTGTTCCTGTATCAAGCCTGATTTACAAAGAGAACTATTACATAGACCAGGAGGGGAGGCAGGGGCTTATCCAATCCTAAGAAGAATAAAAGGCATCCGGAGCAGCGCTTCCGATGCCTGAAAAGAAGGAGAGGGCGACACAAACTGCAGATGCTTTTTGTGCGCCCTGAAAGTTATGAAAAAGAAAAAGATAAAAATTTTATCAGCTTTTACAGCTATTACTATATTGTGAAAATATGAAAGTCATGTGGCATTGATGTGAAAAAAACGTGAATATAGTTTAAACAAAAATCAAATTGATGTACTGAGAAAGGGAACGGTCGTCCTCTTCTGCCAGGTCTTTTAAATCCACGATAATATCCGGGTCAAGTGTGATGCTGATTTTGCTTTTTAATGGTTTCATATTTATGTTTCCTCGGGAAAAGGAGGATTTAGGAGAAAAATTTGGGTGATTTTACAATGAATGAAATTTGGTAGTGGCAAAACTTACGTAAAAATGTTAGAATAAATGGAAAGTCACAACAAAAACATTGTGCAGGTAAACTAAAGGAGGTTCATTTATGAGGGTGGCAAAAAAAATTTTCAGCTTTCTTTTAGCGGTTGTGCTGATGGGCACAAGCGTTTTTCCGGCAGCTGCGTTTGAAAAGCCGGGGAATGCCGAGACGGCGTTACAGGGAGGGTATGCATCTACACAGGATGAATATGCGATTTACCCGATACCGCAGAGCACAGTATATCCGGGCGGTGAGTTTGTGCTGGGAGCAAATGTACAGGTGGTAAGCGAGAGCGGCATTGACGAGTATACGAATGCGTTTCTGGAGGAAATCCTGGGGGATTACGGAAGAACGAAAACAGAGAGCGGTACAGTTGGAAGCGGTCAGAAGATTCTTCTGAGTATCAAAGGAAGCGGCGGCGCCGTGGATACCTGGGTGGGTTCTAATGTGGCGGTTTCCAAAACAGATCTTTTTGAACAGACAGATTCCTACCTGTTGAGTGCAAAGGACGGCACGATTGTGATTCTTGGGCAGGATACGGATGCAGTATATTATGGTCTGGCTACGCTGCAGATGATGTTTTCTTCTTTTGCCGGAAGCCGTTTTTTGAATGTACAGATTGAAGATTATGCGACCATGAAGACAAGGGGATTCATTGAAGGGTTTTATGGTGCATGGAATTATGAAGGGCGCGAAAGCATGATGTGGTCAGGGCGGGACGTGAAGATGAATTCCTACATCTATGCGTCAAAAGACGATCATTACCATAGGAGCGATGACCTCTATCCCACAACCCCGGATGAAGGCCAGTCGGAAGAGGATTTGGAAATTAATAAGATCCGCAAACTGGTGGAGGCAGGGGAAAAGACGAAGGTAAGATATGGATGGTCTATTCACCTTACATATTTCTTCGGCGATTTAGGGACAATTGGCACGGCGGCATATGAAGCAAATTTCAATGCAAAGGTAGAACGTTTGAAAGCGAAGTTCCAGCAGCTGTATGACGTAGGCGTACGGAAATTTGCTATTTTGAATGATGATATTGGCGGCGGGGATCTTGAACAGATTGTCATACTGTTGAATAGGATAGACAATGAGTTTATAAAAGCGAAAGAGGATTGTGAAAATCTTACTTATTGTATGAAAGGGTATAACAAAGCCTGGTCAGGCAGCGGGGAAGAGCTGGAATCACTGAAGGCTTTGAATTATTCCATTGATTTGTTTTGGACAGGGGATGATGTGAATTCTCCGATTACGCAGGAAACTGTAGACTATGTGAGAAATGCAACAGACGGGCATGACGTGGTTTTCTGGCTGAATTATCCGGTAAATGAGCATGCGAAATCGGGGCTGTTTCTTGGAAATATCAATCACTATGCGCGGAACAATGTAACGGGGCTAAATGGACTGATGTCGAATCCATGTCGCTATACGGAAGCGAATAAGGTGGGGTTATTCCAGCTGGCATGCCTGATTTGGAACAATACGAACTTTCTGGAAAATGCAGATATAATCTGGCGGGATTGTTTTAAGTATCTTCAGCCGGAGGTGTATGATGCGTATCTGACGATTGGAAAGCATGTGGCGAACTGTCCGGATTCCACCAGGGTATCAGGATTTCCGGAGTCGGAAGACCTGAAAGAAGATTTGGAAGCGGTAGAAGCAAAGATTGTGAAGGGCGAGCCGGTTTCAGAAGATGCCGGGGCACAGAGAATCAAAGAAGAGTTTGCCAAGATAAAAACGGCAGTAGAAACATTCCGCAGTAAATGCACGAATAAAATTTTAGTGGAGGAGATAACTCCGTGGCTGAATTCGCTCTATGATGTAGCAACGGCAGGTGAAGCGGCTATGCAGGCTGTTTTTGCTATGGAAAAGACAGATGTGGACGGCGCTTGGCAGGGAGTGGCTGCCGCGGGAAAAGCAATGGCAACACAGGCTGCGTATCCTGCTTATGCTGGCGCTGATAAGATGGCGCAGGCGGGGAGCAGACGCCTGGTTCCGTTTATCAATAAGATTGTGCCGGTTGCAAAGCGGTGGGTGATGCCGCATTTAAATCCTTCAGCAGTAGTGACTTCTTTTTATGGAAAGATAGCGGGAGAGGAAGTGGGAGATACTGCGGAGACAGCAAAGATTTTTGACGGGAATCTTGCGACTTCATGTACTTTGACGCCTGCGCATCAGGTGGATGATTATGTTGGAATTGATATGGGCAGAGTTGTACCTGTATATAGTATCGAAATTTTCCAGGCAGCAAATGATGAGGGTGATGCAAGTCAGGTGAATAACTATTTCCACCATGCTGTTTTGGAATATTCAGAGGATGGGAGTGAGGGAAGCTGGACACAGATAGGAGGAGTCTATGATTTCCAGCGCCATATCAGTGAAGAAGTTGAGATTGAAGCGAGATATATTCGCTTGCGCGCCGAATCAGTGGGGAGACCGGGCAAGCCGGATCATTGGACAACAATTCGTGAGATTATCATTAATGGCAATGAGGAAGAGGAAAAGTTCGGCGTCTGCACGAATATGGATACAACAGTAGGAGAAGTGTCTCACCAGGAGGGAACTTACAGCTTGGCAGCAGATGGCACGGTTTCTTTAAAAGCAGGAGAGTACCTGGGAATAAAGTTTGAAGAACTTTCTGAGTTAAAGAGCGTGAATGTAGACTGTCCGGAAGGGCTGGTACTGCAGTACTCAGAAAACGGGGTTATCTGGGAGAATATGCCGAGTTCCCCGGGCGGTACAGCGGCGCGATATGTGCGTTTGTACAATGGGGCGTCGCAGGCAGTGAGTTTCACGGTGAATAATTTTTCTGTTGCGGCGGAAGGAAGTACCGGGCTTAATCCTGCCGTTGAGACATCTTTGGGACTGAAAGAAGGAAGCTGGGAGAATCTTTTCGATGGGAAACTGTCAACTTATGCATGGACGAACTCAAATCAGACGGCGGGCGATTCGATTATTGTAGATTTGGGCGCGGAGATTCCGGTTTCTGAATTTACAATTATAACCGGAGATGACAGACCGAAGCTTTATAATGCAGAAGTGAAGGTGTCGTCAGATAAGAATAATTGGACGCGTGTTGCGGAAATCCACGAAGAAGGGGATAATGTTGTAGGCGATATCGAAACAGAAGGCGGGATTTATCGAAATATTAAAGTGGATATGGAAGGACAGGCCATTCGATATATACAGATTCTGATTACGAAATATAAAGAAGCATATTTAAAGATTCTGGATATTGATATCAAAGCGATAGAAAAAGGAAGCATGGTATTCGAAGGAACCCTTACAGGTAAGTTAGACAATATGATAGATGGGGATGTTTCTACTGTATATATGTCGGATAAGCTTTCTGACGGAACTGATTATTTAAAGTATAAACTGACGGAGAATACAAAGCTCACTTCTGTTACGTTCCTCCAGGATGGCGCAGATATTACAAATGCGCTTGTCGAAGCGGAAATTTATGATGGAAATACCGTCAGGACGGAAACTATCGGGAGACTTGACCGGGGAAACACTGTTTTTTATCGAAAAGGTGATGAGGATATCTTGTCCTTTACGATAACCTGGCCGGAAGGAACACGTCCGACTCTCTATGAGATTATCTCAAATGCAGGAGAAAAAGTACATGAAATTTATCTTAAAAATGATGCGGAAACGAAAAGCATATACTGTGCAGATAGGAGGATGATTGTTCTGCCGCAGGATACTTATCAGAAAGAAGGATATATTCTGAGCGGCTGGAGTGATGGGACAAAGACCTACGCAGCAGGTACGTATTATGAAATGGGTACAACAGATGTGACCTTAACCGCAGTATGGGAAAAAGCTGTAAAAGTTTCTTTTATTAGTGAAGGAAGCCAGACAGAGAACGCGTATTATGCATCGGGAAGTACCATTGTTTTGCCGGAAAAGGAGAGGGAGGGTTACGTCTTCAAGGGATGGAAGGATGGCAGCAAGATTTATGCGCCGGGAGAATCCTATCAAGTAGATTCTGCGGATGTGACTCTGACGGCAGTATGGGAGAAGAAGCTTGCTTCAGAAGAAAATCCCGGTGGAAATAACAAACCAAAGCCTGTTCCGGTACCGCAGCCAACAGCGCCGGGCGTCCCAGGCGGCCTGAAAGCGGCGAAGAATGCAAATACATCTATCAGCCTGTCATGGAATTCCGTTGCCCAGGCAAATGGCTATATTGTTTCCATGTATGATACAAATACGAAGGCGTGGAAGGATGTAAGCCTTGTGGGCGGTACATCTTATCAGGTAAAGGGATTGAAGAGCGCTACAGAGTATCAGTTCCGCGTGAAGGCATACAAGTCTCATTATGGCAGCAGGATTGCAGGTGCAGACAGCAGCATTTTAAAGACAGCGACGTCCCCGGTAAAAACAAAACTGAAAGTGAAAAAGACGGGAAAGTCCAAGGTAAAGCTTACCTGGAACAAGAAAGCAAAGGCGGACGGCTTTGAGATTTCTATGAGAGTAGGCAGTAAGGGAAAATTTAAGCGTATCGCGTCTAAGAAAAAGAATGTCGTGTCTATGACAAAAAAAGGAATGAAGAAGGGCAAGACATACACATTCCGCTTAAGGAGCTATAAGAAGTCGGGCAGCCGTAAGATTTATAGTGCATATACGACGAAGAAGATAAAAATGAAGTAAAAGCAGCCCCGGCAAGTGATAAAAGCTTGCCGGGGTTTTATTGTTTTTTAGCTTGTTGAAATTTGAATTGCAGATACTGAAGAATTTCGCGTTTAGAATCGTCGGGAAGCAGACGGTAATAATGGAGCAGCGCTTCTTCGTCCTCGCCGGAGGAAGGCGGGATGCCTTCCATAGTGGCGGCACAGGGAGAGAACTTGGGGTTGCACAGCAAATCATCCAGAGAAACCTGGTAAAAATTGCAGAGCCGAATAATCAGATCCAAAGGCGGTGTGCGTTTGCCGCATTCATAATTTGAGTAGGAAGGACGTTCAATATTTAGTTTAGAACTGATATATTCCTGAGTATAATGATGGTATTCGCGTAAATCTTTAAGACGTTGTCCGAGCTCTATGTTTTTCATAACTCCTTCCTCCTATGTGTTTTAAAATAGTATAAATGCTTGTATTATCGCACTTTTGAAAAGAATTTATCAAAATGTAAACCTTTATCAGTATAACAATATTATTTAGTAATATCCTTAGATGCAACGAAATGAAACATAAAAATGGAAAAATATAGTACAGCGTATAAAAAAGAAAAATAAGGAAAGACTTTACCATAAGTATCTGTGAAAAGAAGAAGCTTAAAAGCAAGCTTCCAAATCTACCAAGATGATGCAGTAAGTGCGTCAGAAAGAGGACAATGTGATGGAACAGAAAATCATGACATGCCTGGCGGATAATATGGCATATTTCCAGGAAAAGCTTAATATTCAGAAGAGCTTTGATATTATATGCAGAATGACGATGGTGGCGGATCATAAAGCATGTTTCTATTTTATTGACGGGTTTGTAAAAGACGAGCTAATGGAAAAGCTGATAGAATTCTTTTATTCTATTACACCAGAAGATTTGCCGGAGGATAGTGCAGGGCTGTCCAGGGACGCTATGCCATATGTAGAGGTAGAGCTTCTGGATGGACGTGAGGAAATAGAAGCCAATATCCTTTCCGGTGTATTGTGCCTGTTTATTGATGGATATGACAAGTGCTTTGCCATTGACTGCAGGACGTATCCGATGCGCAGTGTGGCGGAGCCGGAAAAAGATAAAGTGCTGCGCGGTTCGAAAGACGGATTTGTAGAGACGGTAGTATTTAATACCGCTCTGATACGCAGGCGTATCCGTGATCCACATCTTGTTATGGAGATGCAGCAGGCGGGGAGCTGCTCAAAAACAGATATTGTGCTATGCTATATGGAAGACCGTGTAGACCGGGCATTTCTGGAGGAAATCAGGAACCGTATACAGAATCTGCAGGTGGAGGCTCTGACTATGAACCAGGAAAGTCTGGTAGAGTGCCTTTATCGAAGGAAATGGTTTAATCCATTTCCGAAAGTAAAGTATACCGAGCGCCCGGACGCGACAGCAGCCAGCGTGCTGGAAGGGAAGATTGCTATATTGGTAGATAATTCTCCTGCGGCAATTATTCTTCCGGTTTCTATTTTTGATATTGTAGAAGAGGCAGATGATTTTTACTTTCCGCCGATTACAGGCACATATCTGCGTCTTAACAGGCTTTTTATCGCAATTCTGACGCTGCTCCTGACGCCGGGCTGGATTCTTCTTATGCAGAACCCTGAGTGGATACCCCCGGCATTTGATTTTATTAAAGTGGAAGGGGACATTCATATCCCGTTGCTGTTTCAGCTGTTGATTCTGGAATTGGGAATTGACGGGCTGAAGCTCGCGGCTATCAATACTCCGAATATGCTGACAACACCTTTGAGTGTTATTGCGGCGATTGTGATGGGAGAGTTTGCGGTGAAATCAGGGTGGTTTAATTCTGAGACAATGCTCTATATGGCATTTGTGGCGGTGGCAAACTATACCCAGGCCAGCTATGAGCTGGGGTATGCTTTGAAATTTATGCGGATTATACTGTTGGTTTTAACAGCAGCATTTAATTTGTATGGTTTCGCGGCGGGAATCCTTCTTACCTTGCTGGCTATCAGCTGTAACCGAACAATATCCGGGAAAAGTTATCTGTATCCTTTGATTCCGTTTAATGGAAAGCAGCTCGCACGGAGGATTTTCAGGAAACGGATAAAGTCTGGTGAATAAATTTCAAAAATCGGGGGATAATTAGGAAGGACAAATAATTTTTTGCAAAGGAGAATTCTTATGAAACAGTTGAAGAAAATGATGCTGGTCATGACGCTGGCGCTCTGTGCACTGGGGCTGACGGCCTGCAGGACAAACAGTAATGATAATACTACAAACACTACAGAAAACGGAAACGCTACTGGGAATACATCCGCAACAGAAACGAATGGAGCTACGGATAATACCACAGGTACAACCGGGGAAACGCTGACGAATGAAACCGGGGAAGATACGGTAGGCACAGGCGCAGGAACGGGTTCAGACGGACAGAATGATGCGGGGACAGCGCCGAATAAGGAAAATAGCGCGGGCGATGATATCCGTGAGGGTGTAGATGATATCGGCGACGGCATCCGCGAGGGCGTAGATGATATCGCGGATGACTTAGATGGAAATAGAGATACAGACAAAGCAAGATAAGGAAGCTCTGAGGGCAAAAATACCCATACAGGAAAGCATTTACGAAAAGAGGCCGTTCCTGGCAGCAGATGCTGAGTGCTGCGGGAGCGGCTTAAAAAATGATAAAAAAATACCTCTTTTCTGTCACACGGGCGGGAGGCCATTGTCTAATT
>ERZ778497.2094-NODE-2094-length-11039-cov-6.377640_pt1 | contig 11039 bp, 11 predicted proteins | sample MGYA00509938_ERZ778497 | MGnify/ENA primary metagenome ERZ778497 (study PRJEB29527, sample SAMN07138969) | mouse gut metagenome | material: feces | host: mouse | place: China:Nanjing | collected 2016-01-25 ... | reverse complement strand
GTGACAGATAACCAGCTAACTTTGTTCTGATTGCTTATATCGAACTCACGTTAATCTATTATTTAACCTTTACTTTAATTTATCACATTATCAATCATTAAAGTACTCATGTGGTCATTACTCTGTCGAGGAGAGCGGAGAGAGGAGAATGAGCCACGGGAGAGAGGAGAATGATGTGAGTGCGGTGAGGCGTCACTCGCCTGCGAGGTCGATGGCATAGATGCCGCGCTTGCCTGTGGGATATACTCCGCGGACTATCATCTCACGATCGCCTTCGCGTCTCTTCATCAGTGATTCATATACCTTCTCGACATCCTCGGGACCATCAATGCTGTAGTTGTTGATGGAGCGGATGATGAATCCCGATCTTACACCGGCATCACGCATGAATCCGTCCTTGAGGTCTACCACCTGCGCGCCGCCCGAGAGTCCGAGCTGCTTGAGGGTGGCGGCGGGCACTTTTTTGAACGCGCATCCGAGGTCGGCAAATTCCGCCGCTTTTGTCATCGTGGTCGTGCCCTGGTTGTTGAGCAGTTTAAGGTCGACATTCTGAGTCTTGTTGTCGCGCACAAATGTCACCTTTATCACATCGCCGGGGCGATATTTGGCCAACTGTTCCTGAAGCTCTGCCACTTTGCCGGTGCTCACGCCGTTGATGGCGGTTATCACGTCGCCTTCGAGTATTCCCGCTTCCTTGGCCGAAGAGCGGTCGTTGACTGTGCTTACATATACACCCTTGGTCACTGCTGTAATGCCTTTCTCCTTGGCCAACTCTGACGTAAGGTCACCGATGGCTACGCCGAGCACTGCTCGCTGCACTGTGCCATACTGGCGCAGGTCGCTGACGATTTTCTTGACTATCGAGGTGGGGATAGCAAACGAATAGCCGGCATAATTGCCCGTCTGGCTGTATATGGCGGTGTTGATGCCTATAAGTTCGCCGTTGAGAGTCACGAGCGCGCCGCCCGAGTTGCCGGGATTGACAGCCGCGTCGGTCTGTATGTATGACTCGATGCCCATCTTGGGCTGTGGGCCGCCACTGTGGATGCTGCGTCCTTTGGCCGACACGATGCCGGTGGTCACTGTGGATGTGAAGCCAAACGGGTTGCCCACGGCGAGCACCCACTCGCCCACCTTTAGCCGCTCGCTGTCGCCCATCGGTATTATGGGCAGGTCGGTGGCGTCAATCTTGATGAGCGCGAGGTCGGTCACAGGGTCTTTGCCTATGACAGTCGCGTCAAACGTGCGGTTGTCGTTGAGAGTCACTTCCAGACGCTCGGCCTCGTCGATGACGTGGTTGTTGGTCACTATATAGCCGTCCGAACTGAGTATGACACCCGAGCCGAGTCCCATCTGCTGCTCTTCCTGCTGCTGACGGCGGGGCTGCTGACGGTTGTTGCCGCCGGGCGAGCCGAAGAAGTATTCAAAGAACGGGTCGTTGAAAAATCCTCCTCCGCCCGAATAGCCGCCGGAACTGTTGCGCGGGGTGGCATAGCTCTTGATGGAGACCACACCGTTGATTGAGCTTTCGGCTGCCTGTGTGAAATCGGTTGCCGCAGCCGCAGGCGACATGCCCACTGTATATAGCCTTCCACCCGCACCGCCGTTATAGTCGGCTTCGGTGGCCGCAGATGAGAAATCGTCGCCACGAGATGTAAGGGCCTCCTTCATTACGCCGGCTGTGACAGCCGAGCTGAGCACTGCTGTTCCTGCTGCGAGGAGGATAATCTTGCTTGGAAATTTCATAATGGTGTCCTATTAATGATAGTGGTTGGTAAAATTCGTATTTTTTTCTCGTTTGTTATTTTGGTTAGGAGATGTGGTGAACTTATGACTCCTTACACTCTTATGACGGCAAAAGGAGTGCAAAGTTACACGCCGGACAGCGAGTTTAAACAATTTTAATAGGATATATCCCATTTTAAGGAATATTTACGAGAAGTGTGTAATCGAGATTATCTCATTCCCGAAACAAATGTTTAACTTTGCATTATTATGTTAAAGAAGTCCGTCACACATCTGTTTATAGTGTCAGTCGCAGCGGTCATTTTGACAGCATGCGGCTCATCAAGGTCGACAGGCTCGACAGGCAGCTACAAGCCGGCCGAGCTGTCTTGGCCGTCCCAATCAGAGACCGCCGCCATGGCTCCGCAGTCACAGGCCCTGCTGTCGGCGGCTCACGAATGGCTCGGCGTGCCCTATAGATATGGCGGCAACGACCGCAAGGGCATCGACTGCTCTGGACTGGTATTGCAGGTCTACAAAGACGCACTCGGCATCAAGCTACCCCGCAACTCGCGTGAACAGCACGACTACTGCACAGCCATTGCGAAGGGAAGCCTCACACCCGGCGACCTTATATTCTTCGCCACAGGCAAAGACAAAAAACGCGTGTCACACGTGGGCATATTTATCGGCGACAACCTCATGATACATGCATCCTCATCCAAGGGGGTAATACTCAGCGACATCAATTCGCAATACTACTCCCGCACCTATGCCGGCTCGGGTATCGTCGACCAATATCACGCCATGCTCGGCACTCCATCACGCAATCCGCGAAAAGGAATAAAACCACAGAAACCCGACAGACCGCATCAGTCGCAGGAGGGCCCTGTGATACACATTTCTCAGTCCGAATCGCTCGCCGGGAGTGGCTACTCACTGACACCGGTTGAGCAACTTCCGGCCAAGGCCGACACCATCACGCAACAAACAAGCGTCCCGGCCACGACTACCGCGGCAACTACTACAACGACCGCAGCATCTACAACCACTACGGCAACATCCTCAACAACCACATCGACGACTGCCACCGCCACACCGGTCAAGGTCGCGACAGTGTCAGCCGACCCGCAGCCTGAGCCTACACCAGAAGAGGCCCGTGCCGCCGTACTCAAAGCCATTAAAGAAAAAGACCTCTGACGACACACCATACTTTGCGTCAGAATCACCTCTTACAATATTCACACCCCTGAATTACATGAATCCCGACATAATCAGCGAAACCATCGACCGCACCACGGCTCCTATTGTCCATGACATGGGTCCACTCTCCCTTCCCGATGACGAAATTGTCACCCTTCAAAACGGCATCAGCCTTCACCTGCTAAGCGGAGGTGACGCCGAGGTGAGCCGTATCAAGATACTCCTGCCCGGAGGCATAGCCGAGTCGCCCGTTCCACAACTCTATCAGATGGCCAACTCTCTGCTGCTCGAGGGCACACACACCCACCCGTCCGATGAACTGGCCGACATACTCGAATATAACGGCGCATGGAGCGGCGTAGACACTTCCACCCACCACTCGTCGCTAAGTCTCTACTGTACTAACGACACATATCACACACTACTCCCCCTCGTCAGGGAGATGGTGACATCTCCTGCTTTTGAAGACGAGCCGGTGGCCAACGCTCTCCGTGCCGAAGCCGCTCGTCTCGATGTAGAAAACCATAAAGTGGCCTATCGTGCCGCTTGCGCCATACGCACTCTTGTCTACGGCCACGATCATCCGCTCTCGGCAGTGCCGCGCCCCGAACAGTTGCTCAACATCACACCTTCCGCGCTGCGAGAAGCTCACGAAAAACGTCTCGATCCAAAAGGTATACATATATATCTTAGCGGACGGCTATCCGACAGCATGATCAGCGATACCGAACGAATGTTCTCGACCATTCCGGCACGTGAGGAGTTTACGCTCCCGCGTCTGCAATTTCCCACACACACCGAGGGTGGCCGCGTGCATGTCGAGATGCCCGACTCGCTGCAAAGCGGCGTGCGACTCATCATCCCGGCCATCGGACGCATCCATCCCGACTATGTGCCGTTGCGCATGGCGGTCATCGCACTCGGCGGATACTTCGGCAGCCGCCTCATGCTCAACATTCGTGAGGAAAAAGGTCTGACCTACGGCATAACAGCCTCATTGCTTGGCTACAAACACAGCGGCTTCATATCCGTTTCTTCCCAGACCGACCCGTCGACAGTCGACATGCTTATCGAGGAGACCGTCAAGGAAATCGAACGCATGAAAAATCCGGCGTCATACACACCCGACGAGGTAACACGTTTGAGCCGTTTTATGCTATCCGAACTGGCCGGAGTGCTTGACACCCCGTTCTCGCGAATGGATTTCCTTCAGACCCGGATTACCGCCAACGCACCCGCCGGATATTTTGCCATGCAGGAACAGGCCGCCCGAAGCCTCTCACCCGAGAGTCTTGCCGAGATGGCCGAAAAATACTTCAATACCGAATGTCTGTTTATCGCGACAGCCGGCAAATCACAAGTCTGATGAACGAAACAGGCGCATAAGAGGTTATAAATGATATAACAGCGTCAGTCTCACAATCCGACTGCCGACATCAGGGATTGTAAAGATCCGGATTGAAAAACGCCTCGACGTCACGCGCTTGTTCCAATGCGATGACAGCAGGGCCGCCAGGGTCAAGAGCCGAAGCCTTGGTATAGTCGGATGTCGCATCGGCACGACGGCCAAGACGCCAGTAGAGCTTGCCCCGGCGGAAGTAAAGGTCGGAAAGCAGCCTGCTATCGGACGTAGCGTCAACATCGGCCATCATAAGCGAAAGTCTGCCGACAGCCTCATCCAGACGGCCTGAAGAGACAAGCCGCTCTATATCTTGAAGATTATGCATATTTGCTGATATTTAATACAAAACTAAACAAAAACCTCGTAATATACAATGCGTAAGGTAATAATTATACTCTGCTCAATTGCTTTGGGTCTCGCAGCCACAGCCGCCGACCCGACAGCTACCCATTACAGCTACACCGAGTGTCAGGGCTCGGCCATGCCCTACCCTGTCCCCGACCAGGCTCCGCGCGCCATTCCCGACTCACTGACTCCGGTCTTTGTCAATCACATGAGCCGTCATGGAGCGAGGTTTTTGTCGTCAAGCAAATACACGTCAACTCTCTCTCGCTATCTTGGCCGGGCCGACAGCCTCCACACCATCACTCCGGCCGGCCGCGAACTGCAAAAGCTCTGTAACACCATAGTGCGCAACACTGCCGGCCGATGGGGCGCGCTCGATTCGCTCGGCATGGCCGAACAGAGAGGCATAGCTTCGCGCCTGCACATATTGGTGCCGTCACTGTTTATCGACACCAAAGTCAATGCCATATCGTCATACGTTCCGAGATGTGTAGCATCGATGGATGAATTTACCCATCAGCTCACGCGACTCAACAACCGTGTGGAAATCTACTCGGCCTCCGGCCGTCAGAACTCGCCGCTCGTCCGCCCTTGGACTCACGACAAGGATTACAAGGAGTATATCGACAGCAAGCAGTGGCATGAAGTATATGACAGCTTTGTAGATGCCACCACACCTGTTTCAGTCGCAAAAAAAATTCTCGGCGACAAATACCCCTTCGCTCCGGGCGAGGCTCAGGACGTTTCGCTCGCCGTATATAAAGTGGTGGCCGGATGTGCGGCGATGGCGATTCCGGCCGATGCCTCAAAATATATGACTATCGAGGAATATAACGCCCTCTGGAGCATCGAGAATCTGCATCACTACCTCACCCACTCAGCCTCGACTCTCTCTCAGGCCCCGATGGACATGGCCTCGGCTCTCCTCACCGACATGATGGAGACTATGGACCAGGCAGTCAAAGGGTCTAACGAATATGCCGTGATGCTGCGCTTCGGACACGCCGAGACCATGATGCCGCTGCTCGCGCTAATGCGCCTGCCGGGATGCTACTATATGACAAACTATTTCGACACTGTCGGACTTCACTGGCGTGACTTCCATGTGGTGCCGATGGCTTCAAACCTCCAGATGTTTCTCTTTAAATCAAAGAGCGGCCGATACTATGTACGCGTGGATCTCAACGAAGTGCCTGTTCCGCTCATTCCGGGTCGCAGCGACCTTTACACACCCTGGGAAAAAGCCAAGGAATATATGACACGCTGTCTGCCTCTCTATCTTCAGCCCTGACGTCTACAGCGGGAGATTACCATTCAAAGGCCTTCTCTCCCATCCATTCCCCTCGGGCCGAAAGTATCTGCGACAGGATGTCACGCGCCACTCCCTGACCGCCGCAGCATGGCGATATATAACGCGCCTCGGCCTTGGCTTCGACCGACGCGTCACGCGGAGCGCAAGGTAATCCGACCATACGCATTGCTGGAATGTCGGGTATATCATCGCCCACATAAGCCACTTTGTCAGGTGTCAGTCCTCGCGCCGCCATCCACTCTTCGAGCATAGTCTTTTTATGCACGACGTGAAAATGAACATCCTCGATGCCCAATGAACGATAAGCCGGAAGCATCGACAGGTCACGTGCTCCCGATATGACAGCAATCCTGATGCCACATCTGATGGCATATTGTATGGCATAGCCGTCCTTGACATTGGAGTGACGCTGCAATGTGCCGTCCTCTCGCACGGCCACTGTCGACGCTGACAACACTCCGTCCATATCAAACACCACACCGTCTATCGACGCAAGGTCATAGTCAATCCTGCTCATGCCTGAACTCCAATTCTAAACTTGTAAACTCCTTTTATATATTGCCTCCGAAAGCTGCCTGTATATATCGGCCAGCCCGTCGGGAAGCATTGAGGCATGACGCTCCACCACCTGACGGTCGCCACGCACGGCGGGACCGGTCTGCCCTGCCGCCGGCGAGCCTTCCATCGCCTTGCGCATGGTCTCGCGGATGAGCGGATAGAGCACCTCAAGCGACAGTCCGTCGGTCTTGAGCAAATCGTCTGCCACCGTAAACATATAATTAGTGAAATTACATGCAAATACAGCCGCGATATGCATGCGTCTGCGCAAGTCTCCGTCGGCATAATGCACCGAGCGCGACATTGCCTCGGCCATAGCCTTTATGCTCGCGGTCGTCTCGGGAGAACTCCCCTCGATAAATATCGGCACCTGAGCCATGTCGACCGCAACACGTTTGGAAAAAGTCTGTAAAGGATAAAACACACCATACCGCTCCGACATCCCTGCCAGAGTTTCCATCGGCAACGAGCCTGACGTGTGAAGCCACAAGGCATCATTCCTGATGCCACATCGCTCTACCACGTCCTTGACCGCCGCGAGCACTTCGCCAACAGCATGGTCGACGAGACTCACCACATATATATCGGCATCGGTGATTATGCGTGAGGCATCGGTAATCGCAGTTGCCTCGGCCAACCTGTCGCACAGTGCAACGGCCGAACTTTCAGAGCGCGAATACACCTGACACACTCTGCCCACTCCACATGCCTCCATGGCCGGAGCAAGATGCGAGGCTACATTTCCGGCCCCGATGAATACGATTCTCACCAGCGTCCTATGTGAACGTTCTCCCATTTCAGTTTCTCGGTATCCTGCGGTTTTCTTATCTCATCAGCATGACCGAAAGTAACTATGCAGAGCACCGAACAAGTCTCCGGTATGCCAAGTGTCTCCTGCACGAACTGGTCGGCGGGAGTGCCGTCAGCCGTAAAGCGGCCATACACCTGCACCCAGCAAGAGCCGAGCCCGAGCGATGCGGCCTGAAGCTGCATATATGACGCAGCGACCGAAGCGTCCTCCATCCAGGCCTCCGACTTAGTCGAATCGACTGCCACGACAATGGCCAACGGGCATCGCGCCACCGAGACAGCACCAGCAGGCTTGCACCCGCCAAGCACTTCGAGTGTGGCTTTATCCTCGACTGCCACAAGCTGCCATGCACGCGCGCTTTTGGAGGTGGGAGCCAGAAGGGCCGACTCAAGTATGAGTTTCACATCCTCGGGCGAAATCGGCTCGTCGGTATATTTACGTATCGAACGACGGTTGATAATCAGTTCATGAAAATCCATAATCGGTATATTGTATTAATATCGCACAAACTCAGGTAAAAAATCGGCAAAAACTGCCGCGCCTTATAACCTTTGTCTGAAAGACAAATCATCTGCGGCAGATCCAGACGGAAGGAAACTCTTCACGCAAAGCATCAGCCTTGGCATGAGCCTCGGCATTGGTAGCGGCAGAAGCCGCATATACGCGATACTTGCCATCCATCTCCATGACGGCCAGACGGCTGTCACCGCCTATGTGCTTAAGAGCCTGTTTCATCGCGGGAAACGAACCTACCACAAGCAGATAACGTCCCGGAGCCGAGGGCTTTTGAGCTTCAATCACAGGTGCAGAAGCTGAAGGAGCAGTCTCGGCTATGGATTCCTGACGCGGAGCGGCAATGTTAAGCTCTATCTCACGTGAAACGGCAAGTCCGCTCTCATCAGCCGACATAACAGGATAGTCCACCTGAGCCCTAAGGCCCGAATCAAGCGATGCATAATTTGTCTGACGGTTTCCTATAAGACTGTCGGCTGTAAAAAACACTCCACAAGCCACAAGTATGATGATAACGGAGGCTGCAATCTTGAGCGGAACGGGCACCGACACCTCACGTCTTCCAACAACAGTAATCCTATCGTCAGCCTCATTGTTCTCCTCGACAAGAGGACTTACAGCCAGCGGCATCAGACCGGCATAACGCATGGTCACGGCCGATGATGACGACGGCTCGAATATGAGAGTGTCATCCTTGCATGTCATAACGCCAAGACTGCCAAGAGAGAGCGAACCGACAGCCATAAGCTGATGGCGGAAAGATGCCACTACACTCTCCACCTCGACACGCGCCGAGTCAAGAGTCAATCCGCGCTTGCGGGCCACGCTCTCGACAAGCAGACCGTCATTGATGGTAAGAGCCTGATTGAATCCGAGAGAACGCGACGGCGGCATAAACCGACAGGCCTCCGAGTCATAGAACGAAGGGGTCTCATGCACAAGAAATGCACCAAGTCCGGGCACCACGACACAGTCGTGATTCATCAACAGATATTCTATGTGAGGCGTAAGGTCAATCATGTTGCAAAGTTAGCAATAATTCCGTCGTTACGCAAACAAGATTTTGGGCTCAGCCAAAGCCTCCATGCGTAATCCGCTAATAACCCGATTATTGCTCTTTCAAAGTTTTGTCAAGAAATTTTATCGCATAGCCAAGCGTCTCGTCAACCCACGGATGGAAAAACCAGAACGGATGCACATCTACATCTATCTCGTTACATTCGGAATATATGCCATAACCGTCATAGAGCGCACGCAACTCGTCGCGTCCGTCATGATAGCGCGGCAATCCGCTGTTGATAAAGCACACCGGGGCTGATTCAGAAGTAACCCACTTGACGGCCGATGCCTCATTCCAGTTGTCGGGCGAATCTTTATACAATCCCCCGAGCCATGTGGCGTTGACATGCAGCTTGCCTCGCTTGTTGAAATAATCCTCCGAATCGGCTATATTCTCAGGCGATACAAATGTCGCGATGCCGTCCATGCTCACAATCGCCTGCACACGGCTTGACACCTTGCCCCACTGGCCTTTGCCCTCGTGACGGGCCGAGCCATTGGTGACACCTACAAGTGTCGCGAGCTGAGCTCCGGCCGAGCATCCCGACACTGCTATCCTGTCAGGGTCTATGCCATATTTCTTGCAATTCTTGCGCACCCATCTCACTGCTGTCTTGATGTCATGAAGGCCGGCTGGATAAAGAGCCTCGGGTATGAGACGATATTCCACCGGTATGGTAACATAGCCCGCTTTGGCTATCTGCTGGGCCATCGGCACCTGCAGCGAACGGTCGCCTGAGTTCCATCCGCCCCCGTGTATCATCAACAGGGCGGGATATATGCTGTCATTGTCAGGACGGAATATATCGACATGCAGATCTCTGGGGCCGAAAGGTGTCTTGTTGAAATGTGTATACACCACATTTTCATATGCTTTCACTCCTTCGGGCAAAACCGGCGGCATGACTGTTACTTCGGGATGCTTTTTTATCACCTTCTTATTGGTAGACCACACGGTAAACGATGTGTCACGCGGCACTTCGGGAGCTTTAGCCGCAATCCGGCTCGGAACAAACAACATTCCGACCACTATCAACGATAGGAAAAACGATGTTCTCATAATTTTCGCCTTTATACTCTAATACTTACTTCACCACCTTGTCAGTCTCCACATGCCCGTCGGCATAATAGAGACGACGTATGTTCACGCCCTGCGTCGGCTCGGCAAGACGCACTCCGTTGAGATTGTAATATTCAATTCTTACAACCTCACTGCGTGTCCCACAGTCAATATCATCAATGCCTGATTGGACAAGCTCAGGATAATACTCCTCCACCGAACTCTCGGCATCACTGTTGCCGCCCTTCATTATATGTTCTACGAGAGAGTTGGCATACACCTCTATATTAGTATACCAGCCTTTCGGATCGGCTGTGTAGAGCGACGCATCATTCTTGTTCGGGTCAAGCCCGTTGAGTATCTCCCACTCGTCTGGCATACCGTCACCGTCAGAGTCGACAGGAGCGGATATCGACTCGGGAGTCGACCAGGGATAAGGCGTCCCTACATATCCGGGAATCACATCAATACATTTGTCGATAATACCTTGCCATCCATTGAGCGACCCCTTGAATGTCGCAGTGCCGGTGCGCGCCTCCTCCATATAGCGCACGTCATGACCGTCACGCATGAGCGAAGCCCCACCATATGTGAGCATCTTCTCAAAAGCAGCCTTGGCTGAGTGAGTTGTCACCTCCCCTGCATCTATAGGACCGCTAAGTTTCATCTTGACATAACGCACGCCTGAAGAATTATACACATCCGCCTCATCGGCCACATAATAATTGTTGGCATCCTTTACGTATTTCTCGCTATTAAATGTAGCGTGACCCGAGTCATATATCACACCTTTCCAGTCATAGCTGTCGGGCACGGAAGCCGCTGTCACATAATTGCCGTCGATGTAATATCGGCTCGCATATTCATATAGCTCGGGGTGCTTTTCATCTCCGTTGCCTGAGCTACACACGCTTGCCTGAAGCACTCGTGTCTTGTTTTTGGTTGCCGGACCGGCCTTGTAGTAGTTATTGACTATGTTGCAGTATCCACCACCCGGTCCGCCGTAACAACCGTTGCCGTTGCCCCAGTTGTAATACACATTATTACGCAG
>ERZ778497.2087-NODE-2087-length-11075-cov-5.688385_pt1 | contig 11075 bp, 7 predicted proteins | sample MGYA00509938_ERZ778497 | MGnify/ENA primary metagenome ERZ778497 (study PRJEB29527, sample SAMN07138969) | mouse gut metagenome | material: feces | host: mouse | place: China:Nanjing | collected 2016-01-25 ... | reverse complement strand
TGATATTGAAATATACCCCTTCCCAAGAATTCAGGAGCACTTTGCGCTCTTTGTCTCCGGCATGCAGGCGATATTTGCGTCCCCATTTGTGGAAATTGCGGCTCACACCCGAAAGTCCTTCGTCGGAATATGTGAGTGCCAGCTCGGGGGTAGTAAAAGTCTCCCCCTTTTTCAGATGATACTCTGAATTTTCCTCGTTTATACCGGCAAACAAGTGGTGAAAATTGGTGTCGTCAGTGTCGATAAATAGTTTATAGTTGCCCGGATAACAAAGAGCGGCACCGATTACACGGCCGGAGTTTTCGCGGGGTTTTCCGTCGAGCGACAGCATTATTTCACCGTGTGAAGTGTGCGAGTTGCGCAGTCCGTCCTTATTTTTAATCATTCTTACTCCATGTGGCAGAGGTTCTTCGGTGAGATTAGCCTCGTCGGCCCATGTGCCGTAGAGCGAAGATAGCCACACGTCGCCATTTCGCACAGGCAGATAGCCCGACATAAAACGGTTGAGAGTCACTGTACCTTTCTCGCGGTTTTTGATTTCCACCCAGGTCTCGATTACATCCTGGTCGGGATATGTGCGGTAATTGAGATTGACGTCAAACGGATATGCTTTGTCGGTCATGCATACGGTGGTCACTGAAGCTCCGTTATTTTCAGTTGATGTCTTGATATCTGTCACAGCCACATCGGTTGTGCGGTTGCCGTCGGCATGAGTCACGCTCAGTGCTGCTTCGGCCTGAGGATAGAGGCCATATACCGGATAGGCATTGAGATTCATGCCGCCGGCATCACGCAGTGCGTCCTTGTCACGGGCGTCAAGACGGTCGCCGTAATATAGCACTTTGAGCGGACTGCCTTTTTCGGCATCAAGTATAAATGAGGTTTTTGCTGTGGAGATATCCACCAGCTCGGCATTCATCGGCAATGTGGTCAAGAGAGCCAAAGCCGGCAATAGACAGACTCGTATTTTCATGAAATCTTTTAGGTAATTGGTTATTTTGTACAAATATAGCAAATAAGTGGTATATTATCAAGCCCGATTGCTAATATTACAAAAACATGGGTAAAAAAGTATGATTAATTGACGGCGTTTTACATTTTACGATATTGTCGCAATCGTTTTTTTACAAGAATATATGGCCACGATATAGTTCAAGAATCATGAAAAAAGACAGTATGAGAAGTATTAAAACTCCCCATATTGCAATTAAATACCATATGGCTTTTTTACTTTTAGTTGATGTATATGACTTGTAGAAGAGATACAGGCCATATATATTGCAAAAAGGGTAAAATAACAGGGGAATGGCGGATAAAGCCCTATTAAACCATACGGCAACAAATATCACGTAAGCGATAACGGGAGTTGCGAAAATAGGTAGTGCCGAAAATATTGCGAATGCAAAAAGCCCGTCAGGACAATTATATTCTTTTTTCAAACTCTTGTAATACGGATATGCAATTATAGGAAATCCTATAATCCACAATAGAGATGATGCTAAGATAAATATGATAACTTCCATGCGCAAATTTATGGAAATTTGACGAAATATAAAATACATTCAACCTGAGCTATTTGGTTCAGATTGCAGATATAAACAAAGACAAAAGTTTCTTTTCCATGAAACTTTTGTCTTTGTTATAGATTGTGGACCTCTTCTGAGGATACTTATATATTATTCGGCCTGAGCTTCCTGAGCCTGGGGCTTCAGCCAGCGGTCAAACCAGCGGAAGAAGAGTCGCTGCCACATTACAGCGTTCTGCGGTTTTAGTATCCAGTGGTTTTCGTCAGGGAAGATTACCATCTCGGCGGGAATACCGCGGAGCTTGGCTGCGTTAAATGCCATTTCGCCCTGCGATGAGAGGATGCGGTAGTCAAACTCGCCATGTGAAATCATGATAGGGGTGTCCCATTTGTCAACAAACTTGTGAGGGGAGTTGGCAAATGTGCGCTGGGCTGTGGCGTTGTCTTTTTCCCAGAAAGCTCCGCCCATATCCCAGTTGGCAAACCACATCTCCTCGGTCTCAAGATACTGAGCTTCCATATTGAAGATGCCGGCATGAGCGAGAAGTGCCGAGAAGCGGTGATCGTGGTTGCCGGCGAGCCAGTATACCGAAAATCCGCCATAGCTTGCGCCGGTGGCTCCGATATGTTCGCTGTCAACATAGGGATACTGCTTCATGTAGTCGACTGCTGCAAGATAGTCGCGCATGTTCTGGCCGGGATAGTCACCCGAAATCTGGGCATTCCACTCGGTGCCGAAACCGGGAAGGCCGCGGCGGTTGGGGGCGATGATGATATAGCCGTTCGAGGCCATGAGGGCAAAGTTCCAGCGTGTGCTCCAGAACTGGCTGACAGCCTGCTGCGGACCACCCTGGCAGTAGAGAAGCGCGGGATATTTCTTGTTGGGGTCAAACTCCGGAGGATACACCACCCATACGAGCATTTCCTTACCATCGGTGGTGGGCACCATCTTCTTCTCTACGGTGGGCATCTTGAGCGAGCCGAGCAGCTCGGTGTTGACATTGGTGAGCTGTTTTACCTCGCCGTTGACCACACTGCATATCTCGTTGGGATAGGTCATGGCGTGACGGCGGGTGAATACAGTGCCGTCGCCGGCTATGTTGAGACCCGCGTAGTCACATACGCCGTTGGCGATTTCGCTCACCTCGTGTGACTCGGTGCTGATTGTAAACACAGGGGTCACACCATCCTTGTGTGCGATGAAGCAGAGTGATTTTCCATCAGGATTCCAGTCTATCTCATTGACGGTATAGTCCCAGTCGGCGGTAAGGTCGGTCTTTGTTCCTGAAGCCATATCGAGGGTGAAGATGCGGTTTTTGTCGCTCTCATATCCGTCATGTTCCATTGACAGCCATGCGAGGGTCGAGCCGTCGGGCGAGAACACGGGGTTGGTGTCATATCCCATCATGCCCTCGGTGAGATTGCGGGTCGAGCCGTCGGCTATAGTGTAGAGATAGAGGTCGGAGTTGGTCGAGATGGCATACTCTTTGCCTTCTTTCTTGCGTGATGTGTACACGAGGCTTTTCGAGTCGGGAGCCCAGGCAAACGATTCGATGCCGCCGAAGGGGAGCATGGGTGACTCATAGCGAGGCTCATCGGCCATAATGTCAATCACATTGGTGGCCTTTGCACCGTCAAAATCGGCCAGGAAGGGGTGGGGGATTTCTGTCACCCACTGATCCCAGTGCTTGTACATCATATCGTCGATGACACGACCGGTTGCTTTAGGCAGATCGGGATATATATCCTTGGCATCGCGTGAATATTTGATATTGGATATAAGCAGGAGTTTGGTCTCGTCGGGCGAGAATACAAATCCGCTTACACCTTTCTCGATGTCGGTCACCTGCTTGCGGCTGGAGCCGTCGGCATTCATCACCCACACCTGAGCCACACCGTCGGGGGCATAGATAAAGGCAATTTTTTTGCCGCCGTCAATCCAGCAGTAAGAACTTTCGCTGCCGGAAGTGCGGGTGATACGTTTGATGTCCGAGCCGTCGGGATTCATCACATAAAGGTCCATATTGCTCCTGTTCTCCTCAAGGCTCTCGTAGGAGATGCCGAAGAGTACTTTGCTCCCGTCGGGTGATACTACGGGTGCGCCTACCGTGCCTAAGGCCTCGAGTGCACTTATGTCAAACACGCCGGTCGCTGATGTAAACTCGGGCTTGTCGATGATTTTTTCATCGCTACCCGCTGAAGCTGAACATCCTGCCAGTAAAGTTGCTACTGCTGTGGAGGCCATAATGTTTTTTAGAGTCATGGCTATTTGGTTGTAATAATTGATTAAGGTCTGTATTGGTAAAAAAGAGTCAAGATAATAGGCTTGTGTCTATGAAACCATTATCTCAACTCTTTCAGACTTTATCGGACTTTTTCGAAGCCCTGCTTATTTTATAAGGTACTGTGACGAAATGGACTCGTGGGTGTGAACGCGACGTATTGTGTCGGCAAACAGACGGGCCACTGACAGTATGGTCACCTTATGACAGCTCTTGTTGAAGGGGATGGAGTTGGTAAACATCATCTCGACAAGTGCGGAGTTGTCCACGCGCTCCGAAGCCGGGTCGCTCATGATAGCGTGAGAGCAGAGAGCACGCACGCTGCGAGCACCTTCGGCTTTCATGAGATCGGCGGCCTTGGTTATGGTACCTGCGGTGTCGACCATGTCGTCAACGATGATTACGTCTTTGTCCTTTACGTCACCTATTACGGTCATCGAGGCAACGACATTAGCCTTTGCGCGCTGCTTGTGGCAGAGCACGAGGGGTACGTTGAGATATTTTGAGTAACTGTTGGCTCGCTTGGCTCCGCCTACGTCGGGCGATGCGATGACAAGATTCTCAAGATTGAGCGACTGTATATAAGGTATGAACACCGACGATGCATACAGGTGGTCGACAGGAATGTCAAAGAAGCCCTGTATCTGGTCGGCATGAAGGTCCATTGTGATTACGCGGTCTACGCCGGCTGTGGTGAGCAAGTCGGCCACAAGTTTGGCGGCGATTGATACGCGGGGTTTGTCTTTGCGGTCTTGGCGTGCCCATCCGAAATATGGCATCACTGCGATAATCGAGGCGGCCGACGCGCGTTTGGCTGCGTCAATCATCAGGAGAAGCTCCATCAGATTGTCCGAGTTGGGGAATGTGGATTGTACGAGATACACTTCGCATCCGCGGATTGATTCCTCAAACGAGACTTCAAATTCGCCGTCGGCAAAATACTGGATGTTCATCTTGCCCAGATCTACACCCAGGTCACGACAAATTTCCTCGGCCATGTACTGCGACTTGGTACCGGCAAAAACTTTGATTGGTGGAAGATTGTCAATCATAATATGTGATAATGAAGAGTTTTGGCTTGTCGAATATGGCACACCGTGCTTTCTGCGTGCAAAATTACGAAAAATCCACGTTACAACGGTGCTCCGACGGCACAAAAATTATATGCTCTTATATACAATAAGTGATTTTTCGGCATGTGATGGCCCTCATCTATATATGTGACGCGTAGTTACGCCATTTTTCTATGAGTGCGGTCATGTCGGATGGTATGGGTGCGGAGAAAAACATTTCCTCTCCTGTCACCGGGTGAATAAAGCCGAGAGTGCGGGCGTGCAGAGCCTGACGTGGGCATATCTCAAAACAGTTGGCTATAAATTTCTGATATGACCCGCTGCGCTCGCCGCGGAGTATTTTGTCTCCTCCATATCGGGCATCGCTGAATAGCGGATGCCCATTGTGGGTCATGTGTACGCGTATCTGATGGGTACGGCCGGTCTCAAGCACACATTTTACCAGAGCGACGTGCACAAAGTCTTCCAACACTTCGTAGTGCGTGACTGCATATTTACCCGTCGGGTCATCGGGGGGCAAGACGGCCATCTGAAGTCTGTCTTTGGGGTTACGGCCTATGTTGCCCTCAATGCGGTCGGCTGCCGGAGTGGGCACACCCCACACCAGCGCGTTATATTCACGCTTGGTGGTCTTGTTGAAAAACTGTTTGCCGAGATGTGTCTTCGCTTCGGGAGTCTTTGCCACCACGAGCAGCCCTGATGTGTCTTTGTCAATTCGGTGTACAAGTCCGAGACGCGGGTCTGACACGTCATAGTCGGGATTGTCGCGGAAATGCCAGGCGAGAGCATTGACCAGAGTACCTGAATAGTTGCCGTGGCCTGGATGCACGACAAGCCCGGCCGGCTTGTTGACTACGAGCACGGTATCGTCTTCATAAACAATGTCGAGCGGGATGTCCTCGGCTATAATCTCAAACTCATAGCGCGGACGGTCCATGACCACCTGCACCACATCAAGCGGTTTTACGCGATAGTTTGATTTTACCGGTTTCCCGTTTACGAGTATGCACCCTGCTTCGGCCGCCTGCTGCACACGGTTGCGCGACGAGTGTTCGAGCCGCGCGACGAGAAACTTGTCTACGCGCAGCAATTGCTGGCCCTTGTCGGCCACAAAACGGAAATGTTCATACATCTCTCCGGTGCCGTCTCCGTTGTTTTCCACCGACGGGTCAAGCATGTCAAGATCGTCGTTGTCGATATCCTGCTGCGTCATGTCAATCGAATAGGTCAAGATGTTCGACAGCTTCCTCTTCATCCGCTCCGCTTTCAGCGGTCGAGTCTGAAAGGCTGATTTCGGGCATACCCTGTCCGACTTCAAGCTCTATCGTGGCATTTACAGGCACACGGGCTCCCGGATGCAGACGCGAACCTTTGTAGCGCACACTCAATACGAGATCCTTGAAGTCGCTTGGCACACGTCGTTCCACGATGTTGTGTATCTCCAGACCCTCGAGTATCGAGCGGGCCTGACGCAGAGATATGTCGGATAGCGAGGGGAGTGTCACCATCTTGGGTGAGAAGGCGTTGATGGTGAGATACACCTCGCGCCCCTCTTTTACGATGGTTCCGGCTTTGGGATTTTGCTCTATCACGGTACCCGGCTGAGTGCGGTTGTCATATACCGAGTCGGCCACGATACCTTTCAGGCCCTCGGCTGTGAGCATGTCTACTGCGCGGTCATAAGCCAATGAACGCACTGCCGGCACTGAAATGGTCTCTCCGTGACGTGTCCATGAGTCAAGCCACAGCATGGCAAGCCATCCGATGGCAATGGCTGCCACAATCATTAGCGCGAGATGTATAAATATTTTTTTCATTGCTCTTTGATGGCGATGTCAAACACTTCGTCGATATTTTTTACATAGTGGAATGTCAGCCCTTCGAGATATATCGGACGTATATCCTCGATGTCCTTGCGGTTGTCGGCACACAGCACGATGTCGGTTATGCCGGCACGCTTGGCCGCCAATATTTTCTCTTTTATGCCGCCTACGGGGAGCACCTTGCCGCGGAGTGTGATTTCGCCTGTCATTGCCAGACGGTCACGCACGGGTCGGCCGGTTAGGGCCGAAAGTATCGAAGTGCTGAGGGTGATGCCGGCCGACGGGCCATCCTTAGGTATGGCTCCTTCGGGTACATGTATGTGGAGTGCATGAGTGTCAAACCACTCGCTGCTGATACCATATCGGCTGCTGCGCGAGCGTACAATCTGCGAGGCGATTACGGCCGACTCTTTCATCACGTCGCCGAGGTTGCCGGTGAGCGTTAGCTTGTCGCCTTTGCCTTCGGAGAATGATGACTCGATGAAAAGTATTTCTCCGCCGATGGCTGTCCAGGCCAGGCCGACTGCAACGCCGGGTATGTCGCTCACTTCGTAACGTTCGGGGGTGTATCGTTCAACTCCGAGATACTCGCGGAGATTATCGGGAGTGACAGTAAGTGAATATTCCTGTCCGCGCATCTTGTGGAGTACAATCTTGCGCACCACTTTGGCTATCTGCTTCTCGAGCTGTCTCACACCGCTTTCGCTTGTATAACTCTCGACGATGTGGGTGATGGCTTCGGGTGTAAATTCAATCTCTTCCGCACCAAATCCGTTTTCAGTGGCCACGCGCGGTATAAGATGACGTCGTGCAATCTCGATTTTCTCCTCTATAAGATAGCCCGATATGTCGATTATCTCCATGCGGTCGAGCAGAGGCTGCGGTATAGTCGAGAGTGTATTGGCAGTGGCTATGAACAGTACGTGAGACAGGTCATAGTCGACATCGACGTAATTGTCGTGAAAATGACTGTTCTGCTCCGGGTCGAGGACTTCGAGCAATGCGGCTGAGGGGTCTCCTTTGAAGTCATTGCCGGTCTTGTCGATTTCGTCCAGAAGCAATACGGGATTGGAACTGCCCGCGCGCTTGATGGCATCGATTATGCGGCCTGGCATTGCTCCGATATAGGTGCGGCGGTGGCCGCGTATCTCGGCCTCGTCATGCAGACCGCCGAGCGACACGCGCTGGTACTTGCGGTTGAGGGCACGTGCTATAGACTGTCCGAGCGATGTTTTGCCCACTCCGGGCGCGCCGACAAGACAGATGATGGGTGAACGGCCTTCGGGCGTATTCATCATCACGGCCAGTTGTTCGAGTATGCGCTCCTTGACTTTCTCAAGTCCGTAGTGGTCGCGGTCAAGGGTTTTCTCTGCTTCTGAAAAGTCGGCATTTACTGTGTCGAGCACGCCCCAGGGCAGATCGGTGAGCAGTTGGAGGTAGCTGTATTGCACTGAGTAGTCGGGACTCTGCGGATTGAGACGGCGCAGCTTCTCGATTTCTTTTTTGAATGTGTCGCGTACGGTCTGAGGCATGAGCAGGCCTTCGGCTTTTTTCTCAAACTCCACGCTGTCATCGTCATTGCCATACAGCTTGTCGCGCAATACCTCAAATTCATGCTGGAGGTAATGGTTGCGCTGCTGTTCGTCAATATTCTTCATGGCTTTACGACGTATCTCGGAGCGTATTTCCGAGAATTGTTCCTGACGGGCTATGAGAGACATGAGATGCATGGCCCTGTCCTTGAGACGTGAGTGACGCAGCAGATCCATCTTCTCGTGCAGTTCAAATCCTGCGTGGGTGCATATGAGGTTGATCATCAAGGGTGGCGCGTTGAGATCCTTGATGTTGACCATGAGCTCACTCGGATTTTCACCGTTCTGTCCGAGTATACGCAGTGTAGTCGAGCGTATGTCTTCGACAAGCACGGCAAACTCTTTGTCGGTAGGGCGGGGATTGGTCTCCCGACACTCCTTGACCGATACCGATAGCGCGCCGGGTATTGTTCCGCCGTTACCCGGACCAGTGACTTTAACCTTGCTGCGGGCGTTGAGTATTGCGGTGTGTGTGCCGTCAGGCAGCTCGATGACTTTTACGACATCGGCCACCACGCCATAGGGGTATAGGTCCTTTACATCTGGATTCTCTATTGCCGGATCAGTCTGGCAGAAGACGCCTACAGGTATGCTTTTCTCATAGGCGGCATTGACTGTGCGCACTGTAAGTTCCCGTCCCATCATAATGGGAAATGTCACCTGCGGAAAAAGCACCATGTCGCGAAGCGGTATCACGGGCAGGTTGTCAAGAGTCGGTGCGTTGTGCGGTATGTCGGAAGAGAGGTCAATCTGACCGATTGATATTATCTTAGTATTGTCCTTCATTTACAATCGTGTAATTAAACCGATAATTGCGACCCCAAAGTTACAAAAAATCACTCACCTGACAAAATTCATCTTCACTCCTGTATGCTTACTCACACAACTATATGGCATCCTGGAAAAAGAAACGTGTAGAATCCCTTAAAGCGGGGATTTTACACGTTAAGAATAGTCATTCAGACTTTTGTTCAGTCAAAAATTTTGTCCCAGTCTTTCCACACAGCCTCATAACCGAGTTTCCTTATTTCTTCGGTCACGGCCTTGGGCGAACGCGGGTCGGATACCTCAAACTGCTCAAGGGCGTCGGGAGTCGAGCGGTAACCTCCGGGCTCGGTCTTGCTACCCGCACTCATGGATGTGACTCCGAGCTTCATCATATTGGCGCGGAATGTCGGATTTTCACGGGTGGAGTAGGAGATGTCGACATCGTGGTCAAAGATGCGGAATGCAAATGTCACCTGGGCCAGTTCGCGGTCGCTCATCACGACCTTGGGCTGATAGCCGCCCTCGGCAGGACACATGCGCGGGAAGTTGATACTGTATTTGGTCTTCCAATAGTTCTTGCGCAGATAGCGGAGATGGCGTGCGAGCATGGTGAGGTCAGTGCGCCAGTCCTCGAGGCCGATCAGCACACCCATACCTATCTTGTGGACTCCGGCCTGTCCCATGCGGTCAAAACCGTTGACACGCCAGTCAAATATCGACTTCATGCCTTTGGGGTGATAGTTACGGTAGTTGGCCTTGTGATATGTTTCCTGAAAACACACCACGCCGTTGAGCCCGCTGTGTGTGAGTCGTTCATACTCTTCTGTGCTCATGGGGCCTACCTCGATAGTGAGATTGTTGAAATAGGGGCGAGCAGTCTTGAGCACTTCTTCGATATAATCGGCTCCGTTGATTTTGGGGTGTTCGCCTGATACGATGAGTAGGTTTTCAAACGGGCCGAGCTCGCGTATGGCCTCACACTCGGCGCGCACCTGATCCATTGTCAGTGTCACGCGCGTGAGCGGATTATTGTGGTTGAATCCGCAATACACACAGCAGTTTGAGCAGGCGTTTGATACATACATGGGGATGTACATTGATATTGTCTTGCCGAAACGCTCAAGCGTATAGCGGTGACTGAGCTGAGCCATCTCCTCCAGATACGGCTCGGCGGCCGGTGAGATGAGAGCCATGAAGTCTTCGACACTCAGATGCTCTTTACGCAGTGCCACACGTACATCGGCGGCTGTTCGCGTGGAGATGAAACGGGTTGTCTCGTCCCAGTCGTATTTTTCTAATTCTTCTGAAAACATATTACTCTTATATCTGATACTGAAATTTTTAGAATCGATATGAAATGCCCACCGGCAATCGGCCTACACCCACGAAATGGTGGTTGTTGTAGCGTGTGCCGTTGATGCGGGGCTGCCATACGGTCACCATCGGGGTCAGAGTCAGGTCAAGGTTGTCGGTGATGCGATAGCCGGCTCTTATGCCGCCTTCGATAGCCAATGCCGCTTTGGAGTTTTGGCATGAGCCCCATCCGACACCGAGGCCGAGCATCGGGATGACCTCAAATCTACGCCCTGTCTCGCCTGTAAACACATTTGTGAGATTGAGCATATAGTCAAGACTGACAGTCTTGATTTCCTGATTACTGCGCGAGTTGAACGGCAGACAGTCATATGCAAAGCCGAGTTGGAGACCTGACGCGCCGGTAAGCCATCCTCCCGCTGCGAGCGAGAATCCTCCCGACACTTTGCACATATTCGGTTGCGAGATGCTTTCGCTGTAGAGCATCGGGCTTCCGGCAAGGTTGACATAGGGGTGTAGCTCGCCGCCAAGAATGCCGGCAGTCGAGGCTGTGCGCTCGCTCTTGGTGCGGTTAAGCTTATAGCTGACTCCGGCGAGAAAGCGAACTTCGGGATTATAGCGGCGTGTATAGTCGGGGATTGACAACAGTTGTAGTTGCGGTTCAAGAATAATGTCAACAGCAAGATCGGAAGAGCGTC
>ERZ778497.2067-NODE-2067-length-11181-cov-5.797501_pt1 | contig 11181 bp, 8 predicted proteins | sample MGYA00509938_ERZ778497 | MGnify/ENA primary metagenome ERZ778497 (study PRJEB29527, sample SAMN07138969) | mouse gut metagenome | material: feces | host: mouse | place: China:Nanjing | collected 2016-01-25 ... | reverse complement strand
CTCGAAACGTACATCCGGAAGTGACCCGCCGCATCCGAAACGAGAAGCAGAGGCCTTGCGGGCCTCTGCTTCCTTTTATACTACATTACAGACTACTCGTTCGCGGAAAGTTTCTCGTTGAGTTTGACGATCTGCTTTTCAGCCTCGGCGGAGAGATTGGCGGCTTGCTTCTCCGCTTCGGAAACGAGCTTGTCGCCCGCCTTCTCGGCAGCCAACTTGGCCAAAGCGCCCTTCTTGGAGGCTTCCTCCACCAGTTTGTCGCGCTGGCTCTGCGCCGCTGAAACGAGTTTCTCGCCCGCTTTCTTGGCCTGTTCGCGCAGGTTCTCGGCCTGTTTGTCGATTTCGGCCCGCAGGTTCTCTTTCTGCTTGTCGACCTCCTCGGCCAGCGACTCGCTGCCGGTAAGTTTCTGAATCTGCTGGTCGACGACGTTCTTGATCGCCTCCTCGGCTGCCTCCTTGACACCCAACGTAACCTTGGGCGAGGAGAAAGTGCCGCCGATCTTGACGTTCAGCGTCTCCAGAACGCCGCCCGTAGCCGATGCCGGCATCGATACTCTGGCCGTATAGTCGATGGTCCGGTCGAGCCCCGTGGAACCCGACAGATTGACGTCGGTGCCCGCCAGCTTCAGATCGAACGGCTGCGTAATGATGCGGCCGTTGCGGATGGCGAAGCGGATCGCCACGTCCCGGGCTTCGATCCGGCGCAACTTGTCGTTGTTGATCGCCTTGGCCAGCGCATCGAAAGCCGCGATGTTCTGTACACGGATGTTGGCCGAACGGATCTCGCCCGTGGCGTCGATCGACTGCAGATCGGGCGACATGGTCGAATCGAGCTTCGCGTTCATGTCGAGCGAGAGCGAGTAGTCGCCGCCGGTTTCGGCGAAGATCGGAACGAGCTGCCGCACCATCTCCAGTTCGTCGAACGTCTGTGCGAACGATGCTCCCGCCAGCGACAGATCGAGTTTCAACGCCGGACGCGCAGGATCGGCAGCCGTGGAGTAGCGCCCCGACGCCGACGCCTTGCCGCCGAAGAGTCCCATCGTGAGACGGTCGAGCGAGAGCGCACCGCCGGCCACGCGCATTTCGCCGGCCAGGTTGTCGATGGTCATCTTGTTGAAAAGAATCTTCTGCAGCTCGGTATTGAGCGAGAGATCGAGATTCTTGGGCACCTCGATCGCCCGGATCGGCTCCGCAGCCGCCGGAGCCTCCGTCTCGGAAGCGGGCATCGCCGCCATGATTTCATTGAGATCGAGCAGACCGGACCGGACGTAGAGACGCCCCGACAGCTTGTCGCCCCGCAGCAGATAGCCCAGGTAGCCGGTAAGCTGCCCCTTGGCCGACAGATCGCTGCGGCCCACCGTCACGCCCAGTTCGCCCAGCGTCATGGCGCGCGGCGTGATGGTCGCGGCGGCGCGCTTGAGGTGAACGGCCGGCAGATTGGGCACTGTGAGGTCGAGCTGCTCGACGACGAACGTACCCGAAGCGGCCATGCGCTCGTAACGCTGCTTCTCGATGTCGGACATGCGGCCCGAAACCTTGAGATCGGCCGTGATGATACCGCCCAGATCGACCTCCTTGTCGAGGGGATAGACTTCGCGGATCGCACCCAGATCGACCTTGCCGGCGACCGACGCGCGGAACGACGGATCGCTCACGATGTTGGCGGCATGGAACGTGGCGGCAAGCGAGTTGCCGGCCATGCGGAGCGAACATTTCGGAAGATCGACCACCGTGGCGTTCATCGTACCGCCCGGATTGGAGACTCCGGCGACGATCTCGATGTCGGTCACGGCTTTCGGCAGCGACGAATATTGGAAACTGCCGTTGTGCACCTCGCCCTTCACGCCGAAGGCGGGAAGCTGCGAACCGGCCAGTTCGCCCTTGGCCCACACGGCCAGCGAGAGCTCGCCCGAAGCCGAGAGGCTGCGGAACTCCTTGGTATAGAACGCCGGAATGAGCGACAGCACGTCCTTGAACTGGACTTTGCCGCATCCGGCCGAAACGTCCATGGCCACGGCGCCGTTCTCCTTGAGCTGGGCCCAGCCGTCGAGCGACAGGACGATGGCGTTCAGACGGAACGTATTGTCGGTGAAGGTAAATCGGTTGTTCTCCAGATCGGCGGCGATGGTGGCCTCGACCTCGGCTTCGGCACCGCTCAGCAGCGGCACGCCGCCCGAGACGAAACGGATGCGCGAGGCGTCGAGTTTCAGCGCGAGGTCGGTCCGTGCGGCCGACATGTCGCCCCGCAGCCGCAGCGACAGGGGCTCGGTGTAAAAACGCATGCGCGAGGAATCGTCCTCGTAGCGGATGCAGGCGTCGGAGATGCGGAAGTCGCGGATGCGCAGCCGGAACGCCGAAGGTTCCGACAACTCCTCCTCCTTGCCGGGAGTCTCCTCCGCGGGTTTCATGACATCCCAGTTTACGGCGCCGTCGGCCAGTTTGCGGGCGTGGAGCTCGGGCGAGGCGAGGATGATCTTGGTTACTTCGAAGCCCTCGTCGCCGAAGAGCGAAAAGAGATCGACGACCACCGAGATGCGCTCGGCGGCCGCGATCGTGTCGCCCTCGAACCTCCCGACGCCCACGAGCGTCAGCCCCCGGATCTCCAGCGACGCATGGGGCAGGTGGCGCAGCAGGCTGATGTCCAGCTTTTCGAAGTCGAGACGGGCCTGCAGCAACTCGTTGGCTTCGTGTTTGACGATCGCGGCGATCTTGCCCCGCAGCGCCATGGGCGCCACGATGGCGACGGCCAGCAGCACGGCGATGACCGCGGCCGCGACGCGGACGAATTTCTTCATTGCGAATTCGGGTTTTCGGCAGCATTTCCGCTGCGCTTTACAACTCGCAAAGATATACGTTTTTTTGTTCATCCGGCAAAAAAAGCTACATTTGTAACATGGAAATCTCTTTGCGCGAACAGCTTCTCGAACTGGCCGATCCCCGCTACCGCGACTTCAGCGCTTCGCTGACGCCCGGTGCCGGCAAGATGATGGGCGTGCGCCTGCCGCAGCTGCGGGCCATCGCCCGGGAGATAGCGCGCGGCGACTGGCGCGGCTGGCTCGCGACGGCCGAAGAAGAATACTTCGAAGAACGCATGCTCCAGGGACTGGTCATCGGCTATGCCCGCTGCGCGCCCGACGAGAAGCTGCGCCACGTGGCACGCTTCGTGCCCAAGATCGACAACTGGGCCGTGTGCGACTGCTTCTGCTGGCGGCTCAAGGCTGCCGAGCGCGAACCCATGTGGGAGTTCATCCGACCCTATTTCCGCTCTTCGCGGGAATACGAAGTCCGCTTCGCCGTGGTGATGGCGCTGGGCAACTACGTCGACGAAGAACACCTCGACACGCTGTTGGAGATTCTCGGATCGGTGCGCCACGAAGCCTACTACGTCCGCATGGGCGTGGCGTGGGCCGTCTCGGTCTGCTTCGTGAAGTTCCCCGGCCGCACGCGCGAGTGGCTGGAGCAAGCATGCCCCCTTAGCGACTGGACCTACAACAAGGCGCTGCAGAAAATCATCGAATCGTACCGCGTGAGCCCCGACGACAAAGCCGTCGTACGGGCGCTGAAACGCCGCAAACAATAAACCACCGCCAACCATGCGCAGACTGGTCATCATCCCCACCTACAACGAGAAGGAGAACATCGCAGCCATGATCGACAAGGTCCTGTCGCTGCCCGACGCCTACGACATGCTCGTCATCGACGACGGATCGCCCGACGGCACCGCCGCCATCGTCGAGCAGCGGCAGCAGCAACATCCCGACCGCCTCCATCTGATCCGCCGCACCGGCAAACTGGGGCTCGGCACGGCCTATCTCACGGGCTTCCGCTGGGGCATCGAACACGGCTTCGACTACATGTGCGAAATGGACTGCGACTTCTCGCACGACCCCGACGACCTGCCGCGGCTGTTCGGTGCCGCCGCCGGGGGCGCCGACGTCGCGATCGGCTCGCGCTACGTGAAGGGGGTCAACGTCGTCAACTGGCCCATGTCGCGGCTGCTGATGTCCTACTTCGCCTCGAAATACGTGCGCTGGGCGACCCGCATGCCGGTGTGCGACGCCACGGCCGGATTCGTCTGTTATTCGCGCCGTGCGCTGGAGACCATCGACCTCGACCGCATCCGCATGAAGGGCTACGGATTCCAGATCGAAATGAAATACACCGCCTGGCGTCTGGGACTGACGCTGCGCGAGGAGTCGATCATCTTCGTCGACCGGCGCGAGGGCACCTCCAAAATGAGCGGCGGCATCTTCGGCGAAGCCTTCTTCGGCGTGATGAAGCTGCCTTTCCGCAAAATCCGCCCCCGCATCCGATGAACCGCCTGGCCCCGGCGCTCCTGGAGTGGTATGCCGGCCACGGACGCGACCTGCCGTGGCGCCGCACGCGCGACCCCTATCTTATCTGGCTTTCGGAGGTGATTCTCCAGCAGACGCGCGTGGCTCAGGGCATGGACTACTACCTGCGTTTCACGGAGCGCTGGCCCCATGTCTGCGCGCTGGCCGCCGCTTCGGAAGACGAAGTGCTCAAGATGTGGCAGGGGCTGGGCTACTACAGCCGCGCCCGCAATCTCCATGCGGCGGCCAAGAAGATAAGCCAAGAATTCGACGGCATTTTCCCTGCCACGCAAGAGGCTGTACGCTCGCTGCCCGGCGTGGGCGACTACACCGCCGCGGCCGTCTGCTCGGCAGCCTACGACACGCCCTGCGCCGTACTCGACGGCAACGTCTACCGGGTGCTGTCGCGCCTTTTCGACGTGGAAACCCCCATCGACACCACGGCAGGACGCAAAGCCTTCCAGGAACTTGCGCAATCGCAGCTGGACACCGCCCGGCCGGGATGCTACAACCAGGCGATCATGGATTTCGGAGCCCTCCAGTGCACCCCGTCGCAACCCCGGTGCGAGACATGCCCGCTGGCCGGCCGTTGCCTGGCTCTGGCGGCCGGCACCGTGGCCGAACGCCCCGTCAAGCAGAGCAAAACCAAAGTGAGCGACCGCTGGTTCAACTACCTGCACGTCACCTGCGGCGACCGCACGCTGCTCCGGCGGCGCGGGGAGCGCGACATCTGGCAGGGACTCTACGAATTTCCGCTGATCGAAAGCCCGCGCCCCGCCGACTTTGCGGAACTCGCCGCACAATCATATTTCCATGAACTCTTGGGCGATGCGCCGTGGCGCCTGGTGCGGAGCGTCGCCATGCCCCGCCACCAGCTATCGCACCGCACGGTCCACGCCGTCGTGCATCGCATCGAGACGCCCGTGCTGACCGCGGCGGCCGAACGACTGGCCGTCGACACCGCATCCGTCGGCGACTATGCCGTGCCGCGGCTGCTGGAACGCTATCTGACCAAGTACCAGATGTAGGCGGCGTAGATCGCCACGAAAATCGCGCCTTCCCACCGGTCGACAGCCTTGCGCCGGAAGGTGAAGGCCGCGACGAACAGCAGCAGCGAACTGAGCACCACCATCGCCACGTCGAGCGTGGTGATGCCGCCCATGGTGAGCGGATGGATCGTGGCGCTCACGCCCAGAATCAAGAGCAGGTTGGCCACGTTGGAGCCCAGCACATTGCCCAGCGCCAGCCCGGCCTTGCCCTTGGCGAGCGAGACGACCGACGACGCCAGCTCGGGCAGCGACGTACCGCCGGCAACCAGCGTAATGGCGATGACCGACTCGCTGACACCCAGCTTGCGGGCGATGACGGTGGCATGGTGGAGAAACAGATCGCCTCCGTAGACCAGTCCGGCCAGCCCCACGACGATCAATCCGAGCGTCAGCCACCACGGTTTCGGCGGTTTGGCTGCCGTTGTCTTCGGCGCTCCCTGCCGTCCGGCGGCCCGGACGCTGTACCACAAAAAAGCCACGTAGAGCAACAACATGACGACTCCCTCGACCCGGCCGATCCGGTCGACGGTGCCGAGGTGCAGCAGCTTGTCCGACGCAAAGACGAAAAAGAGCAGCGAAGCACCGAATCCCACGGGGATGTCGCGCCGTATGTTGCTCTCGGAGAGCGCCAGCGGCCGGATCAGGGCGCAGATGCCGAGGATGACGAAGACGTTGAAGAGGTTCGACCCCACGATGTTGCCGACGGCGACATCGCTGTTATGCGCCGCGGACGAAAGCACCGAAACGACCAGCTCGGGCATCGAAGTGCCGATGGCCACGACGGTGAGTCCCACGATGAACTCGGGCACGCGGAAACGCTGTGCGAGAGCCGCCGCGCCGTCGGTCAGAAAGTTGGCGCCGGCAAGAATCAGCACAAGGCCGACCAGGAGAAGAAAGACGTTCATGACAACAGAATAAGACTTACGGCCATCAAGGCCATGCCCGTAACCACGCCGTAGATGGCGATGTGCGGCTCGCCGTACTCGCGGGCGGCGGGCAGAAGCTCGTCGATGGAGATGAAGACCATGATGCCGGCCACACCCGCCAGCACGCAACCCATCAACGTGGGCGACATGAAGGGCATCAGCACCGCCCAGGCGAGCAACGCCCCGACGGGCTCGGCCAGGCCGGACAACAGCGAGAGGCGGAAAGCCCGCTTGCGGTCGCCCGTGGCATAGAAGATCGGTATCGAGACGGCGATGCCCTCCGGAATGTTGTGGATGGCGATGGCCACGGCGATGGCGACACCGAGGGTACGGTTGTCGACCGCCGTGGTGAAGGTGGCGATGCCCTCCGGAAAGTTGTGGATGCCGATGGCCAGCGCCGTCATGATGCCCATGCGCATGAGCTTGGGGTGGCAGGGCCGCGCATCCATCTCCTCGACCGTATGCGCCTCGTGGGGATTTTCGACCTTGGGGACCAGACGGTCGATGATGCCGATGAGCAGGATGCCCCCGAAAAAGGCCGCGACCGTGCAGACCGAGCCCCACCGCTGGCCCCACACCTCGCCGAGGGCGGACTCGGCCTGGCTGAAGAGCTCGACAAACGAGACATAGACCATCACGCCGCCCGACAGACCCAGCGAAAAGGCCAGCAGGCGCTTGTTCGTGCGCCGGGCGAAAAAGGCCAGCGCACTGCCTATGCCCGTTGCGAGACCCGCCCCGAGCGTCAACAGAAAAGGTATGAGAAACTGCGTTTGCATGGTGTCTTCCAATGGCAAAGATAGTGCAAGGCGAGCGCAGAGACAAATTTATTCGGCTATGCCGAGCCGCAGCCTATCGAAACCGCGACTTGTTCGCGGTAAAGAACAGTGCAAGGCGAGCGCAGAGACAAATTTATTCGGCTATGCCGAGCCGCAGCCCGCCGGAACAATGCACAATGTACAATGCAGAATTCACAATTAAATTTCGCTTCGTGGCTTCGATTCCCCAATTTGTCATTCTGAGCGAAGCGAAGAATCTATAATTCGCGCAAACTTCGTAAATGAGGAGAAAGGCAAACGATTTCGTCGTCGCTCTTGTTCGGCTTTTCGGACCGTTCGGGCCGAAGCCGGCGGAGCGAGTGCTGCGAGCCTCCGCAGGGCAGGGCTTCGGCTCGCCCGCCTCAACAAAATCCAAACTGCGTTTGGTTTTGTATTCGGCTTATTCGACTTTGGCTACGCCCAAGATACTTTCGCCTCGGGAATGCTCAAATAAATTTGGCATTCCGCTCGGCTTATTCGTATCTTTGTCCCAGCAAACAAATCTACCTGTCATGCGAAATATTCTGACCATGCTGACGGCCCTGCTCGTCGCAGCGACGGCAACGGCCCAGACCGCAACATGGACCCACCGCGTGGAACCCCGCGGCGAAGGGCTCTACCGCATTGTCCTCGAAGCCTCGATCCCGGATCGTTACCACATGTACGACATGGGACCCTACGTGACCGACGGACCCAACGCCACAACGATCGTCTTCACGCCCGGCGAGGGCGTGACCCTGGAAGGAGGCGTGCAGATGCTCACCGTCCCCCACCGCTACCACGACGAGATGTTCGACATGGAGATCGGCACCTTCGAAGGCTCGGCTTCGTTCGCACAGGACGTACGTCTGACCGGAGCGCAGGGCAGCGTCGGCGCAACGCTCGAATGGATGCTCTGCGACGACCGCAGCTGCACGCCGCCCGACGACCTGCAGCTGACGATCCGCATTCCGGCCGACCCTGCGCCCGCAGCAGGCACCCCCGCCGTCACCGACGGAGAGGACGACACGGCCGAACCGGCCGCCGACACCTCCGCTCCTACCAAAGACACCGCCGGCAGCAGCCCGGGCCTCTGGATGCTGATCATCGAAGCGATCCTGTGGGGCTTCGGCGCCCTGCTGACGCCCTGCGTCTTCCCCATGGTGCCGATGACCGTCTCCTACTTCCTCAAGGGCGAGGGCGGCCCGGCCATGGGACGTCTGCGCGCAGCGCTCTACGGGTTCTTCATCGTGGCGCTCTACACGCTGCCCATCGCAGCCATCATCCTCATCACCCGCGCAGTGGGCGGTGAAGCCGTGACGGCCGACATCTTCAACTGGCTGGCCACGCACTGGCTGCCCAACGTGATCTTCTTCATCGTCTTCATGGTCTTCGCCGCGTCGTTCTTCGGCGCGTTCGAGATCACCATGCCCTCGTGGATGGTCAACAAGGCCGACGCCAAGGCCGACACCAAGGGGCTGGGCGGCATCTTCTTCCTGGCGCTCACGCTGGTGCTGGTGTCGTTCTCGTGCACGGGCCCCATCGTCGGTTCGGTGCTCATCAAGTCGACCCAGGGCGAGTTCTGGGGCCCGATTATCACCATGCTGGCTTTCTCGGCAGCCTTCGCCCTGCCCTTCACGCTCTTCGCGCTCTTCCCCTCGATTCTGAAAAAGCTGCCCAAGAGCGGCGGCTGGCTCAACTCGGTGAAGATCGTCATCGGATTCATCGAGGTGGCGCTGGGCTTCAAGTTCCTCTCGGTCGCCGACCAGACCTACCACTGGGGCCTGCTCGACCGCGAGATCTACCTGGCCGTGTGGATCGTGGTCTTCTCGCTCCTGGGGCTCTACCTGCTGGGCAAGCTCCGCTTCGCCCACGACAACGACACGCCCACATTGGGCGTAGGTCGACTGGCGCTCTCGATCGCCGTCTTCACGTTCGTGGTCTACATGATCCCCGGCATGTGGGGCGCCCCGCTGAAAGGGCTATCGGGCTACCTGCCGCCGCTCACCTCGCAGGATTTCGTGCTGACGCCGGGCGGCGCCCATGCAGCGGCAGCGCCGACGACCCGCAAGTATGCCGACTTCCTCCACCTGCCCCACGGATTGGAGGGCTTCTTCGACCTGCAGGAGGCCGAGGCCTACGCCGCGCAGGTCGGCAAACCCCTCTTCATCGACTTCACGGGCCACGGCTGCGTCAACTGCCGCGAAATGGAGTCGCGCGTATGGTCCGACCCCGAGGTGCTCGCCATTCTCCGGAACGACTACGTGATCTGCGCCCTCTACTCCGACGACAAGAAGCAGCTGCCCGAAAGCGAATGGGTCACCACCGACTCGGGCAAGGTGCTCAAGAGCCTGGGCAAAATCAATTCCTACTACGCCCGCAAGAACTACGGCGTCAACGCACAGCCCTTTTACATCCTGCAGGGCCGCGACGGCCAGGAGCTGGTGCCGCCGCGCGGCTACGATCTCGACATCGCGGGATTCGTGCAATTTCTGAAAAGCGGTCTCGAAGCCTACAAAGCGCAGCGCTGACCGCACCGGCCGCAATACGAAAGCCGCGGCCCGAGGGGTCGCGACACAAAAAAAAGCCTGCATCCGCAAGAGGGTGCAGGCTTTTCGCATTCGGCGCGTCTACTTCGTGCTGCGGGAAGACGAAGCGCCGCGCGACGACGTGCTTTTCGAGGTCGTGCGTGCGGTGGTTCGGCCCGTTGCCGGCTTGGAGGTAGACTTGGCCTCAGTGGCCTTCGAGCGATGACTGGCGGCAGTCGTGGACTTCCCGCTGTGCGAAGAAGCAGTGCTCTCCTTTTTGGTGTACTCTTTCATAGTCGTTCAAAATTTGATGACACGGAAAGTCCTGCAAATAGCACGCCGAAAATGGAAGAGTAGCACAAATTCACGATTGCAGGCCGTCCGGAGCGGCCCGGCGGACACGCTCCGCAGCAGCCGCTCCTTAACAAGCAGCATTGCGAACTACGAATTGTGAATCGTGAACTGTGAATCGTGAATTGCAAATCGTCACCTCCGCCCCTCGGCCTCCATCTGCGCCCGCGACCTGGATTTAGTGACCAGCCACACACCCGCGAAGACGCAGGCGGCAGCCACTCCTTTGGCCGGGCCGAACGTGTCGAGTCCGACAAGGACCGTGAAGACCACGGCGACGACCGGCTGCACATAGTTGTACATCGAGACCACCGTGGGGCGGAGGAAGCGCTGCCCGACGGGCACCATCAAGTAGGAAACGAAGGTCGAACATACGACCACATACCCGATGCCGCCCCACGTAGCCGGTTCGAGGGCCCCGTAGTCGACCCCGGCCAACGGCCGGTAATAGATCGCGGCGGCCGACACGGCGGCGAAAAGAAACATCCACTTCATGGTGGTGACAGGCGAATACTTCACAATCGTGTCGCGGAATGCGGTAAGATAGACCGCATAGCTCACGGCGCTGACGATGCAGAGCGCATCGCCCATGACGCTCGACGCCTGCCCGCCCCCGTGCCGGCTCAGAGCGACCAGCAGCAACGCGCCGAAGCAGCCGAGCGCCACGCCGCCCGACTTGAGCCACGTGATGGGCTCGCGCAAGAAGACCGTGGCCAGGACCATCGTGAGCACGGGAACGATCGTGGCGATGATCGACGAATCGATGGGCGACGTGAGCGACAGCCCCCACAAAAAGAGCATCTGGTTGAGCTGGATGCCGAACACCGAAGCGAAAAACAGGGCTGCCATATCGCGGCGCGACACCCGTTCGCGCGGCAGGAGAAGCGAAGCGGTCCAGAAAAGCAGACAGGCGCCCACCATCCGGTAGGCGCTCAGCGCAAAGGGATCGACACCGCCCGGATTGCTCTCCGAGACCAGCACGCTCTTGCAGATGGGAGCGTTCAGCCCCCAGACAATGTTGGCGACCCACAAGGCCGCATGCCCTTTCAGTTTACCTTTGTCCATGATTGTTTTTTCGATCCGGACCCGACAGACAAGAGAAGGTCGCCGATTTCCGCCAACCCCCATTGCCTACCGACATCCGTCGGAACAATGGAGTTCTGCTGCGCTTCCGCGACAACGGTTCCGAACATAAATTG
>ERZ778497.2058-NODE-2058-length-11190-cov-4.075617_pt1 | contig 11190 bp, 10 predicted proteins | sample MGYA00509938_ERZ778497 | MGnify/ENA primary metagenome ERZ778497 (study PRJEB29527, sample SAMN07138969) | mouse gut metagenome | material: feces | host: mouse | place: China:Nanjing | collected 2016-01-25 ... | reverse complement strand
AACTTATTAATATCCATTTTACAGCAGCTGAATAAACAATTGAATCAATTAGGACTAACCAAATTATCTATTTCTATTTCTCACGCTTGTAATTGTCTCAATTCACACGATTTAATCGGGTTAGATATCATATTAGTCACTTTTAGTAATAGCGATATACAAAGAGAGATAAAGAATAGTAAAATTTATGATACGGTATTGCGTGCAATAGAACTTACAAAGAATATCCGAGAAGATTTTAATAACGATACTATCCCATTAACCAAAGCAGAGGAATTATTTCTTCAAATTAGTTATAATAAGTTTTTTGACATTAGTGAGGAAATTTATTCTCCAGACTTTTGGAAGAAGCCGCCACAATATAGATTTAGTAAAATCTCGCAAGCATTTAGTATTTATGGTGAGATATTAACATATGAACCTATTAAGGGGGTTTTGCATTGGATGTCTAAATATCGTCCTCCTATGGAAGCTGAAATTTCAGGCCCATTGTTTAAGTTTATTCGTAATATATTTGCTCACTTTCCATTTTACGATTCATGGGATGACGTATGGATAAGTAAAGATTTAGTTAATTGGAGGAGTCAAGAGCAAAGCATAGATAAATTTCTAAAGAAATACTCTGGATCACCTGCGGTAAAATATCGTTTCAAAGAAAATACAAAGTCAAGTTTTACCTTTATAACAATCTCTTTCCCGGAACAATATAATTCGGAAAGAATATATTTGAAGGACATTATAAAGGAGGAAGAAGGTGTAAAATTTGCACTTGTTATGATGAGGAAAGTCCTTAATTCACAAATAGAATCCATAATAGAAAAATAACTATACTGAATATACAAACATATTACTTACCAAGAATGACAATCGCCTTTCTATCCGACACACATGGAAAACATCACGAGTTGCAAAACCTACCGCAGGCCGATATGTTGATCCATGCAGGGGACTTGTCGTGGAACGGGACGGAGGAGGAGATTGCCGATTTTATTGAATGGTTCGGGGCATTGAATTACCCGTACAAAATCTTTATCGCAGGCAATCATGACGATTGTTTGGATGGAGCCGGTATCGACGGGATGCCGCATAACTGCTACTATCTAGGCAACAGCGGTATAGAAATCGAAGGTGTGAAAATATGGGGAATCCCGTTCTTTCTATCCGACGAAATCCACTGGGCAGACCTCTATCCGAAAAAGATCGCCCGGATTCCTCAACAGACCGACATACTGGTTTCGCATTGTCCGCCGTTCGGAATTCTTGATAAATCAGCATTCGGCGCAAATATGGGAAATGAAGATTTACGGAAGCAAGTAGAAATTATCAACCCTCGCTACCATTTGTTCGGCCATATACACGAGGCATACGGCGTATATAATATATAAAACATCTTGGACAACCTTTGTGAACGGTGCTGTTGTGGATGAGAATTACGAACGGGTCAATCATCCTGTCGTTATTACGATATAACAAACCTCCGAAGAAACTGTATTTGTGTCAAACTCCGGCACCCGGTTTCTGACAAAATGCCTGACAAATTTTGTTTTGTCAAATATCATAGAAATTTCTGAAAAAAATTTTACGATTCTCCAGCTTCGGACAGTCCGGGGCTGGAGAACTTTTTCAGGGATATTCGATGACTGACAAATGTCAAATGGCAGACGCGAAGGTGCGGCTTTTGTGGAGCAGCGTGCCAAACAAGAGCCATTATGAAGAAACCGGAAATCATTTACAACATCAACGATCTGACATGCCTGACGTCAGCATCTGACGCCGACGTCATACCGCAGGAGCTACTGCGGAAATCACCCGGACTGCGACAAGACGCGGCAACTGCAAGGAACGACCCTTGAAAAGGGTATGCAGAAACCATTCAATCGAATGACCATGCGTCAGAAACAAGACCTCTATACCCGCCGGATGATCCGCTTCTCTCTGAAAAATCCGGCACAGCCGCTCACTCCGATCCGGATGCTTATGACCATCAACCACTTCCGTATCTCCTATGCCCTCGCTCCGACGTTCAAAATCGAGCCGAAACATTGGGATAGCACGGAGGGCCGTGCGATCGTCGATTCGAAACGGAATGCCGATCTGAAAGGCAATCCCCGCCTGCGTGTCCGGCTCGACAACATCAACACCGAGATCGACAAGATCACCAACGCCGTACTGGCTGTTCTCGCCCGGTTCCAGCAACAGGGCATCCGCGCCTCGGCGGATCAGGTACGCAACGAACTGCAACGCGAACTCAGACAAGAGGCAAGCAAGGCCCGGACATTCCGCGATGTATTCGAATACATCGACTTTTACATCAACGCCTGCCGGGAAGGGACCATCCTCAACGGTACGGGCACACGCCTGACGCCCGGCACGATCCGCAGCTACCTATCGACCAAAAGTGCCCTGCACCGTTATGCCGAAGCGCGGCACATCCGGCTGACGCTGGAATCGCTGACATTGGATTTTTACAACGATTTCGTCAAATATCTGAACGAGACGACCCACAGCCGGGGCCGCTATCGTCCGAATGTAATCGGCAAGTTCGTGAAGAATATCCGCACGTTCCTGCGTTACGCGTTCGACAACAACTATACGCTCAACTCCGATTTCAAGCGCCGCGAATTCAAGGTTTTTCAGGAAACGGTCGAAACCATCTACCTGAATGAAGATGAACTGCAACTGCTTTATGATCTGGAATTGCCGCCCTCGCAGGCCGAGGTGCGCGACGCCTTTCTGGTCGGCTGTTACACCGGACTGCGGTTCAGCGACATCGGACGGCTGCAACCGCACCACATCCGTTTCGACGAAGGAATCATCGTCATCACGACCCAGAAGACGAACCGGACGATCGCCGTGCCGATCTGCCCGAAACTGCGCAGCATCTTCGCCCGTTACAACAACTGTCCGCCGCCGACACAAAGCAATCAGGCAACGAACCGGATGCTTAAACAGCTATGCCGTAAGGCGGGCATTACCTCCAAAGTCTATCTGACAGAGGTATTGGGCGGAGAACGGCAGATACGCTGTTACGAGAAATGCGACCTCGTAACGACCCACACGGCACGCCGTTCATTTGCCACAAACGCTTTCAAGAACGATATTCCCGCCGCACTTATCATGTCGGCAACCGGCCACACGACCGAGGCCAATTTCCGACGCTATATCCGTTGCACCGCCGAGGAAAAGGCGGTCGCACTCAAACAATACAAATTTTTCAACTGACAACCCATGACCACCATAGAGATCCGCGACGGCCGGCCCGTCGCCTTCGAACACGCCGTTGAGATGGCCGAATATCTGTGTGCGCTCGACTTCGGCCTCGATCTGATCGCCGGAGAGGAGCGAGCCACGCCCCAGTCTGTTGCCGACTTGTTCTGCACCTGCTTCCTGCATTGGGAAACAGATTATCGGCAGCAACAGGGCTTTACCGAAGCAAGCGACCTCTATCCCATCTTCGGCGGCTATCTCTTCGCCGACGTTCCAACCTTGCAACGCTATCGCCTGCTTGCCGGACAGGAAATCCGGCGGCACGAACTGATTCCGGCGGAAGACGACGAGGCCCGGACGTTTTACCGGAATAACGTGTTTATCCGATGCAGTCAGGCACTACCATCCCTGTTCTGCGATCCGGTATTCTATGCCACCCTGCGAAAAAGGGCTTATGCGACCATTCGGCAACACGACCGGTTTACGGAGGGATTCCACGTCGCTGTCGAAAAATTGCAAGCCTGGCTTCGGAATATGGAGCTCCGGATAAAGAACGCCTACACGAGTGCCGTTTTCGATTGTATCAGCGAGGAGATCAACTCGCATCTATCCCGGTTCACAGACAGAAAATACGGAAAGGGCACAATTGCTATCAACGATACGCAGCGGGTAATTCTGACACTGTTTCTGTTGCACCGACTTGGCCTGAACAATCTGCGGGCCACCCACACGGCAACGCTTATGGCCTCGCTGTGGGGTGGCGCACCGGAGGTTTACCGCAAACTGATCGACAAATGCCATCGGGGAGGCCCGACGTGCGGATATGCGGATATAGACAACTATACCGATTCACGGGAAATGGTCGCATCCCTCCTGCGACGGGTGGACGGACGATCCGACAGCCGGGAAAAGATCGAACGCTTCTGCCGGGAGTTTACCGGAGCATGGGACATTGCAGGCCTTTCCATGATTGCCAGACGAGAAGATATACAGCCGGATAACTGACAAGACGAAGCGGGCATACGGTCGCCCGCTTCTTTTTTGTCCTACCACAAAATTGTGTCTGAGGCGGAGGCAGGTTGTTCCTTTGCACCTGTAAACCACAATTTTTTTTATTATGAAAACTTTGATTTTACAGGAGGCCGATCTCACGGCCTTGTACGATTGTCTGAAGGAGCTTCGCTCCGAGATTACGGAACTGCGCCGCATGAAGGAGCCGCCCGAACATCGCTACCTCTCCCGCTCGGAGGTCTGCGACCTGCTCCACATCAGTTATTCGACTTTGCATCGAATGACGCGGCAGGGAGAGATCCGATGCCTGAAAAACGGGAGACGCACCCTGTTTCTGATGTCCGATGTCGAAGCGGCAATGATCCCCGTAAACGCATAGGCCCTATGGAACAGGTTGTAAAATCTCCGGCAGCGGTTCAGACTACCGCTGTCGGAGCGAAACAAAATGTATTTCCGTTCGAGGAAGTTTTTCCCCGCCCGTTGGCCGAACTGATTCTTGCCCTGAACCCGATCTGGGATTTCCTGTCGATTTCAGCGCTACGGCAATACTGACGGCTTTTGCTGCGGCGATAGGAAGCACGATCCAACTGAAAATGAAAAACCTCTTTACGGCAATCGCCTCGCTCAACTGCGTACTGGTGGGCAATCCCGGAACCTGCAAGAGCCATCCCATCCAACGGGCGTTCGCACCGTTCGAACTGATTCGCGCCCGGCGTTTTGCTGCCTACAAAAAGGAGATGGCCGAATACCGGCGTCGCAAAGCCGAAGGGAACCCCAACCCGAAACCGGTTCTGCGTACTCCGATCCTGAATGAACTGACGCTGGAAGCGCTCTACCGGAGCATGGAAGCCAACCCGCGCGGCGTGGCGATCGTAGCCGACGAAATGAACGGTTTTCTGGAAAACATGAACCGCTACAACACCGGTTCCGACGCCGAAGCGTTCAATACGATCTGGTCGGGACTTCCGCAGTCGATCAACCGGGCTTCGGTCGATTCCCGTTACATCCATCGGGTCGCCGTGTCTATCATCGGCACGATGCAGACGGCGATCATGCATAAATTCTTCACGCGCGACAAAGCCGGTAGCGGATTCTCCTCGCGCTTTCTGTTCACCGCTCCGGAGAACCTGACCATGCCCAACTGGTCGGCCTCGGAGATCGACCCCGCACTGACCGAACAGTATGAAAAAGCGATCCTGCGACTGCTCGACCGTGAAATGGAAAAGGATGCCGACGGAATCCCGCAACCCACCGAGATCGGATTCACACCCGAAGCCCTGCAACGGATGCTATCGTGGCACAATGACGAATACCGGCCCCGGACACAGGAGGAGATGGGCGACACCTACGCCGACGCCTGTTGTAAGTTGGATACCTATGCGCTGCGTTTCGCTCTTATCCTGGAGGTAATGCGGGCCGCCCTCGAAGAGCGTGAGCCCGTTGCGGTCGGGATGGATTCGGTCGAGGGGGCGATCCGACTGGTGGAGTATTTCCGGCAGGAGGCGATCAAGATTCACAAGCTCGTCTACGGCAAGGATATCCGTATTTCGATGACAGAGCAGCAGCGCAAAGCCTACGATGCACTTCCGCCCTCGTTCCGAATCGCCGCAGTTTACGAACTGTTAGAGAAAAAGGTCCGATTCTCGAAAGATCAGGTCAAGAAATTTTTAGGCAAACAGCGCTACTTCACCCGCATCATCAAAGGTGAATACCGCAAAAATTATGTGGAAATATCCGAATAAGCACTTACGGCACGGCGGGCCCTTACGGATAATTCCCATTGAATACATGGCAATTATCTCTCCGAAAGAGAGCCTGCCGGGAGCCGCCGGTGCAAAAAAGACACAACACCATGAAAAACAACCATAAACCCATCGCCCGCTTCATCCACCGGGACAGGCTTCGCAACCCCCGGCTGGGCGACACACATTATTACGAACGAACGACGCTGTTTACCTTTCTGTCCCGCTATTTCGCGACGGACGCCATCTGCCGCGTATTTTTCCGTTACGGTCTGCTGGCAGACTTGGAGTATGAACAGGACGGATTATACGGCATTGCTTTTCCCTTTCAGGACGACAAGACACGGCAACTGCTATCGGTGCAGTACGACCCCGCAACCGGAAAACAGACCGGCGAGCAACCGATCGGCCAACGACTGATGAAAGGATACGATCTGCAATCCGCACCGGCATTATTCGGCATGCACCTGTTGCAGGAATATCCCGACAAGCCCGTCGGAATCCTGCGTGATTCGCGTGATGCCCTGATTATGACCCTTGCCGACAACAAGCGGCTCTGGCTGGCAACAGGAAACAGCAATCGGAACGGGTATAGCCTGACCGACCCTGCTATCATGGAGGCACTACGCGAACGATCCGTAACGCTATATCCTGCCTCCGGTCTCTATGACGCCAGTCTGCCGATTGCCCTCCGCATGCAGGAACAGGATATCGACACTACGGTAAGCAATGCGGCGGAACAACTGACGACCGATATGCCATCGGACGCCCGGCTGACCCTTGCCGATTTCGTTCTCCGACAGATCGAGGAAGAACAATTCTACGCCTCTTATCCATTTGCAGAGTATGACCAAAGCTCCGGAATGGCTCCGTACTCCTTTTGTAATTTACAGGAACAGAACGAACAGACGACCCCGATGCCACAAATGCCGGACGTGCCGGAGAGTTTGTTCTCCCGTCAATGGGAATCCGAACGAATAACAAGGGAGTAAAATCTGAACAACCCGGAATTATGAAATATACCCTGCTTATTCCTCGCTTTCGAAGCGGGGATCATCCAACGGCGGGAAAAACTCCGCAGGAGAACATCCGAGGTCCTTAGCGATCAGATAGAGTTGATGAACGGTATACTTGGTAGTGAACCGGTCGCTTTCGACCTGCCCCACGAAACTGGCAGAGCGACCGATGGTAAAGGCGATTGCCCGCTGGGAAACGCCTTGCTCCAACCGCTTTTCGCGCACACGGGCGATCACATATTTGTCAAGTTCCGATTTCATACCTCTTATTATTTGCAAAAGAACCGATTTTGCTTAATTTTGCGCTCACTATTAGCGAGCAATACCAAATAAAACAGCAGAAACCAGAAACATTAAAACAAATATTATGAAGAAAATCTTATTCCTACTGGCAGTTCTCTTTACGCTGGGAGTGTCGCAGGGCTACGCACAGGCGCTCAAGACCGTGCGCACGTATTACGACCTGTTCAGCACCAGGCCTTACGAGGTCTATACCGTAAACGCCCGAACCGGGCAGAAGCACAGCACCTACAACCTCTACATGGAGGACGGCACACTGGGTATCACCATGACCTATGCGAACGGAGCCCTCAACGGCTCATATCGCCAATACGGTTTTGCCGACGGCACGGCCGCCGACCAAAGCAAGCCCCGCATCGAGGCCAACTACCTCAACGACAAGTTGCACGGACACTATATGGAGTACATGATACGGAACGGCCAGCGCAAGCCTCGCATCGAGCGGACGTACGACAAGGGCATCATCGTCGAGGAGACGACTTGGCACGAATCGACCGGCGCAAAGGAAGAGTACAGCTGTATGAACGGCGTCAATCGTTCGTGGTACGAGAATGGCAAGCCATATCGCGAATGTCAGGTCGTAAAGGGATTGCCTAACGGCAAATTCGTCGAGTATCACCCCGACGGGAGCATTGCGGAGATAAGCTATTACAAAAACGGCGAGTTGGACGGCAAGCTGGAAAAATACTATGAAAACGGGCAACTCCGCACCATACAGCACTTCGCAGATGGAAAGCTCACAGGCGAAATGGTCGGCTATCACCCCGACGGCAGGCTGGCCGAAAAATACACGTTCGAGATACCGGGAGAGGTCGCAACCTGCTTACTTTATTTTGCCAACGGCAACAAGCGTTCGGAGACCACCCGCACGGGTAACAACGAATTCCTGACCATCCGCTACGACAGCATCACGGCATCGAAAACAGCGGAACTCGTACAGAACTGGCACGAGGCCTCCTCCAATTCCGACGAAGGTAGGGAAGTGAAAGTATACCGCGCCGACGGCACGCTGCACAAGTCATGGACGCGTAACGGATCGAAGAAATACCGCGCCTGCACCTATAACGAAAAAGGAGAGTTGGAATCACTGTACGACTATGACGGCACGCTGATCTACGTCTTTCCCGGCACGGAGATCGTCTCGCAGCGGATAAAACCCGCCGACTACAAAGGAAACTATCCCTACGAATGTTATGACCGCGAGGGAAACATGATCGAAAAGGGGAAAATGGACAGCGATGACAATAAGCTTACCGTAACGAAGTACGAAAACGGCAGATCCGTCTACGAGCGGGCGGATAACGGAAATGAATATTGGATATATCCCAACGGCAACCGCAAGGCCTATGCATCGGCAGACAGATCCTATATCGTCATGTACGACGAGCAGGAACGGTGGATCGGCTGCCGTTCGAAGGAGGGGTACAGCTGTGTCTACCGTTACCCCAATTCGTCCGTGAAAGCCAAAGGAGAGGAGGATGCAGCGGGTAATCGCATCGGAAAATGGTATCTCTATTCCGAGACCGGCCGCCTCTCCGTCGAGGAAAACGGCGTTGTCCGCAAGCCTACCAAAGAGGAGAAAGCGAGCCACGAAAGTTATTTGCAGGAGTTGGTCAATGCCAAACGCTGACCGGAAGACCTCTTTCGGTCAAATACCGTCGCAATCTTCGGACTGCGGCGGTTTTTTGATTTTACACCCGAATAATGAATCAATCTATGGAACGAACAATGCATCGACTAATTATCCATATCACGGATAACGACAAATTCGACAAGCTCGTCGAACTGGACGGACTGCAACCCTATGCCGAAGCCCTCCACAATGCGATAGGGGACAGAGATATTTCACTCTACCGGAACAACCGTCTGCTATTCATTGCAAAAGAGAACAACCCGCTGGATTTCGGAACGATTTACCGCATTTGCGGTGCCGTACAAATCCTGTTCGGAAACGGGCTGGTGTGGGACATTATCGAAGATACCGACGAGCAGGCAGATGCCTTGTTGTTGCTGAATTACAAGCGATAACAAAATAGCAAAAACTGATAAGGGACCGCATCGGGCCCTGACAAAGAAAAAGTCCTCAGAAGTTATTAGCTTCCAAGGACTTTCACTCTCGAATTAAGGACTGAAGCGAAAGGATTATGTGTTTGATTATCTGACAGTTGCGTTTTTAACCTTTGGCTTTGAGATGGCTAAATTTTCCTCGATTATCCAGCGTTTATAATGCTTTGCTCAATATCAAAAAATATACGCCCCTTTTTGCGTCCCTACAAGCCGCTTTAAGTAATTCAATTACTATGTCAAATAAAAGAAGTATCTTCGTGAAGAATTTTTAAGATAGTGGAGAAAAAAATTAAGGAAACAGGCGCAACATTTACACCTCAAGAATTATCTGATTTTCTTGCAAATCAGATAATATCTTCTTTAGGTGTTAATCCTCCTTTACTTAAAGTACTAGATCCTGCCTGCGGAAATGGCAATTTACTTTTATCCGTTGGGAAATCTCTACAAAAAATGAATCTACCCCATACCTTAGTTGGGTATGATACAAATGAAGAATATCTAACAGAAGCAAAATCTAGACTTTTTTCCATAGAAGAAACATCTGTCACTTTAAAGAATGAAGATTTTCTTTTAGGGGATGCTCTGGTAAATACTGATAACTCATCATCTACTACTGCCAAAGGACAAAAAGCAGTAGATGTCATCATAGCAAATCCTCCATATGTAAGAACGCAAGTATTGGGAGCAGAACGCTCTCAAATGATAGCCCAGAAGTATAATCTTAAAGGTAAAATAGACCTTTATTATCCATTCTTGATTTCAATGACAAATTCACTGAAACAGGGAGGGATACTCGGAGTCATCACTTCGAATCGTTACTTAACGACAAAAAGTGGTGGACAAATCCGCAAATATCTCCTAGATAATTTTGAAATTATTAAAGTCATTGATTTAGGAGATACAAAGCTATTTGATGCTGCTGTTTTACCTGCGATATTCATTGGAAAGAAAAAAACGAGTAAAAAAAGTGCTGTTAATAATGGTACTTTTTCGAAAATCTATGAGATCGCTGATGCTCATAATACTACAATCCGGCAGACAAAATCTATATTTGATATTTTAGATCAATCTACTCCCGGAATATATCGCGTGGGAGGAAAGAATTATTCGTATAACCAAGGACTGCTAAAGCATTCTCTAGACCTTTCCGAAATTTGGCAAATGACTGATAAAAAAGAGAATGAATGGATTGACAAGATTAAAAGTAATGCTGCTTTTTTTGTTGGAGATAAATTTAAAGTTAGAGTCGGAATAAAATCATGTGCAGACAAAGTATTTATAAAAGAAGACTGGACAAAAGAAGATATAATCCCAGAAAAGATTTTCTTTCGTCGTTTATTGTCCCAAGAAAATCTCAACCGCTGGAAAGCTGTTTCTACTAATAATTTGTCAGTTGTATATCCTCATTATGACAATAGAGGAAAAAGAGGAGTATATGATATTGAACAATATCCTAAGGCCAAAGCTTTTTTTGAAAAGAATAAAGAAGCTTTAATGGCTCGAAAATACTTGATTGACGGCGGACGGAAATGGTATGAACTGTGGGTTCCTCAGAATCCTGTTTTATGGAAGTTTCCCAAATTAGTTTTTCCTGATATCAGCTTAGAGCCTCGTTTCTATCTTGATAATAACGGGGCTATTGTTAATGGAAATTGCTACTGGATTGTTGCACAAAATCCGCAGGAAGAGGAGTTGTTGTTATTAATCCAAGGAGTGGCAAATTCTGAATTGATGTCAAAATATCATGACCTCTGTTTTAATAATAAATTATACTCAGGCAGAAGACGGTATTTATCTCAATATATTGAAAAATATCCCATACCTAATCCAGAGACACAAGAGTCCCG